>Ga0208666_1000122_pt1 | contig 35247 bp, 62 predicted proteins | sample 5B_taG_FD_184078 | JGI IMG/M metagenome (GOLD analysis project Ga0208666, IMG submission 184078) | Marine viral communities from the Subarctic Pacific Ocean - 5B_ETSP_OMZ_AT15132_CsCl metaG (SPAdes) (version 2) | ecosystem: Environmental > Aquatic > Marine > Oceanic | place: Pacific Ocean...
AATTCTTGAAGTACGGTCTCAACAAAAAGTACGCTCGAAATATCCTTAGCTGGGATTTTGAGATTACAAAGATTGTTTCTGACCGCACTCGTTACGAGTTGATGATTGTCCCCCGCGACGAGGATGACCACAACGAAGAAGCAATGGATGCTGCTTGGAGCGCAGTGACCAAGAAAGGTTTCGACCTGAAGATGCTGATCTCTGGCGGTGATCCGTTCAGCGAGGCTTGAGTCATGGATCAAGCAGCTTTAAATGCCCTAAGCAGCATGGATGACTCTTTGGTAGCCATTGCTACTAATCTTCCAGAGACTACACATGTAGATACATATGGCATTGTGGATGCGCTTCGTGATGTAGCCAACGGTTTCAGTGAGCTTTCCCCCCGTCCAGGGGGGCAATACTTTGACAAAAGCCTTGAAAATATCGATACACATTTGTCTGAAGCAAACGTGTTGTTAGAAACTCAGGCTAATTTTCTTCACGACATTCACGTTTCTCTACGTCATCTGGCTGAGTTAAAAGCTGGCCACAAGCTTGACGGTTATTGGGCAGACGTTGAGCACTGAAGTTGGAGCGGGGGCCTTGCGCCCCCTTTTTTTAAATGAACCGCTACAGGGAAAGCCGCAACCCACTCACAGGTTTTGAGTGGGACAGGATTCAGGAGCACGCGAAGGAGTCAGCTCGCCAAGCAGTCATCACTGGCGATGCAAGCAGGCTGACCGCACTAGGACGCGCGTACTACGAAAAATATAAGTTGCAAATCCGCCGAGGCGAGGTAACGTAATGTCGGGAAGTTATGTAAACCTGTGCAAATGCCAGTAAAGGAAGAAGCGCAGGACAAGTTGGCCTCTTTGCGTAAGTGGCGTTTAGAGCAGGACAACTCAGGCCCTTTTAGGGTCTACCGGGACGAGGAGGGGCAGGTTTACTACTCTGTCACTCATATCTTGAAACACACTGCTCCTCAGTCCCAGAAGGATGCTTTGGAACGTTGGGCTAAGAAACCTGGCAGCGAGTCCGAACGTCAGATTGCATGTGACAGAGGAACCCTTGTTCATGAGCACTGCGAGTATGTACTCAAGACCGCAGCCAAGCTGGCACGTCAAAGTGCCAACAAGAAAGGAGCGTGGAAGGTTTGGGATGATGGTTTGGCACGTCCTCCAAAAGCCATCACCGCCTGGGCACTTAAGAAGTCGTTGGAGGGAGCGCCGGAGGTATCTTGGGCAGCCCGTAAGCACGCCAGAGGCTTATGCGATTGGCTGGGTAGTGGATCTGTAACGGCTGTCCACGCCAGCGAGTTCAGCGTGAATCATTCAAGCGGGTTTGCTGGGACAGCAGACGCCCTGATTGACACACCGCTCGGTCTTACTTTGTTGGACTTCAAGACAACCAGTCGTGAAGCAGACAAACCTGAGCCATGGCTGGTGGATCACCAGGACCAGCTAGGCGCTTATAGCTTGGCATTACAAGAGATGTCTGGGATCAAGGTTGCTGCTGGAGCGATTGTGATTGCGAAGCCAGACGGCAATGTCCAGCTGAGGATGCTGAGCGAACTGGAGATGCGTGGGTGTGAATGCCGTTGGCAGGAGCGTAATGACCGTTATCAGGCGATGGTATCGATTGGAGCGATTAGTGAGTGGAGTGAATGACGAAACCGCTTGAAGAAGTCTTAGATGATATATATAGGGTGCGATATAACATGTGTGTCGCTGCAAGCGAAGCAGGCGTCTCGCCAGAGGAGATGAAACGCCTGTTTAGGGTGTATATGTCTCAGCGCGTGATGCCTATTGATGGTTGGCGCGGAGACGTAGAGATGTGCTGGCCTTGGGTTTAAGAGTGCGCCTCAATGTGTTGTTGGTACGCCTGAGAGTGCGTCTCATCCAGGGTTACGGGAGGTTCACCGCCGTGGTCATCCCATAGATATTGGGGAGTTGGGTCGTAATCCAGCTCATTTTGGAGAGAGGGGATGATTTCACCTTCGAGGAGATTGAGCATGGAGAAGGTGGTTTGTTGATCCATGAGATGGCGTTTGCCTTCGCGTTCTGCGACACCTTTGAGGATGCCGAGAGCGATGTGGATCTTTGCGTATTCAGAGAGCATGGTTGGGAGTCCAGGAGAGGTTGGAGTTTTCGAGATAAGTGATGAGGTGTTTGATTGGAGCGCCCAGTGGAGGATGCGGGCAGTCATCACCAGGGATCTCCAGCACAGCACAGCATTCTGCAGGCCCCCACTCAGGAGGTTCTGCTAAGTGGGCAGGGTTGTAGATGCCCATGCTTGTTGGAACGATGTCATCAATAACCGCCACGACGTCATAAGTGTCGGGACTGGTTTTGATGATGGAGCGAAGTTCGATGATTTCAGTCATTTTGACTTTGTATTGAGGATGTCTAAGGCGTACTGATGTTGTTTTTCAGTGTCGCCTTCATTGACTGCCATACGCATTAAAACGACCAAGACGTCGATTGCTTCTTCTTTGGCTGCCTGCTGTTTGGAGCGGGTGGCAGTTTCCCATGAATCGTCATCGTTTTCTGCTGCTTGTTGGAAGTAGCGATAACCAGAAGATTCAGGAATTCCAAAATCAGAGGAAAGAATCGAAACGATCTCTTTACGGTCAAGACCTTCTGAACGAAGGGACTTGATCCGAGATAGCGCGTCCTTGCGAATGCTTTGTTGTTCATCTTTGGAGTTCATGACCCGACGTAATAGCAGCAGGACCAAGAAGGAATGCCACGATCTGCCAGATTGGAGTTGTAGAGATCAGCAGCGTCCTCAGCGTCAGCGAGGGTTTCGTACTGCCAAACAATGTCAGTGGTGAGTTCAAACTGCCCTAAAGCGTTTTGAACGTCCATGGTGCAAAAAAGGTAGTGCATGGGTTTTGGGGGTTGTTGGAACGGATTCTCAGTGAGAATTCTCACCGCTCCGTCCTTCTCTACAATATACAGTGTATATATAGGAAGCGTCAACACGGGCTAAAATGCCACTCATCCCAAAGGTCGCCGTAATGGAGAGACCCCAAAGCTACGAACACTACGAACCTCTGAACCCTGACGAGTTGCAGCTGCTGCTCGAAGCATTGCGCTGGTACGCTCAGGACTCAGAAGGCAGGAAGAATGCCGGACGCTTGACCTGGCTGCGTGAGAAGGTCGTCCGCGCCAAACTGCACGGGCATCACCTTGTGCCGTTCACGATTGATTGACCATAAAAAAGCTCCCATTTCTGGGAGCCATAAGTTCAATTCAGCAGAGTCCGGGCAAGACTTCGGGCCGTGTTCTGCATGTCATGCATGGAGCCAGGACCATAATTCTTCGTGATTTCAGGGAAAGCAGCCAGCAATCTGCTGCGATTGCTCAGGTCTGCAACTCTCAACGCTTGCGCGAGACGTGTATAGAAAGAACCCGCGTAGGTTTCCATGCGGTCAATCGTCTCTGCTAATTCACGTTCAGTCATGATGGTTTGGGCTTGTTGGAACGGGTGAGAGAGAATCTCTCTGACTGCCCGTAATAGGGCAGAGAGAGAGAATCAAGTGAGCAAACTAAACTCAATTTCGCAAATTAAACCGGCCAACGTTTCAATGTTGATATCTAGAATGTTTGCTTCATCGTTTCGACCTTCGGCACGTAAGCGAGTCTGCCTTTTAATCATGATGTCTAAGTGTTGATTGGCTTCATCAACACTCTCAAAGCTGACGTCTGGCCACGTCAGTTCGGATGCAAGGAGTTCGTGAGTCATGCTGTTGGAACGGAAACGACATACTTAGCGCCACTGCCGTGCGCTTCGACAAAAATATCTGCCTTGACGCCATCACATAGTGAACACGTCAGACAGGTCACCTTTGAACCTTCTGCAGTCGCTGGGCAAAGTTTGCCGCTGTAGCTATCTCCATTTTTGGGAATCACTGCAAACGTCTTAAAACCTCGGGATGATGCTTCCAAGTAGTCGGCCATGCCATCACACGAGGCTTGCATATGTCCGGCGGTCCACTGCGCCCAAGGTTCTCTCCATTGGTGCGTGTAGGCCGTGTGACCCGCAGCGGCATTTGTGAGAATGCGAAAAATCAGCGGCTTAATTAATGCTGGATCGCCATATGCTCCGAACCTAATCTTTCTACCTGCAACCGCTTCGCGTGCTCCCAAAACGTGCAAGTCGCGTTCATACTTGCCTGCTTGGTATGTCTTCCAAACACTGTTCGGAGCTTGGCCCACGTTCACATAACACGATCTGGATCCGTCCGCTTGCTTACGGTGTGGGCAGTTTCCGCAGATTGAAACGTCTGCGCCAGTGTTGACCGCTTGCACTGGGTTGACATCAGCTCTCAGAATCCAAACCTGACACATCGGGCCTGTCTTTTTATTACTGGATGACATGGTGAGGATCACCACGATGGGGGACCCGTCGATCGGTGAGGTTGATTCTTGGATCACATAGCCTAGTGGTTTTCTCATTTGAACCTCACTAGAACCCAATTGGCCGCATCCTGGATCGAGTCGAATTCGTGATCCCATAGCGCCAGTTTTCCTGGCACTTGATTGGAAGCGATCCAGGCGTTAGCCGTTACACCTCGGCCAACCTCAGCCGCTAATGCTTTATAAGCTTGCTTAAGGTTCAAAAATTCTCCGACGTGAATGTAGACGCCGTAACGTGTGCGGCTGTGGACTGAAAAGATTTCTGTGGGTGTCATTAATCAGCTCCAAAAATTACCAAGCCTGAATTCGGCAGACCACTTGCGAGCAATAGTCTCAGCCGCTTCAAGTCGAACAGCTTTCGGGAACATTGAGTGCCAGCTGTCAGTCATTGAGCCGTGTTCAAGTTTGTACTGCTTAGCGGCTGGCGTCAGGCAGTAGCGTTCAATTGACTTAATCGCTAAATCAAGCGAAAAGTTGCCCCGCTTATAGTGCTTGCTCAGATTCTTGATCACTGGCGCAATGAATGCCTCAGTGTTTTCTGCGTAAAGCTCAAGCTCACGCGCTGCAATGGAGTCAGTCATTGAGTGCTGTTGGAACGTAAAGATCGAAGGGACTGCGAGTAACTACAGAATCGGAGCCGGTAGGCTCCAACCTGTAGAGATAATCAGGCCGCAACCGCTGGAGCTTCGCTAGGAAGACCTCAGCGGCTGCTCTGCTTTTGGGACGGCCGACTGTTAACCAGCCGAGACCGTCAGAGGCGGGAGAACCCCGCCAAACCTGCACGGTTGTCATGCTGCAGCTTCCTTAGCCTTGCGTTCCTGGCGTCCTTTGATGGCATCAGAAACGGTCTCGGTCAGTTGCTGCAGCCATGCATCCACGTTTAAGTCCTCTGTTGAGCTGTAACGGAAGCTTGAGATGTAACCGCGGACGGCGTCTCTCAGTTCTTCCTGGCTGAGGTTTGTGAACGCCACTGCGTCGTTTTCGTCTTTGATTGTCAGATTGTTGCCCCAGGTGCTGAGGTCAACCCGGCAACCTTTCGCGTCGAACGTGCGGATTGTTTGCAGTTGCATGATGTCGCTTTGGAATGTTTGGGGATTGAAAGGCGTGAGCCCTTCTGACTGGGCAGAGCCCAGAGAGAAGAGATCAGTTCGCTCTCATCCCACGGATCCGAGCCTGTAGTTCCTGCCTCTCCTGCTCTTTAGCAATGGAGAGTGGGACGGATGAGGCAGCTGTGACGATCGTCCCGACTAGTGCGATGTCGACCGCGTGACGGTTGCCAGCTAAGCCGGCACCGATACCGCCAAAAACTAAAGCGAGGCCAGCTAGGGCGGTTGCCATACCTGCCCACTCCTTGGTAGTTGCTGATGTTTTGAATTTCATGAGTTGTAGGGACTGTGAAAGGGTTTGCATTTTGTCTCTGCTGATAGCAAGCCTGCGAAGGTGACGATTGTCGTTAGGTGTTGGAGCGTGGAGCCGGGAGAACCCGGGGCGCTTTGCTGCTGGTGCGTTTCGCTATCAGGAAGGAGTGAACAAGGGAGAGGCTGTGGTGCTCCCCCTTGCTCTTGAGTACTAATGTAGAGCATCCATCCCATAGCACAGGAGATCTAAGCTACAGTGTCACTAATCTTTTAGTACAGTAGAGTTAATCATTTGCTACCAGGGGGTGGTGTAGCAAATGTCTAGCGCCATGCGAAGCGTCCCCCACTACCTACACATATATCCGCCAACTAGCACTCGTGTACTAAAAAAGCCCCCTAGCTGTCAGGCCGGGGGCAGGGGTTAAAAAGATACGTTTGTACTAATCGGCCTTATCTTGAATTTTGATGGTCAGATCAGGCGCTTGGATATTGACCACTTCAGTGGACTCACCAATGACCCGTCCAATCGAATCCAAAACCTGGCTAGCGGTTTGCAATTGCCCTTTCTTCAGGGCTTGATGAAACAGCTTGGTACGCATGTGCTGAAGCCTTGCCAGCATATTTTCCCGATCAGCCTGCCAATCTTCATCGACCAGCTCTTTCACTTCACGCCAATCGCGCCAAGCAGTAGCAATACCAACTTGCTCCTTTTCCGCATGGTCATAAACCAGCGCCCTAGCTGACAACCCATCTAACTGCCTCCGATACAGCCTCCTCACCCTGTCCTCTTTGGCTTGCGTGGTGCGTGCGTCGTTGTCCACGTATGTTCGACCGTTTTTTAGATAATAACCGCCAACAAGCCCTATTTGCACGGGGGTAGGGGTTGAAAACCTCTGTATTGTGATAGGCATGAGTCAAAAAACCGCACCAATAGAACTTCGCTGGGCGCAAGGCGAAGTATTTTCTTGCGATAAACGCTTTCGAGTCCTTGTTGCAGGTCGCCGTTTTGGCAAGTCCTACCTTGCTTGCGTTGAATTGCTGCGTGGAGCGATCAATCGTCCAGGCGAGACCTTTTTTTATTGCGCCCCGACGTACCGAATGGCGAAGGACATCGCTTGGCGCGTCTTAAAAAAGCTTGTTCCAAAGATTTGGATCCATTCCAAGAATGAAACCGACCTACGCATCGAACTAATCAACGGTTCCACCATTGAATTGAAGGGAACCGAGAATGCAATGGCGCTACGTGGCCGCAGTTTGAGCGGTGTAGTTCTTGACGAAGCAGCTTTTATGGATTCGGACGTATGGTTTGAGGTTATTCGACCTGCTTTAGCGGATAAAGAAGGCTGGGCGTTATTTATTTCAACGCCTGACGGTACAGCTAGCTGGTTTTATGACTTGTGGTGTTATGTAGAAGAAGACCCAACGGCATTGTGGCAGCGATGGAGCTTTACAACGATTGACGGGGGTAACGTCAGCGCAACTGAGGTTGAAGCAGCCCGCGCTCAACTAGACCAGCGTACATTTCGCCAAGAATTTGAGGCTAGCTTCGAGAATCTAAGCGGCCTAGTCGCCATTAGCTTTTCGGACGAGAACATATCGACGGATTCAAGGGATATATCGATTCAGCCGTTGCTGTTGGGGGTGGATTTTAACGTTGATCCAATGAGTGGGATTGTGGCGGTCAAAGACGGCACCAACTTGTACGTATTCGACGAAATCATGCTTACAGGCGGGGCCACCACTTGGGATTTTGCGGAGGAAGTTACCCGTCGATATGGCGTGGAGCGCAGGGTCATTGCGTGTCCTGACCCTACGGGCAGCGCTCGAAAGACGAGTGGTGTTGGGGTTACTGACCATGCAATTTTGCGAAAGAGTGGTTTTACGGTGCAATCGCCACGATCGCCATGGAAGATCCGGGACAAGATCACAGCTGTTAATACGGGGTTACTAGATGCGACTGGCGCGAGGAGGGTATTGATCCATCCGCGTTGCAAGCAGTTGATCAAGTCATTGCGGACATTGACTTACGCACCAGGGACTGGGTTGCCTAACAAGAACCTGGGCGTCGACCATGCATTTGATGCTTTTGGGTATTTATGCCTACAGCAGTTCAATTTAGCCAAGCCGGAAACGCTTGGCACCACCAGTTACAGGCTGTACTAACTGGTTTAGAATAATGTTGTCGTCGCATTTTGCGTCATGCCCAAGGGCTCAGGCACTTATGGCACAAAAAAAGGCCGTCCACCTAGCAAAAAAAAGAGCATGAAAAAAGGCTCTAAAAAGATGTGATGGCTGAGCGTAAATTCCGCAAAACCCGCAAAGACTCTAAGACTGGAGTAGCACAGAAGTACCTTTCTGGTTCAAAAAATCGAGCCGCCAAAGCGGCTGAGATTAAAGACACTGCAAGAAAGTACAAGCGGGGCGAGAATATCGACGTTAAAGCTGTTAGCCGTTCTCGGAGCGCTCAAGATGCCCGCAAAGCCACTAAACGAAAAAACAAAAAAGGCCCTAAAAGAAAAGGCTGACGGCACGCGCTTTACCTATGGCGAGCTTGCTCGTGTCTACAGGCGTGGCCAAGGTGCTTATCTCTCTAGCGGCTCTAGGAACGTCTCTATGGCCGCTTGGGCGATGGGACGTGTTAATAGCTACATGACAGGCAAAGGTGGTGCCCGCAAGGCTGATTCAGACATCTATCAAAAAGCTCGGGCGAGAGGGAAGTAATGGCTAAGCAAAAAGACCCTCGTTTAAAGCGTTATGGCCTTGAAGGGTTTAACAAACCTAAGCGCACTCCAGGTCATTCAGAAAAAAGTCATGTTGTCTTGGCTAAAGAAGGCGATGAAGTGAAATTGATTCGTTTTGGTCAGCAAGGTGCAAAGACTGCTGGCAAGCCAAAACCTGGGGAAAGCAAAGCGATGAAAGAGAAACGAGCTAGCTTTAAAGCACGGCACGCAAAGAACATTGCTAAGGGCAAGATGAGTGCCGCATATTGGGCTGACAAAGTAAAATGGTGACATGACTTACTCCGTTCCAGGGCTCGTAAGAACCCATTTAGTCAGCAGCTCCTATATGGGGAGTGTTGACAGCCCATTTGTTCGCACCAGAGCGGTGATCGATCAGATGAAAGGCTGGGAGATCATGAAAGCAGTCACGTCCGGCACGGACTATTTAAGAGCGAATAGCGAAACATTTTTACCCCTTGAACCTCGTGAGGACTACACAGCGTATCTGGCACGTGTAAATCGCTCTGTATTTACGCCTTACACACAACGTTTAATCCGAGCAGCAACTGGCTTAATTCTGCGCAAGCCAATTAGCGTCGAAGGCGATCCTTACTGGACTGATGTCTTCAATAAAGATGTTGATGGCTGTGGGTCGGATATTGAAGAGTACGCCCGCAGGCTTCTGGCTTGTGCTTTGACCTATGGCCACTGCCATACGTTGGTTGATTTTCCTGCACCATCTACAGCTCGTAGTTTGGCTGAAGAACGTGCTCAAAACCGTCGTCCTTACTGGATAGAAGTTGATCCAACTAATGTGTATGGCTGGCGACTAGATCGCGAATCAAATTACGGCAACTTGACTCAGGTTCGTATTGGCGAAAAAGCTGTCGTTGCAGACGGTGAATTTGGAGAAAAAGTCTATGACCAAATCCGTGTTATTGAGCCAGGCCGTTATCGGGTATTTAGGCAAGAGGAGCAGAAAAAAGAAATGCAAGGGCCATACCCATACCCCGCTTCCTTCGATCAGTCCGACGCTACAGAAGAGTACGAGCTGGTTGATTCGGGTGATTTCACGTTAGGCCAAATCCCACTAGTCACGATTTACGCCAACAAGACTGATGTTTTAACTAGCAGGCCACCGCTATTAGACATTGCTCATTTGAACCTGGCTCATTATCAACGGCAAGCTGATTTAATCCATAGCTTGCATATCGCTAGCCAGCCAATGCTTGTCCTGGAAGGCTGGGACGATCAGACTAAGGACATGGCGGTCAGTGTTAATTATGCGATGGCGACACAGCCGGGAAACAAGGTCTATTACGTGGAACCGGCATCTAGCGCTTTTGAAGCGCAATCAGCGGAGATTAACGAGCTTCAGCAGCAAATGGCTAGTTTGGGCATTAGCACGCTCAGCCAACAAAAATTCGTAGCGGAGTCTGCGGATGCTCGGCGTTTGGATCGTATTGACACTAATTCAATGCTGGCGATGGTTTCAATGGACTTGGAATCGGGTTTGCAAAAAGCGTATGACCTTGCAGCTAGCTATTTAAGTATTGAAGCGCCAAAGGTCAAGATTAGCCGTGACTTTGACCTGCAACGCCTGATCGGGCAAGACATTACAGCGATGGGTCAGCTGTTTGAGGACAAGATTATTGACCGTGAAGAGTTCCGAGACATGCTGGTCCAGGGCGAAATTTTGCCAAGCTCGGCAGAAACGCCGCAAAGCGGTACAGTAGAGCCGTAACAGCTTTTATTCCCATGGGAATGCGTTTTGAAGAAATCAATCCTCCCAAGAAAGAGGAATGCCCAATGCCTGAGCCTAAGAAGGCGACTAAAAAAGCAAAGTCTAGTAAAGTAGACGAGTCTACTAAAGCTTAGTAATGGAAGAACAAGTCATCCAGGAGACGCCCGTGGCGTCTTCTGAACAGCCCGTGGCTGAGACTGAAACTGCTGCCAGCGTTGACACATCTGCTTACGAGCAGCAAATTCAAGCTGAAAAAGCGCGTGCTGAAGAAGCTGAAGGCAAATTTCAGCGCATCAAGGAAAAAATGAACGCTCTTGATGAAAAGATGCGTTCTGAGCGGCAACAAAAGCTTGAAGAGCAAGGCCAGTGGAAGCCGCTTTGGGAAGAAGCCAACAAAACTGGCATTGAAAAAGACAAGCGGATTGCTGAGTTAGAGCAACAACTGCAAAATTTGCAAGCTTCTAACGAAACAGCAGCAATGAAAAACGCTGCACTTTCAGCAATTAACCAAGCTGGCGCGATCAATTCAGATCAAATGCTGCAATTGATTCAGGGCAGCCTGAAAAAGTCTGAAGACGGCACCGTCAAAGTTTTAGACGGCGGCATTGAGCAGGACATCAATGTCTACCTTGCCAAGCTTAAAAATCCTGGCTCTTCTTATGAACATCACTTCAAGCCAAGCACTCAAGCTGGCATGGGTGCGAAGCCAAATACATCAACAGCTAGCGCTGCAGGCATCGCTAATCCTTGGTTAGAAGGTAGTATTAACTTAACAAGGCAAATGGCCTTGGATGCTTCCGACCCCGATCTTGCAGCCGTGCTCAGGAGAGAGGCAGGTAAGTAGTCCCCGTGGGACACCTACAAGTCCGTGACTTGTGAACCGCAAACCTTACTCCCGAATAAGAAATGGCTGCTCCATTTCAGAATTATTCCGGCGGTGTCCTTCTTGCGGACATCGTAAAAAGGAATAATCTCAGCACCTATGTGTCTGAGGCAATCAAAGAGCGCAGCTTGTTTATCAAGTCTGGCGCTGTTGTCCGTAACGCCCTTCTCGACTCACGACAAGGCGGTACTCGCGTTCAAGTCCCCGAGTTCAATCCTGTATCTCCAACGGAGGAGATCATGGACGGGACTGCGAGTTGGGGCACTGGTTCTGCCGGTCACTTGACTCCTCAAAAGATCGGAACTGGAACTCAAATCGCAACCATCTGCCATCGCGGTTTCGCGTATGCAGTAGATGACATGGCGGTTTTGGCGGCGGGCGAAGACCCAATGCTTCACATCCGCAACCAGCTGGCTGATGCAATCAACAAGCTGAACAGCGCTCGTCTGTTCTCTCATCTTGCTGGTTTGTTCGGCACTGCTCTTTCTGGCAACGCTCTGGATAAAGGCAAGGCAGCTGCTTCTGGCGCTGTTGAAGCCAACTTCCTGACCGGCGCAACAGTAGCGGAAGCACGTTCCAAGCTCGGTGAGCGTGGTGACGAGCTGGACACCCTTGTTGTCCATCCTTCTGTTGGTTTCTACCTGTATCAGGTTGGCCTGCTGACCTTCTCCACCTCTGCGCTGTCTACTGGCGGTGCCGTGACCTGGGGCGGCGGCGGTGTTGGCGTTGGTGCTCGTTCTATTGGCGAATTTGCCGGTATGAACGTAATCATGGATCCTGCAGTTAACACTGTGGCTCCTGGCACCTCTGGCCATCAGCGTGAGTTCTTCTGTTATCTCACCAAGTCAGGAACCATCCTGGAAGGTCAACAGCAAGAGCTTCGCATCGAAGCTGACAGAAACGTGCTCTCGAAGCAGGACGTCCTGTCGGTTGACTACCACTCTGCTTATCACGTGATGGGCACCAAGTGGGCTGACGCTGGTGACAACCCCACCAACGCCAACCTGGCAACCGCTAACAAGTGGGCTGCTACTTATGACATCGATCTGATTCCTTTGGTTCAGGTCACTGTCAACAGCCCGCTGGATACCAGCACCATCTGATCCTGATCAGAGCAAAGGCCCTACCATTAGGTGGGGCCACCTTTTTTTTGGTATGGCGTACAGCACTCCTAAAAAACTGACTGACCGGCAAAAAGCCGCGATGCAGCGCCATGCAGAGCATCACACTAAAAAGCACATGGCCGAAATGCGGCGTCTGATGAAGGCTGGTAAGACCTTCACGGAAGCGCATAAAATGGCAATGAAAAAGGTAGGTAAGTAAGCCGTGGCTGCAACGATCAACGCTACTCTCAGCAGCGCATCAGCTAACAGCTATGTGACCTTGGCTGAAGCCGACGCATACTTCGAGACCGTTCCAAGCAGTACGCAATGGGACAACAAGCAAGACGACAAGAAAAATCGTGCATTGATTTCAGCTACGCGCTGGATCGACACGTTGAATTTTTATGGTGACCGTTGCGATACGAGCCAAGCATTGAGCTGGCCTCGCAATAATTATCATGTAGATCGTGTTGAGTTAGTTTGTACGACGATTCCAGAAGACATTAAATACGCTACTTATGAGTTAGCGAATGCGCTAGCCAATGACACGGACGCAATTACAGGGACTACCGGCGATAAGGGGTTATACGAAGAAGTCGAGTTGGGTGAACTCAAAGTTAAGTACAATACTGCTAGTCAAGCCACGGGAACCGTTAATAACGTTTTTGATGTTTACCCTTGGCTGCAGTCTTATCTTGGGGCTTACTGCTTGGGCGGCAGTGGGAGTTATCAAGTTCGTGTTATGAGGGGTTGAGATGGGACTAATTGATACGACATTTGCTGCAATCCCCAAATCAATCCTTGACGATTGGGGTCAGGACATCACGTACATTAAGACCACAACACCTCGGACCTACACGCCATCCACTGGAGCTGTCACTGGAGCGGACACGACGGTAGCGGTAAAAGGTGTAATTCTCCGTTTGACGCCTGCTGAATCTGAGGGTTTATATCAAACCACAGATCTAAAAATCATTATCGGGAATGATGAGCTTGGATCGTATTATCCGACGCAGGCTGATCGAGTTCAGTATGAGCAAGCGGGCGTCACTCGGGAGGCGAAAATTATCAATGTAACCAGTTATCGCGGTGAGGATCCAGTCATGCACACGCTTTTCGTGAGGCCGCAATAATGGCAAGTGCTGGGTTTAAGGGATTTTTAGAAGAAATTGATCGAATTGCGGTCAGTGCGCTTTACAACTCAAGAGCTGTTGCAGCAGAGAATGTCGTAAAGGATTTGCAACGACTTGGGCCAGCCTGGACGGGTAAATTTTCAAATTCTTGGCAGATAGAGACTGCAACAGCATCATCTGGCGGTACAGGTGCAGAAGGCCCTCCTCAGCCAGTAAAAGCGCCAAGGGTTTCAGGCCGAGACGTTAATGCAAATTTGTTGGGGTCGCCGTTCAAGCTTAAAAATACGGCTCCTTATGCAGATATTGCATGTGATTTAAAAGTAGGAGAGTTTAGGGATCCTGGCACAGATGCAATTAAGCCGATTGCTCGTGGCAGGCGCTCTGGAGGTCTTCGTGGTGAGCCTTGGCCAAAAGGTAGCGGTCCAAGCGGTAGCGGGCCTAATCGATCAACTGCAGAACTTGATTGGTTTGTGACCTATACAGAGGGCGGTAGCCTTCAGAAGACGGTAGACCGTGCCATGAAAAAAGCTGAGGGCGACTTCAAATGAACTATCAGTCAATTCGTGCTGCTGTTGAAACTCCTTTGTTGGCCGCTTTTAACGGTCTTAGCCCTGCAGTGCCCGTCTTTTTTGACAACATTACAGCTGCCCCTTTGAACTCCACGACCGAATATGTGCGAGTAAACATAACCTTTGGGGCGACAAACGAGGCAACGCTTACTTCTAGTGTCGACAATGCGCGTGGAGCGATTGTTATTCGAGTTTTTAGCGAGAAAGGCCAAGGCCCGGCTCGAAATCAAACGTTGGTGACTGCTGCGGTCGGAGTGCTGGAGGCATTGAACGACACAGCAAAGACAGCGGTGACTGGGGACGTGTATTTCCGAGTTGGGGAGATAAGCGGTCCAACGTTTTCAGCAGTGGAGGCAGCACCTCACTTTGCAGGGCAAATCGAGGCTGGATACGTAGCGACGGTGCTTGCGTAAATACTTTGCGCTAATCTGGCTTTAGCCGGGCGTAGCCCGCAGACTTCCTCTTTTTGGTACGTCCATGGCCACTACTGTTCTGTCCGGCACTTCCGGCGCTCTCTACTACAAACCCGCTGGAACACGCGGAACTTTCAGCTCAACAGGTGTAAGCACCGCAAATGACACCGTGACGGTGGAAACCTTCCTGAATTTCAAGGTCGGTGATCCTGTCAAATTTAGCGTGGTCAACCAGCAAGGCGGAACTCCCGCTGGAACGCTGCCTGGCGGCATCGTCACTGGTACTACCTATTTTGTAATTGCTTACGCCGCTAGCACAGGCGTTTTGCAGGTATCTGCGACTCTTGGCGGGTCTACGATCACCATTAGCAATACGGGTACGGTCGCTTCTCCAAATGAGTTTCAAGTTGCTTACGCGGATTATGCCGTTGTCGGGCAAGTCCGAAATTGGACGTTTGAGATTGAGAGGGGCGAAATTGATGTAACCACGATTGGCCAAACCCCTGGTCAATTTGTGCCATTCCGCAGTTATATCGCGGGATTTGGTGATGGGACAGGCAGTGCTGACGTTTACATGACTAATGAAGACGCGGCTTTGTCTAACCGAATGATCCAGGACGTGCTTCAGCGCCAGCAAGGCGGTGCAGCCACGAAGCTCTACATTGACCGTGTTTATAGCGGTGGTGCGTTGAGCGACACGCTGAGTCGCTTCATTGAATTTGATGCAGTGCTGACTTCTGCCAGCATGAACGTCAATCCTGATGATGCTCAGTCTGTAGCAGTAAGTTTCCGACCTGCTGGAACACCTAGTTTCGACTTCAGCACTACTTGATAAGTGTTGCGATCGTAAAAATGCCCCGGCCCGCAAGCCGGGGTTTTTTCTTGCGCTACACTAAGCGAACAAATCAGGACGTTTATGCCTTCTTCGATTCCAGTTCGTGCAATTGACCGTCTTTGCAAGGCTGCGAACTTAGAGCCGACTAAAAAAGTTGTGCAACTTTCAGATGGCAGTGAGTTTGAGATGTGGGTGACTCCTTTGACTGCTGCTGAGCGTGAGCGAGCAGAAGCCGAATCAAAGTCTACTGAAATATCTAAATATGCTGTGTCGCTGTTGATTTCAAAAGCCAATGACGAAAACGGCAACAGGCTGTTTGCCGCTGGCGAAATTGATATTTTGAAAAAACAAGTTAGGGACAGCGATCTGCAAAGTTTGATGGTGGCTGTAATTGCTGATGAGCAAGAGCCAATCGACCCAAAATCTTAAGCGCGGAGATTCGGAAAGACAACTGGCTCATGCTGCAATTTGGTGTTGCCAAAGAGCTTGGCATGAGCTTGTCCGAGGTCCGCACCAAGATGACGCCGGAGGAACTGCTCGGCTGGAGTGCCTATTTCCAGGTCTTAAACGAGGATATGGACCGCGAAATGGAAAAGGCGAAGCGCAGGCGCTAAAGTAGGAGCCAACGTGTGGCGACTGGAACGTGGCTTACAAGGCTGAAATCCAGATAGTCACGAAAGGGCAAGCGCAGATAACTCAAGCGCAGAAAGCTCTTCGGCAGCTTGGCACGCAAATAGACAAACTTGCTTCAGGCCCTGGGTCTTTGCGGGACTTTAATAAAGTTCTTTCTGTTTCAAAGGATTTACTAAATTCAGTACAGCAAGGGAGACCAGAAGAAAAAAGAGCAATAGAGCAATATGTAAACGCTTTAAAAAATGCAGCTACGGCTCAAGCAAGGCAAAACAGGTTAATTGATGAAGAGATTAAAAAGCGTGGACAAGCCACTGCTGAGTTAAAGAAGTACAACGCAGCTGCTTTGCCTCCAAGGTCACGCACCAGTATGACTGCTGCGTACATGAGCCCAGCTGCAGCAATTCGAGCACAAAGAATTGACGCGGAGATCGAAAAAAGAGGGGGAGCGGCAGGCATCGCTGCAACAGCTACGTCTAATGTCAAAAAAAGTCAGAGTATCCGAAAACTACGATCTGACACTCAAGCTTTAAATAAAGCACTAAGTGATCGGTTGCGTCTGGAGCGAAAACTTGCAGAACGTGGCTTGATGCAGTTAAGTAGCGGTAAGATAGCAAAAGGTACTGACGCAGGTGTTGGAGTCCAAGGTCCTGCTGTTCTTTCCGCGAGCCAAAAGAAAGCGGAAGAGGCTTTAGCTATAGGTATTAATAAAACTGTTAAAGCTAATATCAAAAAAAGTCAAACTCTCCGAAGAGTAAGAGCTGATACTCAGGCTTTAAATAAAACATTAACTAATCAATTGCGTTTAGAGCGACAACTTGCAAAGCGCGGCTTGATGCAGTTAAGTAGCGGTAAGATAGCAAAAGGTACTGACGCAGGTGTTGGAGTTCAAGGTCCTGCTATGGCAGGGCCAACCTTAAGGCAGCGCATCCTCCCTACTCTAAGCAAAGGGGCAAAAGGGTTAGGTCGAGTTGTTAGCGGTGGTCTTACTGGGGGCCTGTTCCCATTGCTTATGGGTGGGGGCTTAGCAGAGGGTGTTGGTGGTGCTATTGGCGGGGGACTGGGTAATTTATTGGGTGGCCCTGCGCTCGGTTTAGCTGGAAGTTTGGCGGGTCAGTTTATTGGGGAAAAAGTTTTAGGCGGCGAACAAGGTCTTTTAGCGAAACTTGGGATTGGGGAAGCCGTTGAGCAGGCAAAGGCACTTAATAATGAAACTCGAATTTTTAAGGAAATAACTGAAGCAACTGAAAAAATTCAATCTCGCATTTCTTCTGCTTCTCTGAAAGCAATAAAAGCGCGACGTAAAGGGAACGAAGAGCTGGCTTTAAGGCTTGAAGAGAGAATGGAAAGGTCTCGGCTTGCGAATGAACAATTCAATAAAATGACTGACTTAGATAATGACAAAAGGAATGAGACAGCGGCAGGCAGAAAGCTTATAGAACAAGAAAAAAGAAGGGTCGTTCTTGAAACCAAACGAGCGCTTATGCGAGACAAAGAGATAAGCGACATGAAGGTAAAAGATTTTCTTTTAGAGAAAGAACTGCAAAAACTAAGATTTGCGACGTCGTTGGATAAAAAGCGAAACGATGTTCGGCGGGCTGCAGCCGATGGCAGATTTAAGGTTGCATCCGCTGAAATTTCTGCTTCATTGCAGATAAATGCGCTTGAAATGCAACGAGCAAAACAAAATAAAAATATTGCTCGCCAGTTCGACTTACAAGTTAAGCGAGCTAATTTGCTTTATCAGCAGACTTTGCTGCAAGTCCAACAGGAACAAATACGTGCCAGGCTCGCAAGAAATACTGCCAACATTGAGCTTAATCGCCTTAGGATTGAGCTAAACAAAACTGCATCAGCGGGTAAAGACGTTACATTGGCACGGCAATCCGTTGCGCTGCAGGCGGAGTCTTTGAGGATAGCAAATATGAACGTAACGGCAACTGAACGAGCGGCGGCTGCCCAAATCAGAGGTGCAGGGGCACTCCGTACAGCACGTATTGAGCAAGCCCAGTACGAAAGAAATTTGGCTAACCAAGCCTCTAATAATGTTAGACGGTTCGCTACAGGTGGTTATGTCACCCGGCCTACCAACGCTGTTATTGGCGAGGCTGGCGAGTCTGAGTATGTGATCCCCTCCAGTCGCATGAACTCTGCAATGCAGCGCTATTCAGCAGGCGCTCGCGGCGAAGCCGTCACTGCTGGAGCGGCTCCCGCAGGTAGAGCTGGCGATACTAATTACAACAGTGAGCAGAATTCGTATTACGGCGGCGGCGGTGGAGCGTCAGTGAACATCACGACTGGCCCTGTACTCCGGATGGAGAACGGTGATTATGTGTCAATGGCAGATTTGCAAAGCGGAGTGGCTACAGCTGTCGACGTTAGCCAAGCAAATATGATGAGAAGCCTGAGGCGGAGTTATGCAGCTCGCAGGAGCTTGGGGGCATGACAACCTCTTACTTTCAGTCAATTGAAATCTCGGCTTTAAGCCTTAACAAGCAGAATTATGACGCTTCTGCTGCTGATTTTTTACCTTTTGACCTTAGTGGTTATTCAGATAACGCGGGCAGTGATGCCGATGAAGTGTCATTGCGATTGCCTCTTGGAACGTTAAGTCAAACAGACGTTGAAAGCCTAATTACAAAAGGCAGCGAAGTCATAATTACAGGCAAGAGCGACACTCAAGTTTTTTGGCAATTTACCGGCCAAGTGACTGATGCAAACTTAAATTTAGTTGCTGCCGTTCTTGTTGTTGGGTCACCTCTTAAACCTATAAGTCCCGGAGCGCAGTTGCCTGGTGTGGTGCCATTCAGGGTTTTAACAACGGCTAACGCTGGTAAACTGCCACTTACTGAGGGTGTTTAATGGGTTTCACATACACTGACAGGAATGGTAATCAAAGGTCTTCAGGCCCTACCGTACAAGCTTGGGATAGAGAGACCCAAAAGTTTGTAATTACCAGTAAGTGGGTTTGGACTTATGGGCGAGACGTTCCACAGAGCAGGGATAGTGCAGCTGCGATAAACAACCGGTTTGTGGAGCGGGGCCGCAATGTTGGACCTTTCTCAGTTGTAGGCGCAACTCCGCTTTACGTGGGGCCATCGCTCGTAAAAAAGCCGACTGAAAGTGCAAGTAAAACCAGAATAAAGCCAACGATCGCCACGTTTGCGCTCAATGCAGGGCAAACTATTTCTTCGCTTGGCGACAGCATTCCGATTCTGTTTGGCAAGCGCACTAATGCCTCTGGTGGGCTTGTAACAGTGCCTGATGCTGTATATCAGCGGATGCACAGCGCTGGCGTTTATGAGTGGGTTCGCGTGGCTTACGTCATTGCTGAAGGGGGCAAGCAATTAGAGACTCCTGCCGAGCGAGGTGTGCGCTTGGGGCGTAAAACGCTCGATTCGCTGGACGACGCTTATTATTCTTTTGGCACAACTAACGGTTCAACTAGCAATAACGATCCAACGCCTGCAAAGATTAACCCGCAAGGAAATTTCCAAGTTGTGCAGTCTTTGACTGGCGCTGACCAGTATTTAACTGGAACAATCAACCAGGGCGAAGTTCGTTGTTTTTCCCAAACTTTTAGCAATAATGAGGCTTTTGGTTTTAGCGGAGAGGAGCCGGATTGTGACGCTGGAGATTCTGGGAATGCCCCCGTCACAAGCATTACATCAGTCCCTTTGAATACTGTAAAAGCTTTTGTAAGCAATACACGCAGTTGTGAGGTTACTGAGATTGGGTTTGCTGTATCTTTAAACGCAACTAGCCCAGACAAGGATGCTGTTGCTCCCCCAGGCAGCCTGTGGGTCACCCCAAACCCACAAAACCAAAATCACGGCAATGTTCTTCGCATTGTTTCACTTGCAGCTGTTATAGCAAATAAGTTCTCTCGGAATGAAAGAAAAGACGTAAATAATAAAGCAAAGTTTGATGAAGCTTTAGCTAACTTCCGAAAAGAAGTTGGGGAAGGAACGCGGTATTTTTTGAGACTAGACCCTAATTCTTTGGTTCCTGTAGACGGAAGAATACTTAAAAGTAAAAATTTTCTCGACAGTGTTGGAGAGACTTTCGTGTCTTATACAGGCGAAAACAGAAACCGCAATACATCAAGTGCGACAGGCTACGCACTGCCTAATCCAGACCCATGCAAGCCACCTAATTTTAAGGCGATTCTTTCGGATCCAAATAATCCGAAGATGGCCTTTGATATTTATTGGCGCGATGCAACAGTCGCGGGCAACGATTGGCGGCTTTTGACTCGTAAACCGTTGATCGTCACTACGGCAGAGGCAACGACGATGTTTTCAAATATAAAAATTCAGCATCCAAGCTTGAGGGCCGTTCAGTTTAAGTTTGAGCCAATCACTCCTGATGATTTCAGCGAAAATTACATGGAGGTTAATTCAACTCTTTTCGACAACGAAGTCTCGCACACTGCGCGGAGTAAGGGTAGCTTTTCAATTATTTACGCGCGTAACACATCAGAGATAATGGTAGATGGCAATGACGGCTATAAGTTAACTTTTAGAGGTGGCTCTGCGGAGTTTTTTGGTGAAACAAATTTAGACGATCAAACGACAAATTATGCGGCCAGCATCAGTTATATAAACGAGATTATTCAAGATTCGCCAAAATACCCGTTCATGGGAATAGCACTACTTAATTTGCGTGCTTTTAAAGGAATGAGCAGCTTAGGGCAGTTGTCTATTTATTATGACAACGGCGCTCAAATTAGGCTGCTTGAGACAGGTGCTGATGGAACGTCAAACATGTTCCCGGAGTTAGCGAACTATTTGCTGACGACGTTCCCCGGCGGAGCTGGAGCGGTCACTTCTGCGGCAATTGACACTCAGTCTTTCCTCAAAGCCATCAAGTTCACTAGGTCTAAAAATTTGTTTTTTGATGGCGTCATAGGCGAAAAGAGTGGCGCGTTTGAATTTATTGCTGAATATGCGCCGTATTTCTTGTTGAATTTTGGCATGGTGCAAGGCAAATACTCTTTTTTCATTGCTACTGAAGACTCGACAACTGGAACAAGCACAGCTACTGCTTCTCAAAAGTTGACGCTTGACGACATAGTGCCTGGTTCATACAGGCTTGAATACGCAACGCTTCAGGATCGCGAAGAGGCAATCGTGAATGTTACTTACCGCTTGCAGGGAAGGTACATGTTGGGCGAACCACGGACTGTAAGCGTTGCTCCGGCTGCTTATAGCGGTTCAAACATTATTTCGTTTGACTTGTCTGACTTTTGCACTACTGAGGACCACGCTGTTACTTATGCAAAGTTTGTGCTCGCTCAGCGGCTTACCCAGACCCATACCGTTAGATTTACCACCTTTTTGGATCGGATTGATCTTGCGCCTGGGCGTTTATTTACGTTTGACTTTACGGTGACGGCGAGCACCGGTAAGACGTACAAAAACGATAATCAGTATCAAATTGTTTCGGCGTTCTATCGTGTAGATGGCTTGGTGGACATTGAAGCTGTTGAAGCCCCAACCAACCTGTCAAGCCTGGTCTTTGGCAACACCTATAAAGTAGTGACATGAGCTTCCCTGCAATCAACCCCACAACACGGACCTGGACGCCTGGTAATTTTGGGCAATCAAGCTTTAACGCGGCGAGCGGAGCGGAAGTTCGTTTGCTCTATGGCGCTGTTGCAACGGGTCACGAGCTGTCGTTGACTTTCTCGAATGTGAGCGAAACAAATGCTTTGGCATTCAACACGCATTACATCGCAGTTAAAGGGAGCTTTGATACATTTGCACTGCCAGCTGCTGTGTTTGCAGGCATGACCACAGCATTCCCGTTTGGCACCAATAAGTGGAGATACGAAGGCCGACCGTCTGTTGTTGCCGTCAAGCCGGGTATTTACAATGTTTCTGTCAGCCTCGTCGCTGTTTACAGCTAAACTAAGGCCATGGCCAAGCATTTCACAGGCATTGACGGCAGCCTCAGGGTTGACGGCACACAGGTCGCCAAGCTGAGCGAGTGGTCCTTTTCGGCTCAGACCAGCACGTTAGAGACGACAAGTTTGGGCGACTTTGCTCGTACTTACGTGCCAGGCATCCAAAGCTTTAATGGCAGCTCTACGGCGTATTACTACGTTGAAACGTCTAATACGGTTGATGGTGGTGCGCTGCTTGAGGATGTGATCCGAACTGGCGCACCAAATACAGCGGCTACTCACACAATTTTGTTGAGGTTGTCGGACACGACAAATCGCGAGGTGGAATTCAAGTGTGTAGTGACTTCTGTCTCAATTAGCTGCCGGGTGGGTGACTTAGTAACGGCATCTATTTCGTTTACGGCCTCTGGTGCTTTGACGAAGGCGACGTTAGGTTCATAATTATGGCTGTTTACCTTGGGGCGCACGGGATTATTGAGTTAACCCGTACCAGCGAGCAAAACTTTTTCAACAGTACGCTAGATCCTGCCGATGTAAACACCACGGCAAAGCGTTTTAGTTTTGATTTTGGCAACAACCGTTTCATGACGGGTGATTTGCTTGAGATCACTCGAATGACTACTGCTGGAGCGATTAGTACGAGTGATTTAGATTTTATTGATGCCTCTAGTTTTCCTGGAGGAGCCCAGTCACCACAAGGGCAGTGGTACGTCAATGTTGATGCAGCCAATAGCGTCCGTCTTTACTCCACATGGAATCAAGCCTTAACGGGTGGAACGACTAACGCGGCAACATTGGTAACTCCTGCTTCAAGTTATCCGATCCAAGTGCAGCTAAAGAATAATTCTCGTCGCATCTTGGGTGAGGTCACAAATTACGAGCTGAACACTAACCGTGAGACTGCTGATGTGACATCTTTAGGTGAAGCATTCCGACAGCGAGTCAGCACCTTAATAACGGGATCAGGGAGTTGCACTGCTTTTTGGAATCATGATGCATATGCCACTGAGAACCGTGACATCAACGCCTATAACAGTGAAGTAAGCCAGTATTTACACCAACTAATACTTCGTCAAGATCTTGGAGCAAGTTTTCGTGCTCGGTTTTACCTAAAGACTCGTGCAGCCAAGCCCTATACCGCTGGTGTCCCTGGTCCAAATACGGAACAAATTTTTTACGAGCTGACCGGATTGATCACTGAAGTTGGCGTTGCATTTAATGCAGACGAGCCAGTCCGAAGCCAGATTAATTTTGTGACGACAGGGGCGCTTAGTCTGTTGTCTGAGCCTGCAGCAAGTCTGGTTCTCAACCAGACTGGTGGTACTGTTGTTCAGCAGAACGGCAGCGGTAACGTGGCGTTGCAGTCGCCTTAAACTGAACTCATTGCACCGTTCCCAGCATGGCTGACCTAAAAGTTACAGAGCTGAATGCAATTACAGCGTCTTCCGTTGTAACTGACGACGTACTCTTGCTAGTTGACATATCGGCTGGCGAAGACAAAAAGATTGAGCCTGACGAGCTGGTTCAGGCAGGGCTAAGCCTGCTTGGAACGGAGGTGATTGCTGGTGACAAGCTGACGAACAACAGCGTCACTGCGACACAGATTGCAGCGGATGCCATTGGAGCTAGTGAGCTTGCTGACGATGCCGTTGATGAAGGAGCGATTGCGACAGCAGCAGTTCATGGAACTGCAGTTCCTGCTACTGGTTCCAAGGTTCATATTGAGCCCGCTTCGATCGGAACTGCGGACGTTGGTAACAATCAAATCACAACGGCAAAGATTGCTGATGACGCGATAACAGCGGACCAAATTGCCGCTAATGCCGTTTCAGGTTCTGGAACATCGCTTGGCACGACTCATATTGAAGCTGGATCAATCAGCGCAGCGGACATCAAAGACGCATCTATCACTGCAGCTAAGTTAACCGGCGGCGCTTTAGTTCCTACTAGCGGAATTATAGATAGCGATGTTAGTAGCAGTGCTGATATTGCAGTTAGCAAGTTAGCCGCCTTTAATCCTAATCAGGTTTTAGCCGGACCTTCTAGCGGATCAAGTAGCGGCTCGCCAACTGTACGAGCTTTGGTTGCGGGAGATTTACCCGTTGGAACGGCGAGCACTGACGGTGCTGTTTCAGTCCCATCGGGCGGTGGTCTGAACATTTCATCTGGTCAGATCAGTCATAGCAATTCTGTTACTGCTGCTGATTATGGCTTTTTTGCTTTTGACGCTCAGGGCCATATCACTTCAGGTCGTGCATTAGCTGCGGGTGATTTGCCTGTCGCCACGACCTCTGCGATTGGTGGCATCAGTATTGGCAGTGGCCTAAGTGTTTCTGGTGGTTCTGCGAGTCTTAACACGGCTTCAACTTCAGCATTAGGCGGTATCAAGCTGAGCGGCGATGTCACGCTGAACGGCAGTAGTCAGCTTGAGATTGCAACCAGCGGTGTTGTTGCGGGAAGCTATCCAAAAGTCACGGTTACAACTAAAGGCATTGTGACCGCTGGCGGGCTATTAGCTGATTCGGACATTCCAAACCACAGTGCAGCACTGTTGACATCTGGAACGTTAGATGCGGCAAGACTTGGCGCGAATACGATCACTGGCGGGAAGATGGCCAATGATTCGACATGTGTACTTCAAACGAGTGCCCCCACAAGTGGTGATTTTCAGGGTCAGTTTTACCTTGACACCGGCTCTAACTCTTTAAGTGTTTGGAACGGATCATCATTTGTGGCTGTTACTGCGGCAGCTCTTGCAGATCTTGTAGCTGACACCACACCACAATTAGGCGGCGACCTTGATGTAAATGGCAAGGATATTGTCAGCGTCAGCGATGGTGACATTGAGCTTGATCCAAACGGTTCAGGTCAAGTCATATTTAAGGGCAATTCAACTCGTGGTTCTGGACAGATCAAGCTGAATTGCGAGCAAAACTCTCACGGCATTCTTCTAAAAGGTCCGCCTCACAGCGCAGCAGCGTCCTACACGTTGACCCTGCCTAATGACACAGGAACGTCAGGGCAGTTGCTCCAGACCAATGGCAGCGGTGTGACGAGCTGGACATCAACCCTGGCCTCAACTGGCATCACGATTGATGGACCCTATGAGCAAGTCGCTGAGGCGGTTTCTGCTTTAGATATTGACTTGAATGATGGGAATTATTTCACCAAGACCATCAACGGCAACTCAACCTTTACTTTCAGCAATCCGCCTGCATCTGGAACGGTTGGCAGCTTTGTGCTTGAGCTGACGCATACGTCTGGGACGGTGAGTTGGCCTGCAAGCGTGAAGTTCCCTGCTGATACCGCGCCAACTTTGACTACAGGCAAAACTCATCTATTCTTCTTCGTAACTGATGATGGCGGGACGCGGTATCGCGGTGCGTCACTTGTCGACTACGTCAACTGAGGAATTATGGATCCAATTGCCGCAAAGTTGATGGCTGCTGCTGGAGCAGCAGCTGGGGACTCTGTCTATGTCGATGACCTCTTCAGTACGTTTTTGTATGACGGCAATAGTGGCTCTCAGTCGATTAATAATGGAATTGATTTGGCTGGTGAAGGTGGTTTGGTATGGCTTAAGTCACGGAGCCTTGCTGAAGCAAATGTACTTGGCGATACCGAAACTGGCATTACAAAAAGACTTTATTCAAATTCTACTACTGGTCAAGCTGTTTCAACCATGCTCACGTCAGCAAATTCTAATGGGTTTACGCTAGGCACCAGCAACGTTACAAACACAAATAACTCAACAAACGTCTCCTGGACATTCCGCAAAGCGCCGGGCTTTTTTGATGTAGTTACTTATACCGGCACAGGTTCAGCAAGAACGGTTGCCCATAATCTTGGCAGTGTTCCAGGAACAATCATTGTCAAGCGTACGAATACTTCGTCAAGTTGGTATGTCTACCATCGTTCTCTTGGTGCTACAAAAGAAACACGACTAAATTCTACCAACGCTGCAAACACATCGTCAATCTACTGGAACGATACAGAACCCACTTCTTCCGTTTTTACGGTTGGTACTTCTTCTGGCGTCAATGAAAATGGTAGCACCTACGTCGCCTACGTCTTTGCTCACGACGACGCACAGTTTGGCACTGCTGGTGATGAAAGCATTATTAAATGTGGGAGCGTAACTACTGATAGCAGTGAAAACGGAATAGTAGACCTTGGGTTTGAACCGCAATTTGTAATGTTTAAGCGTACTGATACCTCTGGTAGCTGGCTTATGCTCGATACAATGCGCGGTTGGGATAATTCCAATAACGACAAAAGGTTATACGCTAATGTTACTAATGCTGAATCTACTACTCCTGCTGGACATGGTGAGGTAAATTCTACTGGTTTTAGGATTTACAACCTTGGTGGTAGTGCAGACGTGATCTACATGGCAATCCGCCGTCCGAATAAGCCGCCCAGTGCTGCAACGGATGTGTTTAAGATAAATACTAGAAATGGCAATCAAACTGCCGGTACTTTATCGACTGCCGGTTTTGCTGTTGATGCCGCATTTATTTCTGCAAGAAACGTAGCTCATTGGTCTGCTTTTACCGACCGATTGAGAGGTTCAGGTAAACTTATTTTCCCACAAACAACCTCTTCCGAAATTACGAATAACAATACTGTAAGTTTTGATAACAGTACTGCGATTGTACTTGGCAATGACTCGGGAAATTGGCAAGTTAACCGCAGCGGCCAATCAATGGTTGATTATCTATTCAAACGTGCCCCAGGTTTTATGGATGTAGTTGCTTATACGGGGACAGGTTCAAATAGAACCGTAGCTCATAACCTTGAAGTTGCACCTGAAATGTGGTGGGTTAAATGTACAAGTGACAATCGAAATTGGAGTTGTGGTCATAAAGATCTAGGAATAATATACAGATTGTGGATAAATGATCCTGGAGCAGGCGGTAATAATAATAGCTATTGGGCTAATGGCGGAAATCAAAGCGCAACTCATTTTCCATTAGGCACTGACGGCGCTGTAAACGGTAGTTCGCGAACTTACGTGGCCTACCTATTCGCAACCCTACCCGGCATCAGTAAAGTAGGTAGTTACACTGGAACAGGTTATGATATCAACGTTGACTGCGGCTTTACTAACGGTGCAAGGTTTGTATTGATTAAACGCACTGACGCGGCTGGTGATTGGTATGTTTTTGACACCGCTCGCGGCATCGTCAGTGGTAACGACCCGTACCTCTTGTTGAATTCCGATAACGCAGAAGTCACTAACACCGACTACATTGACCCACTCAATGCTGGCTTTACAGTGACATCATCAGCCCCTGCTGCTCTAAACACTAGTGGCGGCACTTATCTCTTCCTTGCCATCGCCTAACCATGGAAATTCGCAACCGCTCTACAGGTGCTCTTATCACCGTCAGCCAGTTTCGTGCTGACAACCCGAACACGTCATTTCCCAAGCAAATCACAGCCGAAATCCTTGATGGGTTTGGCTATGACCCTGTGTTGAACGGACCTGCTGCGACAGTATCAGGACCGTATGAAGTCAGCACCCGTGATGGCGTTGAGGAGATCAACGGTCAGTGGTTTACCAAGTTCATTGTTGGTCCGGTGTTTGCCGACAGCGACGAGGAGACTGCTTACCGAGCCAGTGTTGACAACCAAGCTGCTGTAAGCGTTCGTGCAGAGCGTGACCGCAAACTGGCTGCTTGTGATTGGACCGTTTTGACCGATAGCCCATTGACTACGACCAAGAAAACAGCTTGGAAGACGTATCGTCAATCATTACGAGACATCAGTGCAGCAGAGGGTTTCCCCCATACGATGGAATGGCCAACTGAGCCGTCTTGATGGAGCGCCCTGACCCTATGATTCCCTGCAAGCCAGGAGCAGAGGACATCGAAGCAATGGAAAATAGAGTGCTCTGGTTAAATCACCTTTACCTGCGAGATGGTCGCGATGATCTTGGCCATGAATTTCATGGTCTCTACACTGGTCTAGCGATCAAGTATCCAAGCCAATGACAAAACTGCTTGCAGCGACGTTTCTTGGTGTGGGATTTGCTTCTGGTTCAGCTTGCTTGTCACATCCTGCGCCTGTGCCACATAAGCACGATTTAAACGATGTAGGGGACGTGGGACAAAATGGACACCTTTGCATTACCGAACACACAGAAACCGCCTACTGTGGTGTCGGAAAAAACGTACCCCACGTTCACTAATGATCAGATCAATTGTTTTTGGTGCAGCCGCTGGCGCTCTTGCCTTGGCTCCCCTCTCTGCAATCGCTGGCCCATACGCCAACATTGAGGCAAACGCTGGCTGGAGCGGAAGCGATTATTCAGGCGCTGTCACTGACATTCACCTGGGGTTTGAAGGCGGCGAAGGTCCTTACAGCTTCTACCTTCAGGGCGGCCCTGCCCTGGTAACGCTGGACGGCGCTGACTCTGAAGTTGAGTTTTCAGGGAAAATCGGAGGGGCAGTTGCTGCTTCTGAGAAGCTTTCCGTTTACGGCGAGATTTCAGGAATTACTGGCGACGACAACAACAGCTACGGCGGGAAAGCTGGCGTCAAGTTCCTTTTCTGAGTAGTCTGCTAAAGCGGACCTGAACACGCCGTAACCGCCAGGTGGGATAAAACCCTCACACCAAGCCTGGCGGTTTTTAATGCTTTCAATTTGTCATGCAAAAGTATCTGAACGCTTTGGGCGCGGTTGGCTTTGTTTTAGCTGCCTGCAACACCGCAGTTGTTGTTTTTGCTGTGGCGCGTGGTCCGGCGCTTGTGGAAGAAAACTTGGACAAGATTCAGGCGCTAATGATTGAGAAAATGCACGAAACGCTCAGTGAGTCTGTGACTGAGGCAATGCCTGGTCAGATAGGAGAGCTGATGCCTAGTACGACTGGCCCTGCTTTGCCGTTCTGATGCGTTGCTTTCGGTATGAAATACGTTTTTAGCACTGGTGGTGGCGTTCAGTCGACGGCGTGCCTTGTACTAGCGGCTCAAGGGAAAATCCCGTATGACACGTTTATTTTTTCCAATGTTGGAGACAAAGCGGAGTCTCCAGCAACAATCCAATACCTGCAAGAAGTCATCAAGCCGTATGCCAAGCAGCACGGCATCAACTGGGTTGATGTTGCTTGGGTAGATCGTCAGGGCAGGCAGCGTGACTTGCTTGATGACTTAATGGAGTCCGAACGCAGCATTAACATTCCCGCGTTCATGCCAGGCGGGATGCCTGGAAATCGTCAATGCACGCTGGCGTACAAAATAAAGCCTATTGCCAAGTGGATCAAGAACAATGCGCCCGGATGCACGCTGGGCAAAGGCATTAGCACTGATGAACCGCACCGTGCCACGCCATCACGCGAATCTGACGGGTACACCAGTGCATATCCGCTAATTGAGCTTGGTATTAGCAGGTCTGACTGTTTAGTGATCGCCAAGGATGCAGGACTGCCGCAGCCACCAAAATCCAGCTGTTGGTTCTGTCCGTTCAAGACCACTGATCAGTGGGTAACGATGCGACGTGAACGGCCTGAGCTTTTTGAGCAAGCTGTGGAGCTTGAACAGGTATTGCAGGAACGCCGCTGTGCATTGAGCAAAGATCCGGTTTACCTAAGTAGCATTGGTGGCCGTAAGGGCGTAAATCTTGTTGACGTCATCCCTGAGCAGTTGGGCTTGTTTGGTTGGGAGGAGGAGGAAGGTTGCGAATCGGGCTATTGCATGACGTAGTTGATGCCACAGATTCGCACTATTGGGGTCAACGACATCCGGGTGTGGGACGGGATTCCTGCTTTGTCCGTTCCAAAAGCTCCGCCTGTCACGGTGAATATCGGCGTGCCAGTCATCGACATGCCGACATTTGACCCAATGGACTTCAGGCCAAAGAAGTCAGTTGTGGATCCTAAGGCTGTCTTGCCGAACCCAGACACGTCGTCGCCTGAAGCACCAAAGCCTCCAACGCCAGCTCCGCTTCAGCTTCCCAAAACTGCTGTTGACGAAGATCCAAGATGTCCTCCCCTTCGTGCGAAGGAGGTTGGAACGCTTGTTCAAGGTGGTTCAAAAAGAATTGCTGGCTACGAGATACAAGACGGTAAATGCGTCGTCCTGTATGAAGAGATCACGTTGCCTGAGCAAGTTATAGCAGCAATTCCGTCACTCCCGCAGGTAACAACTGTTGGGGTTACTGCTGCTGTTGGTGTCACTGCAGCATTAGCGACACCGTTTTTGTTGAAGCTGGTAAAACCTATCGTGAAAAAGATAGGTAAGAAGATCAAGGCTTTGCTGGGTCGTAAGGCGAAACCTGTAAGCGTCTTTGAACGGAGGCGGGCTCAGCGGTTGGCGCGGAAATAGCGTGTCTGTGCGGCAGGACTTGCCCTGGCTTTGGTTTAATCATGACATCAGCGCAGACAGCAAAATAAGGCGATTTAGGATGAAACTCGATGCCCTTGAGTTTCAACTCTCCACAATTTTTGAGGCGAGCAATTTCATATTCGAGTCTTTTTGTCTCAACGATCTGCTGGTGCATACGGATATTGGCGTCAACCATTGACTTGCATCGCTCTTGAAGCCCTCCATCTAAGGGAATTGTGGCCTGGAGCGACAAACCACCTGACCAGTTGTGAGTATCTTTTTGACCTGTCCGTTTTTGCATGTAGTAGAGGATCGATCCAGGATTGTCGAGTAACCCATCGCCATCCAAATCAGAAACATCATATACAGGGTCAAGAAAGTGACCCACGAACGGGTCTTGCCAGCTTTTTGTTCTGTTGACATACGGAGTGACGGTAAGTGTTGGTCCTTGGCATTGAATGCCATTGCCGTAAGTGTTTTGGAACGCTGCGCTGGGCGCAATCATCACCGCTTGATTTGTGACGCTGCCAGAGCTGGTTGCGGTTGGAGCGGCAGTAGCAGACACGCCACCAATGGTTTCTGCGTTTGCGGGTGAGGCTAGAACTACTGCGAGAAGGTAGAGATAGTGTCTGTGATTTGTTTTATTTCCGTTACGCGATCGATTGTGGTTACGTTGCTTAAGCCTGGGCCACTGAAAGTTTCTACGAACTGGAAAGCAGCTCCGGGCTGAGAGATTTGCCAATCCGGTTTGTTGTTCACGTCTAAAGATGACCATCCTTTTACGCTTGTTGTGCCTGGGGTAAGGCTGGCTCCATTTTTAGGCTCGATGTTAGTGCCGCTGACAGAGTATTCCCAACCAGTGCCATAAGACTCGCTGACAATTTTTTCAGTGACCTTGCTTGTGGTTTCGGTGTGACTGGTCATAGAGCCAGTCGTGAAATTAGGGACGATTGGAGCAGCATGAGTTGGTTTGGCGAGAGCAAAAGCTTCGCCTAGCAATCCGCAAAACAGCAGAAGCAGAACACGCATCAGTCGATGGTGAGTTCAGTCACGAACTGTCCGATGGCAAGGGTATTCGCTCCACCTGCAGTCACAGTAAGTGCGCCAGTTGGTGCGATTGTGCCTGCAAGTGTTCCTGCTGTGCCTGATGCCGTTGACTGCAAGCTGCCAAAATTTGGAGTAGTGCCTGTTGTGATTGCAGATGTTGGAACGGCATCTGCTTGCGTATATGACTGACTGAAGCTGAAGGCGTTACCAGGTGTGTCCTGGGTTACAGCGATAGTGCCAGGATTGTAAACGCCGCTAGTAATAGTGCCAGCGGAAATAGTGTTCGCCGTATTTCCGTCGGTACTGTCAACGCCTGAGCCTGAAATGCTGAATGTAGAGCCAATGCGATTTGCGGTGGTCATTGCGCCACCAACTTGAAGCTGCACACTTGATTGGATTTTGTGCGTTAGATCAGCGTTTGCTGCTGGGCTAAAAGCCAGCAACGTGATCAGAGGCAGAAAGCGTTTCATTTTGGTGGCTCCTTTGAGTCAATCTTAGGCGGCTGTTTTTTCTGCTGGCCATTTGCCTTGCGCTCAATACCAAAAGACGCCATAGATCCGGTCAAGAGCGATGCCACAAAAGTATTGTCCATCTTCATTTCAGGGAAGATGCCCAGATAGGAGACAGTCAAAAGTGTTGCGGACCAGAACAGCACAGCGCATTTCACGAGGTCAGCAATTGCGATGCCTTCCTTTTCTTGGCTTTCTTGGCTTTCTTGACTTTCTTGCGGTTCTGCCATGATGGAGTCAGTGCTGAGGTCGGAGCATGGTTGAAGTTTGGGCTGCTGCAGCTGGTGCGTCAATCACCGTCGCTGGTCTTGGCATTACAGGATTGAAGCAACAGAGCTTGCAAGGGCGTGATTCGTTGGTGCGTCTGACAACTGCTGTTGATGGCCTAAGCAGGCAGCTTGACGTGCTTCACACTGACATCAAGAGTAGAGACCAAGAAGTGTTCGCCAGGTTGAGTGATTTAGAGCAGGCTGTGGCGCGACTGGAAGGACATAGCAATCGGAACTAAGCTTTTAGTAGTTGAAACATTCCAATGTTCCTGATCCTCAAGCCAATTCTTTTTCGGTTTTTGCGGTCTGAAAGTTTGAAGCGTTTAGTTGTAGATCTAGTCAAGGCGTATGCCAAGCGCAGCGACAACACTGTTGATGATGCTGTTGCCTCGTTTTTAGAGAAAAACCTATTCCCACCAGTAACTAGCAAATGATCCGCAAACGCATCATCTTCGCCGTGTTGCTGGGGATGATGACGGTGCTGTCTAGCATAGTTTTGACTTCTGGTGCCCTGATTTATTACACAGGTTTCCTTGATGGCAACAAAGGTTGTGACGCGGCAGGATTAGAGCGATGACGCCTCGCCTTGGAAACCTGATGGCGCTTGCACTCCTGCCGTTCTTTGAGTATTTCCGTGGAACGCCGCATCAAGCAGCAGCAGTAAAAGAGCTGGAAGATGCTCTGCCACAAGAATTATTAGCTGAAGATGCAGCGTGGTTTGAGGCGTGGAAAGCTAGCGGCATTGCTCAGAAGGCAGTTGTCCCTTATGTTCACCAGTTGGATTTTGATTACAAGGGTCACAGGCGATGTCTAGACGCATCCGCAGCAATGCTGGCCATTATGTACGGCAAGGTCAGCAACGCCGAAGAGTATGGGGAAGTGCGGAAGAAGTTTGGCGACACGACCGACGTGAAGGCCCAGGTGAGGACACTGAGAGAGCTTGGACTTCACGCCGAGTTCAGGAATGACGCTGATGGAGCGTTGGTGGAGGCAGAGATTGCGAGCGGTCGCCCTGTTCTTGTTGGTTGGCTACATAAGGGCAACATGCTTCGGGGTGAGCCACCGGACTGTGGCTCGCAAACTTGCGGGCACTGGAGCGTAATTGTCGGCTTTGAGGGAACTGCATCAACTGGAGATGCACAGTGGGTGATGCATGACCCAATGGGCGCTCCAAACATTGAGCGTGGTGGGCATCCACATCGCTATGGCGGCAAAAACGTCAGAGTGCCGCGTGGAACGTTCAAACAACGCTGGCAAGTTGAAGGCCCTGGATCGGGTTGGGTGATCCTTGTGGACGACGAATGATTGGGGCGCTGCACATGGTTCTCGCGCCATGAGCTAATTAGCAGGCCGGGCGCCCCTGGCAAGCCTGACTGACCCGCTAATGAAAGTGGGAAATCCAACGGTACACAAAATCTGATTCAATGCCCGTTTCAAAAGAGTTCAAAAGATCAAACGCGCTGATCGTGCGTTACCGCCACCCGCGTGAGGGTCCACCGAGCTATTTAGTTTGGGAACCTGAGAAGAGCTACATCTGCCTGTCGCGAGAAGAGCTGCTGAAGGCCGTGAAGTGGCCTAAGTACACCAGCACTGGCGCGGCGTTGCGTCAATGGATTGAGGAGGTTGAGGTGGATATACCGCCAGACCCAGAGCCAGTGCAATGAATCTGTATTGGGTCTGGTCATATCTGGTTGCATTTTGGACCACTGTGGTCATGGGTTGTATGCAACCTGTGAACTGGAGCAACTGTTGGCCCCCTGACTGGCTAATGCAGGGGGTACATGATTACATGCGTGCAAGGGCTCCTTACTCCGAGGAGCGCAACATCTTGCAATCTTTGGAGAAAACTGATGGCCTGGGCGGACTGGATGGTTGTCAAACAGACCCTTGAGGAGGAGCTGAATCTGGAACGTCAAGTCCGAAGCATCAGCAACGTGGACGACTTGCACACGCTCCAACAGCTATGCAGCGCTTTGACCAGACAGAACTGGCATTATTCAAAGCTGCTCAAGCAGGCTGTGGGACGTGTAGCTGAGCTGGATGTGCGGCGTATTTGCGATTAGTCGGCTTTGGGTCTCAGTCTTTTTTGTAAAGCTCGGCCTTCAACGCGAGCTTTGACAGCTTCCTGCCATTTGGCAGCGTCTTTGATTTCTGCTTCAGGGTATTCATCGGGATACTTCTCCTGAAGGTAGTTGTAGATTATTTGGCGCATCCAGGCGGAGGGCTTTACGCCTGCTTCTTTGGCCTCTCTACTGAAAAGTTCGCCACGAAACGGTTCGAGTAAGACTTGAACGTAAACGCGATAACCGTGCGTGCCACTCATGTTTGATCCTGTAGTACACCAACGTTACCATGTTATGGAGCTGTCAACTTTCTTTTTCCAGGAAGTTGCCTGCTCTTGGCGCGAATAGGCGCGTTGCCTTTTAGAGCCAGCTCTAACTTGCTTGGCTCCTTCTAAGAAGATTGCAGCTCGCTGAAGATCAGCAGTCGTTGCCATCCTGATGGCTTCGTTTAGACGCTCCAAAATCAGCTGTCTTCCGGTTTTGGGCTGCTGCATAGTCCATGGCCCTAGGAAGGGTTTGGTGGAACGTTATCTGGTTTGAGGCTTCAACAACAGCCCATGCGTTGGACTGCCTGTAGATCTTGAAAAGGTTAGCCATGAGTTTGCTCGATTAGTTTTTCAATGCTTGGAAAATTAGAAAAAGGCTCGCAAGTCATAAGGCTTACGTCAACACCATGCTGTAAGGCGATAGCAACTTCTGTTTCAAGATAGAAGAGATCATTTTCATAAATGACCTGCTCTACGTTGAGAACCTTGTCGTCGTCGTCATACGATGTGTAGCGAGTAATCGCTAAGGGCATGAGGTCGTCGCTTTCAGCAACGTGAACGAAGTAGAAGTTAGTTTTTTTGGTCACGTTGGGTAAGCTTTTGGAACTCGACAAGGACTGCCGCGACAAGGACTTCAGTCTGTACCCGATCAAGGTTAGAGTGATGGCGGCGACGAATTTTTGCAACAGTCTGGTGAAAATCATGAGTAGTGATTGTGCCTGGGCTTGGGAAGTTGCTTTCTTTTGCAAGTAACCGATCGCGAATCAACTCTGACCGTTGTTTGCCAGCTTGTTTAGCCTCAAAATCCAAGCGCTTAACTTGATCTTCTGGCAGAAATGTGGAGACCCTTCTCATGTTCAATTGATCGAGTAGCAATGTAGACGGGGCAAAGTGTAGCAGGTTATTTAGTTTTTTTCTTGGCCTTGCCTTTAGGAGGCTTGGCCTTGCGGACGGGCTTTTTGTATGGGCGCTCCACAAAGCTGGCCACTGTCTCTTGGTAGCCCGGCGCATCTGGAACGCCGCCTTTCCTAAGGATTTCAGTCCAGTTCATGCCTCGCGCGTATAGATGTAAA
>Ga0208666_1000131_pt1 | contig 34411 bp, 27 predicted proteins | sample 5B_taG_FD_184078 | JGI IMG/M metagenome (GOLD analysis project Ga0208666, IMG submission 184078) | Marine viral communities from the Subarctic Pacific Ocean - 5B_ETSP_OMZ_AT15132_CsCl metaG (SPAdes) (version 2) | ecosystem: Environmental > Aquatic > Marine > Oceanic | place: Pacific Ocean...
TGGCCACCTCCGTACGGAAGATAGACGCAAACTACGTGCAGTTAAGACGCAACATCCCCATTTAGATATACGCCTCTGCTTTCAGAACGCTAACGAAAAAATTAGCAAGAAGAAAAATAGTATGCGGTATTACGAATGGTGTGACCGCAATGGTTTCAAGTGGTGTCACAAAGTAATACCTGCTGATTGGTATGGATAAAGAAATCAGATGGATAAAGGGCAAGCTCTACCGAGAGGAGTGCTCTGGCAACTGGGAACCTTACGACCCTGATGCACCTCCTGATACAGAGAGAGTGCAGAACATTAAGAAACGCAGGGCTGAACTTCAGACCATGCTTGAACACATAAGAAAAGCTACCAATGACTTACAGAACAACAGGGAGTGACGCTACTTACAAATATAGAGTCCGTGTTCTCACTCCTAGAAATGAAAAGTTCGATGAGTACATCATCGCAGCTACCAAAGAAAGAGCCAAGCAAGCATTGCTAGATAAGTATGGCGATGATCATAAGGCTCTTGTCTTAGATCAGGAGCTAGCCAGTGTCTTCAAGTAAGGAAGTAAGCAGAGGGCCATGCCCTAATTGCGACACAAGCAAGGGAATGATCCTCTTTGATGACGGACATTCCCATTGTTTTTCATGTGACCACCAGATCCAACCAAAGAAAACAATAGAAAAGTCAATGCCAATAACTAGATCAACAAGCAAGCTACTTACTACTACCATTGCACCTAACAAAGAATGGCGTGGCATCACTGTCGAAACACTTAAGTTCTTTAGTTATTGCAAGGCGTTCTTTAAAGAGCAACCAGTACATGTAGCTACCTATAACGATCAGCAAGGGCTGCCATCTGCACAGCACCTACGCTTTCAAGATAAAAAATTTATCTGGTTAGCTAATGATGGGATAGGAAACTTACAACTCTGGGGTCAAAGCAAATGGCGACAGAACCACGGCAGAGAATCCAATGTGTTTTGTGTTATTACAGAAGGCGAAGTTGATTGCATGTCAACAAGCCAGATACAAGGCAACAAGTTCCCTGTTGTATCACTGCCTTCAGGTACGCAGTCAGTTAAGAAAGCAATAGGTGCAAACCTTAAGTGGCTAAGTCAATTCGCATGGGTAGTCATCTGCTTTGACAACGATGAGCCAGGGCAGAAGGCAGCACAACAAGCACTTGAGTTGCTACCTGCTGGCAAGGCCGCTATCTGTCGCATCCCTGATCCATACAAGGATGCCAACGACATGCTTGTTGATGGTAAAGGTGCAGAGTTAAAGGATCTGCTATGGAAAGCAGTACCTAGCAGACCTGACTCTATTAAAGAAGCATCAACTTTATGGGATGTACTGATAGAACCTAATGCCAAGGCTATTGTTCACTTACCTTGGACTCAACTGAATGAGAAGTGTAAAGGCTTTCGTTCTAATGAAATGTGGTGTATAGCAGCAGGCTCAGGTACTGGTAAGAGTACGGTATGTAGAGAATTAGCCTATCACTTTCTATCTCAGAACTTAAAGGTAGGGTATATAGCTTTGGAAGAAAGTCTCAAGCGTAGCTTGCAAGGAATTGTAGGGGTTGCACTTAACAAGCCTTTGCATTTAGATGAGAGTGTCGAGATCCCCATCATCAAGTCGGCTTTTGATTCCCTCTTAGGATCAGGCCGACTTTTTTTATACGACCATTTTGGCAGTTGTAATCCCGACACCCTCATTGAAAAGATTACATACTTAGCAACCGTCGAAGAAGTTGATGTTGTAATACTTGACCATCTAACCATTGTTGTCTCAGGGATTGCAGACCTAGATGAGAGAAGGGCTTTGGATGTTACGTGTACCAAGCTAAGACAGTGTGTTGAATCTACTGGTATAGGTTTAATAATTGTGTCGCACCTCCGTAGACCTGAAGGTAAAGGACATGAAGAGGGAGTAAAGGTATCACTAAATCATTTGAGAGGTAGTCACAGCATTGCTCAACTAAGTGACATGGTAATTAGCTGCTCCAGAAACCAGCAAGGTGATGCTGGTGAACGTAGTCAGTTGCAACTAGGCGTTTTAAAGAACCGCTTTAGTGGCTCAACAGGGGATGCCGACACCCTGCTCTATGACGAGAAGACTGGTCGCTTAGTACAACAAACAAACTTCTTCCAATGACATTACTTATTGATGCCGACATGCTTGTTTACTCTGCCTGCTGTGCAAGTGAGCAAGACTTTAAGTTCAACGACTATCAACACGTACTTGTATCAGATGAGCGTGATGCGTTGGACTATGTAGCTATGAAGCTAGAAGAATATCAGTCCATCACTGGTGATAGAAACAAGATCATCATGTGCTTCTCTGACTATCCCACCTTTAGGCATGAAGTATATAGCGAGTACAAAGCTAATCGAATAGGCAAGCGTAAACCTTTGGCATTTAAAGATGTAGCTGAAGCAGTGAGAAGGTATCACGATGTCGCTGTCTATCCCAACCTTGAAGCTGATGATGTGATGGGCATACTTGCAACCGAGGAAGCACACCCTACACGTGTCATAGTTTCAGGTGATAAAGATATGAAGACCATACCCTGTATTCTTCTGAGGAATGGAGAACTTGAAACCATTTCTGAAAAGAGGGCAGATAGAAACTGGATGTCGCAGGTATTGCAAGGAGATAGGACAGATAATATTCCTGGCCTTGTAGGTGTCGGCCCAAAAACTGCTGAAAAAATTTTGGGAGATTCCGAAACCCTTTCTGATATGTGGGACAAGGTGATAGGTGCATACGAGAAGAGGAAACTTACATACAAATCAGCATTACTTTCAGCACGACTTACTAGAATCTTGAGGCATGGTGAGTACAATCTGCACAAACAAGAGGTGTCCCTTTGGGAGCCGCCCACTACATGATCGACGAAGAACTCTGGCCTCCAATAGACGAGGTACTCATTAGAAAACTAGAAGAGATCTACCCTGATAGATGTCCATCAATAGATGCACATGACCGAGAGATATGGAGGTACGGTGGACAGGTGGAGTTGGTAAGAATGTTGCGATCTGTATATAATGAGCAGAACAAGATCGAGTAGCAATGGCGACTACAATAAAAAAGAATAAAAACTCTAATAATAATTTTGATTTTTACGCTGACCCACTAAGTATGACTGGGCCAGATGGTGAAGTAGCCAATACTCTAACAGTCGGAACGGGTAATGCTGCCGCTAAAGCTGCTGTTAAAGCCGCTGGCAAGAAACTTCTCGGCAGAGATTTCGGGAAAACAGGACAAGCACACTGGGAGAAGGATTGGAACGCTGCTTACGCTGCTGCTAAAGCAGGTGGAGCAAGTGATGCTGCTGCTACTACTGCTGCCACTGGAAGTATCGAAGCTAATATTGGAGTACACTCAGAGGCTAAGACTTTTGCTAAGTACGGAATAGCTAAGACAGCTTACGAAGGAACAGATACGTTTGCTGATGTTGACAAAGTAGATGATTGGTACACTCCCGGCAACTATACCGAAGATGCTAATGAATTTGCAGGAGGTACAAGAGATGTAGACTGGTTAACTAAATTAAATACAGGAAACTTAGAAGGATTTTTAAAGAACCAAAACTATCAATACGGAACGCTGCAAGGTAATACAGTTGGACAAGAAGGTAATGAGTGGTGGGGATACCAAAAGAATTTAGCTATTGACCACCTAATGACCGACGAAGGTGGCAACTATTCCTTTGCAACAGCTAGCAAAATAGCAGATGCTAATGTCGCTGCTGATATAAAAAGAAACTCAGGTCACGAAAACTTTCTTAAGTACGGATCTATTGGATATGGAGGGCCACTTGAAATAAAGACTTACGGAGAAGATAATTTGGAGGGAGTCCCAGGGGAAGAAGCTACTAGCAGCACTGGTATAGATGAGGTCTACTTGAATTTTGATGTTGATGCTATGAATGAATTAAAGGCAGGAAAGTTACATGCTGGAACTGGCTTTACCTCTGGAGTAGATGCTGATGGCAATTTAATTACAAGTGGTTCTAAAACATACAACCCTTACTACATAGATGAGGACGGCAATGTGGTTACAGGTGATGCAATCGCTGATGATTACAGTGGTGATTTAGTTACAGACGACTCTGCCTCTGGCTTTACATACAAGGCAGACTCATCTGTTCCAGGTGGATTTAGAATTGTAGCTGACTCAGATAAAAAATTATCTAAGGTTGTAGCTGGCGAAGAATCAGCAGTAGGAAGTATGGGCACTGTTGTCTCTGGATACGTGGACGACAGAGATAAGAAAACTTTTGAGATTCCGACTAATGTTACAAATGTAGACGCTAGCCGATTCACCTTGGCGGCAAATGATCCAAACAAATTAGATCTTTCTACTTGGGTTGAAAATCCTAAAAATGCAGCAGCAGTTGCTGCAGGAGATTTTAGTTACAAGAATGAAGGAGCAGGATTAGTAAATATAAATGGACAACTAAAACATGTCGGTACAACAAAACAAGGTGGAGATGACACTAACTTAAAATTAAAGAAAAATGAAAAGATAATACTGGATGATGGCGGTAAAATAGTTGGCGTGACTGGAGGAGAAAATGTTACCAACACATACAACACTAGCACTACTAATATCACTGAAGGAGCAAACATAACTGAAGGAGCGAACAACTATTACTACGGCATGGGTGGAGGCGGCGGTGGTAAAACAATCATTGCAACACCACCACCACCAAGCAAGACAGCAAAAGAGCAGCAGATAAAAGAACCTGACAGAATTATTAACCAAGCACCTAGAAGAGATCAGTACAACAAGATCAGAGGGAGAGGCCCAACACAGATTCCTGGTGCTGGTGGTGGCCTTAGTATTCCTGTTGGTTAGTATCAGGCTATTATTAAATAAGTACAGGAATTAATTATGTGTGGTAGCGGTGGCGGTAGCAGTAACAACGACGAAGCAATGAAGGCTCAGGAAGAGCGTCATCAAGAGAATCTTGCTTTGCAAAAAGAACAGATGGAGGAACAGAAACGACAGTTTGAATTAAGCAGAGCAGACAACCAAGCTAGATACGTGGAACAAAAGAAAGTAGCGAAGGCTGACCCGCCTCCTGCTCCTGAGAAGACAGCGGCTGTTGCCTCTCCAACTTTTGAGTTTAAGAGGAAAGGTAGTGGAAGGAAAGCATTTCGCACTAGCAACAAACGTACTGCCAATACTCCCACTCAATCCTCTGCTCATTCAGCCAAGAGTCTTTACATCCCTACATAAATGGACTTAAGTATTAACCCAATTGACTTAGCACCAGGGAAAGGAGCTAAAGACAAAGATAAAGGTACAACCCTTGCTGCTAGATACGACCAGCTAAAAACTAATCGTGATCCTTTCCTTCAAAGAGCTAGAGATTGTGCAAAGGTAACTAACCCTGCTGCCTGCCCTGACTCCAATATGGGAGATCATGGAAAACTTAAAACACCTTGGCAATCAACAGGTGCCATGGGTGTTAGTAACTTACAAAACAAACTAAATTTAACTCTTTTCCCTCCTAACACTCCCTTCTTTAAGCTAGAAATTGACAGCCTTGCATTAAGAATAGAAGAGCAAGGGCCAGAGATTAAGACAGAACTTGACACAGCATTGGTAAAGGTAGAGCAAGCTGTGATGACTGAACTAGAAACTATGAGTGCAAGAGCATCACTCGCTCAAGCATTTCAACAGTTAATAGTTACAGGTAATGTCCTTCTATACGTGCAAGAAGACAGGATCAGAGTTGTGCATTTACAAAACTATTGTGTCGTTCGTGATCCAATGGATCATGTGACTGAGATCTTGATTGAAGAAGAAGTATATCCTGACGCATTGCCAGATGGATTCTTACCTGACCAGAAAGAAGAAGACGATAAGCTAGGCCCAGTCAAGAAGACAGTAAAGATACATACATGTGTCAAGACTGAGAACGGTATTACTCGCTGGTATCAGGAAGCTGCTGGCAAAGAGATACCCAACACATACGGCATGTGTCCAATGGATGTAAGTCCTTGGATTGTGTTGAGATATGAACGACTAGAAAGTGGTGAAGAGTATGGAAGAAGTCATGTCGAAAAATACTATGGCGACTTGACTGCACTTGAATCTTTATACCAAGCATCCATCGAGGCAGCAGCAGCAGCCAGTAAAGTTCTGTTCCTCGTAAATCCCAATGGAACTACTAGGCCACGTACTCTCAGCAGTGCAGCGAATGGTGCAATAGTCCAAGGTAACGCTGCTGATGTAACTGTCGTTCAAGCTCAGAAGCAGGCCGACTTACAGATAACAATGAATATGATTGAGAGAATAGAAGGAAGATTAGAGTTTGCTTTCTTACTTAACCAAGCAGTTCAACGACCAGGGGAAAGAGTTACGGCAGAAGAAATAAGGTACATGGCACAAACTCTTGAGCAAACTATTGGAGCTTTCTATTCAATACTTACTCAAGAACTACAACTACCACTGGTACGCAGGTTGATTTACATGTTGCAAAAGAAAGGCAAGCTACCTGAGTTTCCTAATAGTCAAGAGACAGGTGAACCTTTAGTACAACCAAGAGCAGTAACAGGTCTTGAAGGTATAGGTAGAGGTGATGACATGAATAAGTTAACTGAGTTCTTGTCTGTTACTCAGCAGGTACTAGGCCCAGAGATAGCACAACAATATGTGAACTACGAAGAAGCACTGCGAAGATTGGCAGCTAGTGCTTCAATAGATACGACAAACTTAGTCAAAACAAGTCAGCAACTACAGCAAGAAGCTGCTGCTGCACAGGCACAAGCTCAACAGCAGCAGCAAGAAATGCAGATGATGGAAGCAATGAAGTCGTCAGCTATGGCTAAAGTTGCAGACAACTACACAAAAGAAGGAGCACCTTATGGCCCCCAATTCTCAGGAGACTCCGAAACAGGAGCAGCAGGAAGCACCCCTAACACCGTCCCCGATTTCGGGGCAGCAGCCAACGGACTCCCCAGTGGCCCAGTCAGAGGAGCCGAAGGTTAAGGAACTAACTCCAATAGTTTCAGAAAAACCTACTGCTAAGAAAAAGAAAGAGAAAGAATCACAGGTTATCAAAGATAGCCCGAACCATATCACTATTAGATAACAACCTTTCACCCATCACATCCAATGCCAGATCCAGTAACTATTGTCGAACCACAAACCAATGCAATCTCTCCTGAGCAGGAGGCAGATGCAAGGGATGCAGCGATGATTAAGGAATCAGAAGAAAATGGCCCAGTTAAATTTGCTGGCAAGTATGAATCTGTTCAAGACTTAGAAAAAGGATACGAAGAACTTCAGAAGAAACTAGGTAGCCAAGAAGAAGGCGACACACCTGAAGTCTCTGAATCAAAAGAAGAAGCAGCACCTGCTAACGCTTCAGAAATTTATGGTGAATACATAGGTAGTCGTCTTGATGAAGCTGGTGTCGATTACCAAGGGATGAATACTAAATGGCAAGAGACAGGCAAGCTAGAAGATGACGACTACAAAGCATTAGAAGGTGCTGGCTTTAGCAAAGACATGGTCGAAGCATATCTAGATGGTGTGCAGTACAGAGCAGAACAAGACTCACAACTTGCAGCTAAAGAAGTAGCAGCAATTAAGAACGAATTTGGAGGAGAGCAAACCTACACTGAAATGATTACGTGGGCTGCTGCAAATCTAGACAGGGCAGAAGTTGACGCGTTCAACTCTATGCTTAAGACCAGTAACCCACACCAAATAAGGATTGCTGTCGCTGGTATTCAAGCTGCTTACATGAACCAAGCACCTAGAGAACCTAAGCTTGTAGGAGGTAGAGCACCTAGAGCAGATACAACTAAATTTAAATCAACTGCACAAGTAGTAGCTGCTATGAATGATGAACGATATGCAACTGACGAGGCATATAGACAAGAGGTACAAGAAAAACTTAGTCGCTCAAAAGTGTTGTAAGGGGTATTATATAAACAACCTAAACATTCTCGTATAAACAACGGCCCCTTGCGAGGGATACCCTGCGTTGAACAGATAGTGAAGGGCAACCTTTCTTTCTTTTTTCCGTGGCTAATTTTAGTAGCTCACGGCTAGGTCTTGTAAACGCTACAGGAACTAGCTATGACGCTTTGTTTCTTAAGACCTTTAGTGGTGAAGTACTAAGTGCTTTCCGCAAGGCAACCGTGTTCGAAGCGTTACACACCGTACGCACGATATCATCTGGTAAGTCTGCTCAGTTTCCTATTATTGGATTAAGCAGCACAGCATACCATACACCTGGTACACAGCTTACAGGTAATGCTATCAAGCATGCTGAGGCTGTTATCAACATCGATGACAAGCTCGTATCAAACGTATTCGTTGCTGACATTGATGAGGCTAAGAATCATTATGACGTTCGTAGCCAATATACAACTGAAATGGGTAACGCATTAGCGTACACATTTGATAAGAACGTAGCAGCTACTGTTGCACAAGCAGCACGTACTTCTACTAACCCAAACACTGACCTACCTGGTGGTACTCGCATCAAGATTGTTGCTGCTAACAAAGCAGCTATCACTGGTGCGAACCTAGTTGCTGCTATGTGGTCAGCGGCTGAACAGATGGACATCAACAATGTTCCAGCAGAAGGCCGTCATCTTGTGCTTGGCCCAACTGAGTACTACAAGTTAGCTCAGACAACAGACGTACTCAACAGAGACTGGGGTGGTTCTGGAGCATACGCAGATGGAACAGTCTTGAAGGTAGCTGGCATCAGCATCATCAAGTCAAACCATCTACCAACTACAAACCGTTCTGCTGTAACTGGTGAGAACAACACATACCACGCTAACTACACAGACAGCGTTGGACTTGTTTTTAACAAGCAAGCTGTTGGTACAGTTAAGTTGATGGACTTGAAGATGGAACAGACAGGATCAGATGTACATGCACTATGGCAAGGTACATTTATGGTCGGATCTATGGCTCATGGTACTGGCGTTCTACGTCCAGACTGTGCTATCGAAATCTACTGGGCAACCAGCTAATTACCGTGGGGGCTTTATGCCCCCTCTTTTCTTATGGGTCTTAACTTAACAACAGAATTAGAAGCAGTTAACAGAGTTCTGCGAATGATGGGTGAAGCACCTGTCAATAGTCTTCAAGGTCAATTTGGTTTGGCTAGACAAGCACATGATTCTTTGAAAGAAACCAGCAGAACAGTTCAATCAGAAGGGTGGTCATTTAATACTGACTATGAGAGAACTCTGACTCGTACTGCTGGTACTAATGAAATTGATTTAAGTTCAGATATAAGCAGAGTGAAGATTGATCCTTATGAATACCCAGATAATGAGGTAGTCCAAAGAGGATTGAAGCTATACGACAGAAGAAAGAATACTTCTGTGTTTGAAGAAGATTTAACAGCAGATGTGACATACATACTTAGCTGGACTGACCTACCTGAACACGCTCGTCAATACATCATGGTCAAGGCAGGCAGACAACTCCAAGACCAGATACTAGGTAGCGCAGATCTAACACAGATCAACTTAACAATGGAAGCAGAAGCTAAAGCTTTGTTCATGGAAGAAGAGAACAATGCAGGAGATCACAATATGATTAGAGGTAATCCTAACCACACAGGAGTATTCCAAACATATCAACCAAGTCGTACTGTTCTTAGGTAGTCATGCCTTTAATTAGTTCTTCAATACCCAACCTCATCAATGGAGTAAGCCAGCAACCTCCTGCTTTGCGATTGGCATCACAAGCAGAAGCTGTTATTAATTGCTTACCTAGCCCAGTTGAAGGGTTAAAGAAAAGACCACCACTGCATCATGTATCAAAAATATTCTCTGGTACTGCTGGAAGTGGCCGACCTTTTGTTCAGTTAGTCGAAAGAGAAGCAGGTATTAGTTATATAGTCATCATTCAAGATGGAGCAATAAAAGTAGTAGACCTACCTAGCGGAACACTATCAACACCCACTGCCACCACTGCTGATCTTGATTATTTAGATGTGGCAGGTGTCCCTTCTGAACAATTCAGGGTTGCTTCTATTGCTGACTATACATTCATAGTTAACAGAGAGAAGAAAGTTCTGATGTCAGATGCTTTGTCACCTGTATGGGGGACAACAACAAGCCAAGTTTCATCGATGGTATTTATAAAGGCTGCAAACTATGACACAGAATACAGCGTTACTTTAGGTGGAACCACGGTTACTTACAGGACAGATCCTGCTGGTGGTAACGACCTTGAAGGAACCTTTAATCAGTCAGGAAATAGCTCTACTGTCAGTGTTGCAATTACAGACCACGGGTTAATTGCTGGCGACAAGTTTCAAATATCATTTAAAGATCCAACTTCAGAAGCAGTAGCAGGGACTTACACAGTCACTGGTGTCGGGGCTGGTGGTGATGATTTTACTTATACTGCTGCTTCGGCAAATAATTCTTCAGCCAATAATGGTAATTGCACAGTTACCACAATGAAGAAGTTATCAACAGTAGATATTGCAAATAAATTAGCAGAACAATTAGATGACATTAGTGGATTTACTGTTGATAACAACGATTACATAATTCACATAAGAAAGAATGATTTATCTGACTACGATGTATCAAGCAAGGATACAGGTTCTGGTGACGGCACAAAGACAATTAAGGAAGTAGTTGATGATTTGAATGACCTGCCAACCAAGGCATACGAAGGGTTTATAGTCAAAGTACAAGGGTCACAAGCGTCAGAATACGACGACTATTATGTTCGTTTTACTAAAAATAAAGAGAACTCAGTAACAGGATCTTACGGAGATGGAGTGTGGAAAGAGACAGTAGCACCAGGGATTAAGTATAGATTTAATGAGACAACAATGCCTCATGTATTGATTAGAGATGTCGCTGCTAATGGCACTGTTACTTTTAAATTTCAGAGATATATGAGCGAGCAAGTTAGCGAGAATGTTGCATACAACCAGTCTGGTACTACTGTCACTGTTACTAAAACTGCTCACGGATTAAGCAATGGAGAAGAATTATTAATCTTGCCTACTAGCGGAGACGGATTACCAATCGTAACCAAGATTACCGTTAGCAATACGTCAGCAAATACGTTTACCTATACAGCTCTAAACAGTGGAAGTTTTTCAGGCAATGCTTCTTATGGTTATCCGTGGTCAGGTCGCCTAGCTGGTGATGAAAAAACAGCTAAAGAACCTTCTTTTGTTAATAACTATATTCAGAACTTAAACTTTTTTCGCAATAGATTAGTTTTATTAGCTGATGAAAGTGCAATTCTTTCTGCTGCTGGTGCTGATTTTGGTAGATTTTTCCCTGAGACTGTGCAAACCACAGTAGATAGTGACCCCGTTGATCTCTCTTGCGGTGGCACGTCTATCAACTTACTTATCTCTAGTGTTTCTTTTGCTAATACGTTATTGCTTTTCAGTCAACATGCTCAGTTCAGACTAGATTCAGGTACTAACGTTGGAACTGCTATCTCTCCTAGAACGGCTGGTATAGCACAGATGACAAACTTTGAAATGGATACGTCTGTCGATCCGATAGCAGTTGGACGTAATACTTATTTCCCTATACCTAAAGGAAACTTTAGTGGAATACGAGAGTTCTTCCTTCCTGACTCAAGTGGTTCAGTTCCTTTATCTGAAGACGTAACAGCGTCAATACCGAGATTTATTCCTAGCAATCTCTGTAGCTTTACATCTTGTGTTGCAGAAGATGCACTTGTCGTTATCAGTAAAGACCAGCCTAAAAGAATATATCTTTATAAGTTCTTCTTTGAAGAAGATACAAAGCTTCAATCAGCTTGGTCTTACTGGGAGGCGGAAGGAAGTAAATCTATCCTTGGAGGTGGAGTTAAAGGTAGTGATCTCTTTGCTGTTATTGAATACTCTGATGGTGTTTACCTAGAGAAAGTTTCATTAAGACCAGAGCAAGTAGATGCAGGTACAGAGATAGAAATCCTTTTAGATAGAAAGACAACAGAATCAGTGTCAGGATTATCAACAACACTTATAAACCCTGGTGCATTAGGAGTTCAAACAACTATCACTCTTCCTTATCCAATAGCAGCAGGATCACAGATGGTGGTAGTCGGAAGATACGAGGAAGGTAATACTCTCCTTAGACACGGACAAGTCATTGAACCTTTATCACAAACAAGCAACTCAATCACAGTACCTGGGGATCTAAAGACAGTTCCAAGTTCAGGTGACAATGCAGGCAAAACACCACGATTCTTTATCGGTGAAAGATACACTATGACTTACGAGTTCAGCACACCATATATAAAAGAACAACCTTCTGGCGGTGGTGTTGCATTAGCAGCAGGGCCGAAACTACAGATGAGGACATGGACTGTAATCTTTGATGAGTCGTCAGCGTTTGAGTTAAAAGTTACCCCTGCAAGTAGAGACACAAACACTTATCCATACAACGGAGTTATCGTTGGTGAGGCCCCTCCACTTATCGGAGATCCTTCAGTTCTTACAGGATCTTTCCGTGTACCTGTGATGGCAAGCAATATAGATACTAAGATAGAAATATCCTCTACAAGTCCACTACCTTGTCGATTCCAATCAGCCGAATGGGAAGGGTTCTACCATACGAGAGCGAAAAGGACGTAGCCTATCAAAGACTTACTTGCTTAGAAGATCTTAAAGCTATTGGCGACAACATGAGAGATGAGGATATAGCTGAGATTAAGGCACAGTCAGGGTTAGATCCTATAGCTAGTTTGTTCTACTGTTTCTTTAAGAGTAACCCCTGTATGACTATGGTTAGCAGGCATGGACACCCGATGGGTATGTGGGGCGTAGTACCTGAATCAGAGACATCTGGTCGTATATGGATGTTGGGTTGTCAGTCAATGTTGGATGATCCAAGTGACAAGCGTACATTCTTAAGACGATCTAAGATAGAACTAGACAAGATTATTCAGGAGTATCCTGTATTATTTAACGTAGTAGATGCTAGAAACAAAGTTCATGTCAGATGGCTTCAATGGATGGGATTTACATTCATTAAAAAGCACTCAGAATATGGGCCAGAGAGTCGTCTGTTTTATGAGTTCGTGAGGATCTAATTATGTGTGAACCAGTCAGCATAGTTATGGGGGTCATGTCTGCTGGCCTTCAGATAATGCAGCAGCAAGCAGCGACTAGAGCACAGAACGCACAGATAGAATTTGAGAACACACAAGCACAGCAGCAATATGAATACTCTGTACTGCAAACTGATGCGAATAGAACAGGAGAAGAACAGCAAAGACAGATGCAAGAAGATCTAATGGCACAGAATGAATACCTTGCAAACGAAGCATACGAAAGTGATATTGCACAATTAAATCTACAACTAATGCAAGAACAAGAAGCAGCAGGACAAGCTAAAAGAGGAGCAGCGTTAGAAGCTATGGAAGCTAAAGGTGAAATACTTGCAGCAGGTCGTTTTGGTAACTCAATTCAAAACTTAATTGCAGACGCAAGACGAGAGCAAGCAGTCTTTGACTATGCGACATCACAAAACTTAGCCTTCACAGGCAAGCAGATACAAGAACAAAAGAGAGGATCGGGTATAGAAAGATCTAGTCGCATTGCAAGTCAACAACCATACTTAGAAAGAACGTACTTAGATCCACTAAAGCCAATGAAGAGAGGAAAGGTTCGTGGCCCTGGCTTTGTAGGTTTATTAAGTGCTGGACTAGGAGGTGCTACTACTGGATTGAATACCGCAAGTGCGATTGAAGGTGCTGGCTTCAAATACACTAAAGCTGGTGGATATACCAGAGGATAACTATGCAGCCATCACTAACTAAGAAAACATCAAGACGTTCAATGGGTGGGCCAGGCATGGGTGCTGCCTCTACTCCATTCCAAGAACTGTCGATAAACGAACCAGCATTAAGACCTCAAGCTGCACCTGTATCTAATTTTATTCAGGCACGAAGCCCTAACGCACCAGGGCCAGTTGTACTTAGCGATCCTCAGCTAACACCAGAGCCAGCATCTATAAGTAATCTTGAGAAACTTGCGAATGAGCTTGGTTCTTTAAATACAAACTTGCAGCAATTTGCTACTGCTGGTATTCAACGTGCGAAAGATGTTGATGACGAAAGGAGAGCAACAGCCAAAACTGTTGGCAAGTTATCTAACCAGCAATACCCAGGTCAGACATACTTAGACTGGAAAGACAAGGTAGAAGCTGACTTAAAGAAAGCAGATCCAGCTTCAGATAAGGCAAAGAAGCTTCAAGCTTTATTTGACAGGCTTCAAGCTCTTAACCCTGTAACAGAAAAGTATGCAGAGCAATACAGATTAGCTGCTCAATTAGAAACTAATATTTTAAACTTTGAGAATAACTTCCATAAAGCAAGACAGATAACAGGAGCCGATGGTGAACCAGTCAATAGAGAAACATTATCTCCTGAGTCAGTAGAGTTTAAAAATCATTTGTTTGGCATGGTTAACTTGCCGACAGATAAAATAATACAAAAAGAATACGAAGAGAAAGTTAGGGCTGTTTATAAGTGGGGCTTTCAGCAGCAGTCAAAAGATCACGGAGAATATAAAAAACAAAAATATATCAGCAGCATAAATGAAAAGATCAATGTATCTTTGCAAAACAAAAAGACTACTTCAGTACAACTTGCGGCAGAGATAAGTAACGCTGATGCAGGCATTAGAAAGAACCTTGGAGTAGAAGCACATCAAGGATACAAAGAATCTATTCCAGATAACTTGACTAATAGTGTTATTACCTTGTCTACTGTTACAGAGACAGATGGAGCAGGTAATATTGTTGGTCAAAAGTTAGACAGTCAGTTATTTAAGTATTATTCAAACAAAGCGATGGAAGCTTTTCCGTTGATAGTTATAGGGCCAAACGGAGAGAAGTTGGTAGATAGTCTAGAACCAGACGCAGCATTATCTTTAGCACAGCAGATGATGTCTACATTCTCTGAAATCAATAAGAACCATGAGAATATATCTAAAGATTTAGGAGAAGAAATAGGAGAGAAATATGTTGTTGAGTTTAAATTAGGTGACGCTGATACTTATTCTTCTACAGCAAAAACAACCGAAGCAATTAACCAAGCATCTGCTGCTGTTAGTGCTGATGGTCAGCTAACAGGAGATTTAGTTGCGACACAAAAAGCAAAGTCTTATATAAATAGTATTGTCGAAGTTAATCGCCAGTTGTTCTCAAAGCCAGTGCAAGATCTGTTTATCGAGAAAGGTAATGCAATCGTTAACAATGCTGACCTAGATGCAACAACAAAAAGAATAGGGATAGACAACTTAAGATCAAAAGGGTTAACTGCTAAAAATGCTGGCCCTCTCATCACAAGAATAGACAAACAGGATGAGTTCAGAGATGATGGTTACGGTAAAATTATTAGAGAAAGAATCAACAAGGCTAAAGGTGGATTAAAAGATCAATTTAGAAAAGCTATTGCAGCAAGAGATAACATTTTAGAAACTCAATTTGGTAGCGAACAAGAAGAAGAATACGAGCAATTCTTTACCGACTTGAATACAGCAAGAATGAGAAATAAAGAAGCAATATTTAGTCAGCCTAACCCTGGCAATATGTCAGACGAATTATGGTTGCAAGAGAAGATGGGGCAATACAAGAGATCAGATACTGATCTTGTTAATGCAGCAGCAGATAATATACAAAAAATACGAGATGAACTTCCAATTATTAAGGCAAGTCAAATCGAGAACTTAGAAGAAGCAATGGAAGAAACATCTACTCAAGGACAAAAAAATAGCTGGACAACTTCTATAGGAAGAACAAAGATAATATCTACCGAAACATTCAAGAATGAATTAAATACTTTGCTATATCAAAACCAGCTAAGTCCTTCTATGATTGAATTTCTAAATAGAATAGGTTGGAGAAGAAAAGAAGGAAATAGACCTGGAGATTTCTTTGTAAAGCAGTATTCTTTTCACTTTTCTACACCTATGCCAGACAAAGTTAAGAAGCAATTAGTAGAAGTTGTTAACGAAATAGCAGGCAGAAGAGGGCTAAAAGCATTTGACATGAATCCAGCAGGCAACCCTGTTTCAGATTTATAGGTAATCTGACAAGGGTAGCTCCTGTTATTCTTTAATAAAATGCCTGAAGAAACTAAAGAGAAGAAAGAAGGTCTTGTTGTCGAAGAAATTAAAGACGACATGCCAGAAGCTTCTTTTGAAGGAGACTTCTACAAACCTAGTAAGTTCTCAGTAGAAGGTATTGATCGTGGCATTGTCGGTGATATTGTTGGTCAGATCCCTGTAGCAGCAACTGCTCAGACGTACGGAGGTGGTATAGGTGTAGGTTTAAGTAATCTAATCCAAGGGAAAGGGTTAGAAGAATCAAGTAAACAGGCTGTTGAATACATACAAGAAGATGCTGCTGGCCCAGGACTAGGAAATAAGCTAACAAGAATGATCTCTGCTGGAACAGCGAGAAATGTTCAGAACGTAGGAAATATAGATAAACGACTTTCAGGAGCAAAGCTAGGAGATGGAGATGCTCGTATCTTTTTTGGAGAACCAGTACCAGATTTTCCCTTAGAAGGAGGAATCGAAGAGTTTGGTGCAACTGGTGTTCAGTTTGCGGAATTTTTATTCCTGCTTAAACACGCTGGCAATGTCATCCCTAGATACACTGGATTCAAAGGAAAGCAGTGGATTGGTAACAAAATTGCAGAGAGTGTACCAGCAAGAACAAGAACAATACTTGATAACTTTCAGAAAAAACTTCGCACAGCAGAAGGTGCTTTTGGTAAATCAAAAGTAGATATTAATCTAGGTAAAGGTAACAAGATAGAGATACCTACAAACCCAAGAGTTACTAGAGGAGTCCCAAATCCTCTTAAGAAAGGTACTTTTATCAAGCTACCTAAAGAACTAGGAGGTAAGAGAGTTCAAGACTTGCTTTTTAGAGGAACAAAAAAATCTTTAGACCTAACATCAGAACTCGCATTAGAAGGTTATCTCTTTGACCAGCTTGACGTTAGAAGCACTATGGTCACAGGAGAATATGACGAGAACGGAGTTTGGCAGCCTTACTCTACATGGCCTGCATGGACTGATCTTTACAAGAATAGCCCTGACACAACTTTTGCAGAAGCAGGTAGCAAGCAGGGTATCGCAGGTATTGCTTTAGGAGGAGCATTTGCACATGTGTTTGAAGGCGTAAGATCCTTTAGAGCATATAAAAACTTTGGCCCAGTCTTTGACAGAAAGTACAAAGCTCAAACTAACTCAAGAGCCAAGAAGAGACTTACGAACGGAGAAGCAGAAATTACACCAGAAGTTGTAGACGAAGCTTTTAACAAAGGAAACGAAAAAGAATTAAGAAGAATCAGAGTCGCAAAGATATTGCCTGAAGTTGTCTTTAAGCAGCCTGAACTTATTGAGACACCAGAATTAAAGTTAAGACTAGAAGAAGTTTACGAGGCAGAAAAAACAGTTAGAAACGACCCCGCAAAAGCTGACTCAATTATTAATGCAGAACCTAGTGATGCAGAGTTTGGTCAAAAGATGGGAGAACTTATAGAGGCTGGAGATGATCTTAGAAAAGTAACAGAACTAGCAGAAATATCTACACCTGAAACTGCTGGCAAATACAGGATGGAGCAGATCGACAGTATAGATGTTCAGCCTCAAGTCATGCAGTTCAAGGCAGCAGGAGTCTTGAACAAGTCAGGAGTGTCAGGTGAACTAATAAGAAAAGCTCCAGAGTTTGATCAGAAACTTGCTGGCCCTATACAGGTCTGGAGAAACCCAGAAACAAACAGGCTTACTGTCGTTAATGGTCATAACCGTCTTTGGCTTGCAAAGAAAAGTGGAAGACTAGACATCGCAGTAGAAGAAATATCTGCAAGAGATGCAGCAGACGCAAGGACACAAGGGGCAATGAGAAACATTGCAGAAGGTCATGGAGAGTCAGTTGATATAGCAAAGCTAATGAGAGATGCAAACATTACTCCAGAAGATTTAGCTACTAAATATAATCTTGATGTCGGCACAGCTAAGACAGCGACAGGGATTGAACTATCTCGTCTACCTTCAGAACTATTTACCAAAGTTATTGATGGTGAAATAGTTCCTGACAGAGGTGCAGCACTTGGCTCTATCGAAGGACTAGATGATTCGATTATTAGAGAAGTAGCAAAAGAAGGAAAGGGTTGGTCAGCACCAAAACTAAGAGAAGCAATGAAGATTGCTGCTAATGCAATCGTTACTACTGGGGAAGAAGGATTCTTAAAAGACCTTGGGATGAGTGTTAAGAATAGTGATTTTAAGAAGAGAGCAGCCGTTAATCAGTACGCAAAGAATGTACTTAGGAATGAAATTCGTGCACTAAGAGCAGTTGCAAAAGGAGGCAAAAGCCAAGAGATCATTGAAGCTGCTGGCAATATTGTTAATGTCGAAGGAAGTAGAGGAGCATTGGACGAAGCAGCAATACTAAGTCAAAGGTTTAACGAAGTTGCTTTAAATGCAGGGCCAGTAAAAACAATTTTAGATGAAGTCGTAGAAAGTATGCAGGGTGCTGGTGATGCTGCTGCAAGACGAGCAGTAGACAAACGATTAACTGAATTAAAAGAAGCTATTAACCAAGAAGTTTACAAACCTCAGATAGAAGACCCTTGGAAACCTGTGGATGTAGAAGCCCCTCGGAAGACAGAAAGAGGGGAAAGAGCTTCAGCAGAGATTCGCAAACAAGCAGAAGAGATAGAAGCAAAGGTCGAAGTAGAAAATCCTATTACTACACGCCCTTACGAAAATCTTGACGCAAAAGAACTCAACGATTTATTAAACTCAAAGAAGAAAGATCTGCTAAGCGAGAAGCAAGTTGCAAATAGAACAGCAAAGATAGAAACACTTGAAACGATTGATCCAGCACAAAGAACGACAAAACAAAAAAGAGATTTAGTTAGAGCAAAAAGAGAACTTGCAAAAGATCTTGATGCTAAAGCTGTTACCGAGGAGATGGATTCAAAAATTATTGACCAAGAGCCACCAGTTGCTGAACCACTTAAAACAGCAATAGAAAAAGTGAGCAAGAAAACTCCTATCTCAAAGTTCTTGCGTATGGCTCCAGAGCAAGACCAAGCAGAGATTGCATTGAATAGACTTGTCGAAGCAATGAACAAGTTTTCTGATGGAGCAAAAGGTAACGCAGGAGCTATAGATACAGTTGGTGACTTGATAAATCTTCTTAACATTGCAAGAGTTGCAACAGAAGAAGTAGTTCAAAAAGCTTTAAGAGATTACGAAAGAGTTGTTATCTATTTACAACAGCCAATGACCAAGCTGTTCCCTTGGACTAAGGCACTTCTTGATTCAAATAGAATAGAAAGAGCAGCAAAACTGGTTGATGAAGCTGGTCTTCGAGATCAAAGGATTCAAGCTTTAGGGCCAGAGCCTGCACATCCTGACTCCTTGATAGGAGGAAGAGGAAAACTAGACACAGAAGCAAAAAGAAAATGGGATGCTCAGAAGATTAAGCACGAAGAATATTGGAATAAAAGAACAGCAATAGAAGAAGAACTTGGCTTAATCGAACCCAACGAAACAAGAATAGAAAAAGCAGCAGAGGATAATCCTAATGGTTCTTTATCTAGCGACATCCCTGAGTTCTTAAGGAAAAGAAACCTTGATAACGGCAGAACAAATAAATTTAAAGGAGGGCCAGAAGAAAGACAAGACCTTGCTGACTATATAAAACTTAAAAAGATCCTTAATCGTGTCGCAGGTAAAGACGTAAAGTTAAAGATTGAACCTGAATTAAGAGGTACATATTCAGAAGGGCAAGCTGCTGCTTACGGCATGGAAGCTGGCACTCAGTTTGAAGGACTTGGCATGTATGGGCCAAAAGAACTTACTGATGAGATAGACGATATTGTTTTTATTGCTGCTCATTTAAGAGATAAAAAATTAAACTTTAGAACAAAAGAATTTACCGTACTACATGAATCATTCCATCGTCTTCAGTGGAGATATTTAACGCCAGGGGAGCTTAATACTCTTGTCGAGTTTGACGATGAGATCAGAGCATTGGCTGCTGATGTCGTTCAATCAATGGGATTAAGTTCAGAGTTTGCAAGGTCTTTATTGGATGGAACTATCTCTAGCAACGAAGCACAAGCTATTGCGTTCTCAGGATGGGGCGAGTTTGGTCATCTTTACACGAAGACAGAGTGGAGCAAGCCATTTAAAAAGCTGGCTGAAATTATTAAAAATGCTCAGAGGTGGTTGTTCGAAAACAAAAGCTATACAACTTTTGATGAGATTTTTGAACAAGCTTACAAAGGAGATATTGCACAAAGAAAACCTTTAAGCGGTTACGACTCAAACTTGGCTCAGAAGATGGTCAAGGAGCAGAGAAGAGATCCAGATATTATGCCAAATGGCCCTTTAATGGTTGCAGACAACAATAGCAAGGTTCCTTTTGAAGGAGATGAAGACTTTGCCAGAGTGTTTGCTGAAATTCTTGAAAGAAACAAAGGCAAGATTGCCAGAGGCGAAACAACTCCTGAAGAGTTATGGAGCGAAAACATGTTCCAGAAAACACAAAGCCAACCAAACATTGTCAAGGCTGGCGACAAAGCAAATAAATACATTTACAACCATCAAAGCGAAAATCTTCTTGAAGGTCTTGACGCAATGGGCAGGGCAAACATGGGTGCAACAAGGTCAAGCATGACAGGAGCACCTACCTTCGATGGTATTCAAGTTCAAAAAGATAGTCATAAATGGTTTGAAGAAAGAGGAGCTAATGGGGCTGAAATACTAGGTGGACTTGAATCTTTAACGGAAGGTTTTACTAACCACGAAGTAGGTGCGTTATACAGAGCAATGGACTTTGCCGACAAACTACAACTAAGAGCACAAATAGAAGCTGAGATATGGAGATCAGCAGCAACTAATCCAAAGGTTGACCAACGTGTTCAACTTGCTCGATTAGTTAGATCCGCAGATTCGGCAAGACGGATGCACTTAGCAATTATGAATATCACAAGAAGATGGGGTCAACTTGGTCAAGAGATGCAGCTACCTAGAGATATAGATACTTACCAAATACCAAACGATTACAAGCTTCCTGCAAGAGGAGAAAGTGTTGTAAGGCAAGCGTTAGAGAAAGAACTTGTGCCAACAGAAGGCATGGCTGATTTAGCGACAAAATTCAAAGGATTAAAAGAAGCATTGGAAATAGGTCAGGTTGACCTTGATACAAAAGTTGCTGCTGATGAGATAGCTGATTCTGTTCTCATTGCGTCTGCTAACCCTAGAGGGGCGACTGGTACATGGAGTAAGTATGACGGAGAAATATCTAAGGCAGAAAATCCTATCAAAGGTATGCAGCTAGCTAGAAGTGCAAACTTAATAAATGGAGGGCTAACTACCTCTAAAGCAATAGTTAACGGAGTATTCAATATGGGTTTGCTTGCTATAGAACAAGGAGTAGGAGGTGCTATTTCGAGAGACTATGGCAGAAGCCTTTATGCGGCTCAGATGTTTGGGAGCTATCTAAACAACTTACAAGCAGCTTTCAGAAACGCAGCTATTGCCTTTAAGACAGGAAGACCTCTTGGAAACTTAGATAGATCATCTTTAGATGTCCTTGGAAAAGTTGCAGACGAAGATGCTCAAGGAGAATTGTTTGCAAATAAAACAGACAGAACAGGCTGGACTATTAACACGATGGATATGGAGAAGCAATGGGCTGAAACAGAAGTAGGTAAAATTCAAAACGCATTATGGCGAGTTCTAGGAAGTTCAGGTGCAAGACTTGCTGTAACTGTTGACTCCTTTAACAGCACTGTTGCTGGCTGGAGTTACGAGTTCTTCAGGCACATGCCACGAGGTATGGAACTAGCAGTAGAGGCTGGACATAAAAAATTCAGCAAAGAAGCGTTTGACGAAGCGTTTAAGTATGCAGAAAAAAGAGTTGATGGTGCAGTTAGAGGTGCAGTTATAGACGGCAAAAACATGACAGAAGTTGCATTAGATAGCCCTTACGCAAAGTATTTTCAAGATGCAGTTAACTTTACTGAAGACATCTTGCCTGCAATGGAGGCGAGAACAATGGGAGATGGCCTTGAAAGAGGTAGAGCAAAAGGACTGGAAGGAGAAGAGCTAACTCAATACGCAACAGACTGGGTTAAGAAGGGAGATTTTGTTCAAAGAATTGCAAATGGAATGACTAATGATTGGGCTATTAACCCTGGAAGATGGGGTTCTATCCCTGGAGTTCTTTTAACAGAGTCAGCAGATTTCCCTGTCGTTGGGCCAGCAATTAGGTTTGTTCAGCCATTTATGAGAGTTGCGACAAACATATTCAAATCTTCTTTAAGAAGAGGTTTTGTCCCTGGCACTCCAATTCCTACTTCAATTTTTGTCGATTCTTGGTGGAGAGATGTTGCAAGTGCCGACCCAGGGACAAGACAAAGAGCAATGGGAGAAGTTGCCGTTGCGGCTGGTGCTGCTCAGTTATTAGCATTAGGAACCAATATGGGATTTGTTCGTATTAACGGTTCAGGCCCAGAGGATTACAACGCTAGGCAGAAATGGATTGCAGACAGGCAAATGACACACAGCTTGCAGGTATGGGATGACGATATTAATTACTGGAGTGCTCCTGTTTCTTTGGCAGCATTTGAACCTTACGCAACTGTCTTTGGGTACATAGGTGATTACAACGACACCCAAGCAAGGATGACAGATGACGAAAAGAATAAATCAGCAGCAGCTTTAACCTTTGAATTAATGCAATTACAGCTATCAGGAACAATCAAGAAGACATACTTCTCAGGAATAAATGATTTTTACGAAGCAGCTTTAGACAAGAACAAGGTTTTATATGGCAGTACAAACAGAATCAGCAGATTTACTGGATGGCTTCAAAAAACTCTTGCTTCAACTGTTCCTCTTAACGCACCTGTTAAACACATGAGGATGCAACTTGATCCTACAAGAAGAAGAATTGAGCCTGATTTGGCTGGTGGGATAGGTGGCTATTTCAACGAACAGTTTGCGGCTGTCAAGCAAAACATTCCTGGGTATTCAAAAGAAAATCCAGCAACCCTTGACTGGAGTGCTCCAGGTGCACCACCAGTAGAAGCACCAAATCTTTTCTTTACTAAAGATATGGCTGAAAACTACCCTTGGGTTTCAGCTTTTACGCAATACGTTCCAATTATCGGTGCTTTCCCTGTAGGAAAACAAGTTACAGATCCTGTTAAACAAGAAATGTATTCCTTACATGGCAAAGGAACATCGTTCTTAGGGCCAACTGCAAGTGATTTTGGTAGACCAGACCTTTATTTAACTCCAACAGAATTAAATAAATACAAAGAAATATTTGCCAATTACAAAGACATTAACGGGTTGACTTGGCATCAAAGAACTACACAGTTAATCAACGGAAGCTTCTACAGAAGCCTGCCAGACGAAACACCTAGCTCAAAGTTTGCAAGCAAAAAAGCTGCTGCAATTCAAATGCTAATCACAGAATACAAAGGATACGCTAAAAAAGTTTTTGAGGAAACAGTACCTAAAGGAATACAAATAAAAGAAGCTAGAGAAGAGCTAGAACGGAGAAACCTAGAAACAGAAGTTATAATGCAAAATAAGAGTACTACGTCAGAATTTAACCAGAAGGTTAATTACTAAGCCATGAGTTACACACCATTTGCGTACATAGTAAATTCTTCGTCAGCACAGGGTGCTACTGACTTTCAGTTCACCTTCCCTTATATTGAGGAATCACATATTGAGGTCTACCTTGATTACCAAAAGCTAAGTCAAGGATCAGGATCAGCCCAGTTTCAAGTAATAACTACTTCGCCTACAAAGATACGACTAAATACAGGACTAGCGTCAGCAAACTTAAGAGTAGAAATTAGAAGAAACTCATCACTTGCTACACCTCTTGTCGATTATGCAGATGGTTCAACCCTTACTGCTAACGACTTAGATACAAGTGCATTACAGAGTTTATATATAGACCAAGAACTAAAAGATAACCAAAGCAAAACAGTCAGTGTTGACGAAGATACAGGCCTTCCTTCGATGGGAGAATCTGGTACAAATCTTCGCATAACTAATGTCGCTGATCCAACGTCAGCACAAGACGCAGCAACTAAAAACTATGTAGACACAAAGCAATTTGCTTCTGCTCAGATTGTAGATGGAACACTTGTTAATGCAGACATAAATGCAAGTGCAGCAATAGCTGGAACAAAGATAAGTCCTGATTTTGGCTCTCAGAACATAGCGACGTCAGGAACCGTTGATGGTCGAAATGTTTCTGCTGACGGCTCAAAGCTAGATGGAATAGAGGCTGGTGCAACAGCAGATCAAACTAATGCAGAAATCAGAGCAGCAGTAGAAGCGGCTAGTGATAGTAATGTATTTACTGATGCTGATCATTCAAAGTTAAACGCAATAGAGGCAAGTGCCACTGCTGACCAGACCAATGCAGAAATTAGAGCAGCAGTAGAAGCGGCTAGTGATTCAAACGTATTTACCGATGCAGATCACACAAAAGTAAATGCAGCAGCAACGCTAACAGGATCAGAAACTTTAACAAATAAAACTCTTACTTCTCCTGCCATTAATGACATGAGTGGTACAGCAGTTGTTACTTCTGGTACATCAACAAGTGACACTAAAACTTACTCAGCTAAAAGAGCAGGCGAAATATTTTACGGAAAAGATACTGTAGGAGAAATTCAATCAGGAGAAACTTGGAGTGCTTCTGACGATAAAGTTGCTACAACTTCTGCTATTGACGCAAGAATCATTGATCTTGTTGATGACGTAGGTGGCTTTGTACCAATAGCAAATGAAACATCTTTTCCTAATGCTAACCCTGACGTTAATAACGGAACTGGAACGCTTGTAAGTATTAAGGCATTAGCAAGCAACTTAACCTCTAATGGAAGTGGAGTAGCAACAATCTCAAATGGAACAGTAGGGAATTCAACAGTTACCATTACTGGTCTTGCAAATAGCACAACTTATGCTGCCACTTATGGAATGATTGTAGAAACTACTTCTACTTTAAACACTTATACATTTCATCGACAAACACCTAAAGCAACTGAAGTTACAACAGTCTCAACAAACATAACCAACATTAATGCAGTTGCTAATAACGCCACCAATATTAACAGCGTTGCAGGTAACTCCACAAACATAAATGCAGCAGTTACTAATGCCACAAACATAAACACAGTTGCTGGCAATAATACGAATGTAACTACAGTTGCTGGTAACAACACCAACATCAATACAGTTGCTGGAGCCAATTCAAATATCTCTACAGTAGCTACCAATATTACTAACGTAAACAATGTCGGTGGCTCGATTTCTAATGTTAATTCTGTTGCTTCAAACCTAGCTAGTGTTAATAATTTTGCAGAACAATATCGTGTAGCAAGTTCTCAACCATCTTCTAGTTTAAACGTTGGAGATCTTTACTTTGATACGAGTGCTAATGAGTTACGTGTATATAACGGAAGTTCTTGGCAAGGTGGAGTTACAGCGACAGGCAACTTAGTTTCTAAAGCAGATATTGGTGCTGCTTCTGGAGTGCCAGGAGCAGGAAGCAGTGGGCAATACTTACAAACAAATGGCTCTGGAACTCTTAGCTGGCAAACAATAGAACAGTCAACAGCTATAACTGAAACAAAACAAACTATTGCTTCCAACTACACAATAAGCACTGGCAAAAATGCTATGAGCGTTGGGGACGTAACCATAGCAAGTGGCGTGATTCTTACCATTCCTGTAAACTCTAAATATATTCTTATCAGATAGTCATGGCTTACGGGAAAATTAAAGCTGATTCAATAATTTATGATAGTAGCGGTTCAGATGTTGAAAAAACTATAGCTTCGTTAGCGGCAGCAGCACCAACCGCTAATCCTACATTTACTGGTACGGTTACTATCCCTACTCCTTCTGCTGGAGATAATTCAACAAAAGCCGCATCAACTGCCTATGTAGTTAATGAGTTTGCAACTAAAGCATCGCCAGCGCTAACAGGTACAGCAACTGGAGTTAACCTCACGCTTTCGGGCAACCTTACTGTAAATGGTACAACTACTACAGTAGCCACTACAAATACAACAGTCACAGACAATCTACTTGAATTAAATAGTGGAGCAGGCTCTAACGCTAATGACTCTGGAATATTAATTGAACGTGGTTCTACAGGTGATAATGCAATTATTGCTTGGGATGAAAGTGCTGATAAGTTTATTGTTGGTACTACTACAGCCGTTAACACCGCAACAGGCGATTTAACAATTACAGCAGGAGGGTTAGTTGCTGGAACTGTAGAGGATTCAAAGGGTGATGTAAGATCTATACCTTTAAATACTCAAGGTTCTGCTTATACATTAGTTGCTGCTGATGCTGGTAAAACTGTTTTAGCTAGTGGCAATATTACTATTTCTGACAGTGTTTTTTCCGCAGGAGACGCTGTAACAATTGTCAACAACACTAACGGAAATCTGACAATTAATAAAGGATCTACATTGTATTGGACTTCTGATGGTACTAGCGCGAACAGAACATTAGCTACTAGAGGTATGGCGACTGTATATTTTACACATAACACTACTGGTTACATCTCAGGTTCGGGGTTGACATAACATGACGCCAATACAACAAATGTTCCTTGGAGCAGGGAAAGGGATTCCACAAACAAATTTTGACTTTCACGATCAGGTACATGGTGTAGAAGGTAATGTTGCAACATTAGTCCAGAACCCAAGAGTCTCAGCAGATCCATTCAATGAAAACAGATGGGCGTTTACTTATACTGATGATGATGGAAGTAAAGATGGATATATACGGATCGTAACTCGTAATGGTACTACTTTAACTTTTAGTGACCCTTATGATGCCGCTGACTCTAGTAATGTGGGCCAAACTGCTCCTGTCTGGGATGTTAATAATGAAAATAAAATACTATATCTTTATAATCATTCTGGCACAAAAGGTAGAGTAATAACTGTCAGTGGTAGTGCAGGTAATGAAACTTTTTCTAGAAGTAGTGCATTTACTGTTTCCAACCGAGGTTATAATCCATTCCAAGGTAGAGGAGCATACGCTTTAGGAACTACTGGTAGATGGGCTATCCCTTACTACAGTAGCAATACTGCTGAAATAAGAATTATTACTGTGTCATCATCTGGAATAGATTCTAGAGATTCGGCTGGTGGTAGTAATGCAATTAGTGTGTCACAAAGTACTACTAATGTTCCTCAAATTGTTATCGATCCTAATGATTGGACAAAAGGTATGCTTGTAGCTGTTAATACCAGTGAAAGGTTTTGTGCAAGAGCTTTGACTTTTTCTGGTACTGGCACAAGTGCAACTGTTACAGCAGGATCTGAGCAACTATTGACACCAAATATTTCAACATACGGAAATGCAGGTGGAGGTTATTGGGCATCTAGTGGATGGCAAGGTCTTGTATCTAATGGTAGTGGTAAATATACTGCTTTTGCTAGAGGAGGTGATTCGCCACATGACAACAGAATAGTATGTGTAGCTTTTGACTATGATCCTAGCAATACAACTTATACTTTAGGTAGTGCTCATTATGCAACACGAAATATTACCACCTCTACTGCTGGTAGATTTTATTTTGCTAATAACGATGGCAATCTGATCGCCATGGTAGGAAGCTATGGAAGCGTAGGTGGTTATGACGTCACTTATGCACAGACATGTGAAAGGGCTGATAACAGAAATCTTACATTCTCAAATGCTACTGCTATAGGAAATGAAGATCATACTTGGACTGCTGATACTGAATTTGATATTCAGACCGATGATGCTCAAACTTGTTTAGTTGTAGTATCCGATAACTCTGATGGAACTAACTCAGGTGCTCTTAGTGCAGTTATGTGGCAATTAGGAGGTGAATAAGTAACATGAAAGCAATCGCAATCACTTCTTTAGCCCTTAACGTACTAATTATTGGTACAGGTGTAGTTGGTTACTTGAATAAAGATAAGATTGTGAATACAATTCTGAATAAGGTAAAGGGTCAAATCCCTGAATTGGTTAAAGAATCAATGCCTTCAATGCCCACCACAACAGGATTGCCTAAGTTATGACACAGATGAAGGAAGGTAATTATCTTCCTCTTCTCCTCGGTCTCGGATTAATCGGTAGTAATTTCTTTTCTCTTGTCTTGCTAAGTAAGTCAGGAGACTCGCTGCCGAATCTTGCATCGTTAGCTACGACAAATAACAGCAGTAGCCAGATGCGATATAAAAAAGACGAGCAAGGATTAGAGGTGGTAATTAACCATAATATGCACTCACCTAAAACAGTTTTATTTAGTTCAGAAAAATCTAAATGGAATGGTAAAACTGATTACACAAGAAAAGAATATGTTGCACATCAACCTGGAGAAAACGCAGCACTAGCAGCTAACTATCTTCAATGTATTAAAAACAAAGGTAGTGCAGAATCACAAGGAGAGATAGTTGGAACTTCGTTGGTAACTGCCACTCCTGCTGCTAGTACGTTGTCTAACATCCCAATTATAGGCTGGATTGCTAGTGCAGTTGCTGTTAAGAAAGCAGGGCAACTAGGTAAAGATATTGGTGGCGATTTTGTAGATTGTTAAGTGGATGAAATCCCAGATATACAAGTCGATAGTATTTCTATTCCTAATAATTCTATCGACAAAATTTCTACGAACATTCCCAATGTTCAACCCGTAACTCTTAATTTAGAACAACCTAATTTAATATTTGAAATTCCTGGTTGTGTAGAAGCACATCCAGATTCAGGTAGCAATAAAAAATTAAAAACAGATGACGATAGAGGAGTTCAGGTATATTGTGATGCAGGGATGCCTTCTTTCAATCCTGTCGATTACAGGCCAGAAGATTTACAAGAGGTTCCTCCAGAACCCACCACACCAAAAATTAATACACCAAGAAAAAAGAAAAAGAATCAACAAGAAGAAAGCAAAGAAGAATCTACTTCAACAGCAGACAACAATAACCCACCACCAACAAATCCTTTAGTTCCTAAAATCCTGCCTTGCCCTAGACCTGATGATTTACCTGTAGGAGCAATCGGGAAATACGGAACAAAAATAATTCGGGGGTATGAACGAGATGGAAATCAATGCAAAGTCCTATACGAGGAAAGAGGTGTACTGGAAGTTGTTAACACTTACACTCCTCCACCAACGACGCTACTTAATACAAGTGCGATAGCTATCACTTCAGTTGTTGGTGTAACTGTATTAGGTCAACCGATAGCAAAGCTGCTCCAGAAGCAGATGAAAGGTCAAATTAAAAAGATCTCAAAAAAGATTACTAAGAAGCTTCTTGCTCTACGGGGGAAGAAACCGAAGATCCTTTCTTTATCTCAAAGGAAAAAGGAACAGAGGAGTCTGAGGAAATAGAATGAACATGATCTATTGGCTTTTCTTTTGGAATCGACAGTAAAACGTCAGAACAAATAGAATATGCAGGGCTTTGAGGGTGGAAGTTTATATTTTGAGCTTTAAACTTACTGCACTCTCGGAGCCTCGCTATTTCAAAGTCAAGCCTTTTGTTAGCCAAGATCTGTAATTGAATCTTTTCTTGCGTTGTAGCCGAAGATAAGCACCTCTCTGTGAATCTTTTATCTAGTGGTACTGATATGGTTGCAGAAATGCCGCCTGTTATGGAGTGTGAATCCTTTTGTCCTGTTCTTATGTCCTTGAAATATAAAACATTCCCTGGATTATCAATAATTCCATCATCGTTTACATCGCTTGTATCGTAAACAGGGTCTTTATAGAAGTCTTCGTATGGCCTTTTAAGCGATAATGCACCTGTAATAAACGGCGTAACGCTTAATGTAGTTCCTTGGCACTGTATTCCGTTACCGTATGTGTTGGTATGGAATGGCCCTTGCAAGACTTGTACTCCTTGATTGATAACGCTTCCACTAGATGAAGCATTAGGAGCAGCAGTAGCACTAACACCGCCTACATCTCCAGCATTAGCAGGCAAACATAACGCAATTACTGCTGGAATATGGAAGTAGTGTCGGTAATACTTGTTTGATCGGTTGTTCTTTGGATGATTGTTTGCTGGCTTACCCCAGGAGCAGCGTATGTTTCGGTAAATTGAAACGATGCCCCATCTGTTTGCAGTTGCCAATCGGGTTTGTTGGAATGATCTAAGCCAACCCATGTGTAAGTAATGCCATCAGTGGTTTGAGAAGGAGATGTAACGGTTGTTGGAGACACAGATGAACCAGAATGTTTCATGTTTGTCCCAGTAACCGTGTATTGCCAGCCTGTATTTATGTCAATCGAGTTGATTGTCTCCGTAATTTTTGTACTCGTTTCCGTGTGTGATGTAACAGATCCCTGTGTAAACTGAGGAACCACTGGTACAGCCTGAACAGCAGGGCTACACAGCAATAAGAGATATAGAAAGGTACGCACAAGAGTATTCTCACCTTACAGTAAGCTCGTTAGTCACTTGGCCTACAGCCGTAGTGTTCGCACCACCTGCTACCACCGTAACCACACCAGAACTGACTACAGTACCTGCCAAGTTACCAGCAACACCACCTGAAATAGTAGTAGTACTACCAAAAGCAGGCATATCAGCAACTACACCAGTACTCACATCAACACCACTACCTATTGCTGGTATGGCGTCCCCCTGTTGCCAGCTTTCCGTCAAAGAAAACGCTGAACCCACTGTATTCATCTCGTACGTCCCAACATCAAGCGTAGCAGCGGCTGTAGCTGATCCAGCCGTAAGCTTACCTATATGCTCTCCAGTACTAACTTTTATATTAGATCCCGACACTGCGTAAGTAGACGGAACTCTGGTTGCTTGAGTGCTGCTGGCTCCTACTGTTAAAGAAGTAGAGCTAGAAAGCTTAGATGTGATCTCTGCTTGGCAGGGTGCAGCCAGCAAAAACAGAATTAATAACTTCTTCATGTCAATTTGCCTGTCTGTGGATCTACTTCTTTACCAGAAATAGGGTCAACACGTGGTTTATCTGGTACTAATTTTACTGGAGTCTCAATTCTTACAATGGTATAAGGGACACCATTAGCAAAGCCTCCTGCTGCTTCTGCTTTTTTCTTTTCTTCATCAGCTTTATACGTTCCATCACCTCTCTTTTTTGCTGTCTCCAAGCCAAAACTGGCTAATGCGCCAGTAAACACGCTAGCTATGAAGGTTGGATCTATACGTTCTTGCTCTCCTAGTCCAGGGATCGTTACATAATTCAACGTCAATATAAATCCTGACCAAACAACGACACCTAATCGAACAAAAGTACTAAGAACTTGCAGTTGTTCTTCTTTATCGTCTAAACCCTCCTTTAATTTTTGCAGGGGATTCTTTTTCTTAGGCTCGTTTACTTTCTTTTCTTCCATAGAAATCAGTGGTAGGCCGCCCTACACTAGACACAATTTGTTATTTTGAACAGTGGCAGAGATTCCAGCAGCAATCATTGGTGCAACAGCCAGCATTGTCATCATGTCTCTTAGTAACGTAAGCAACCGTCGAGATCGAGACACTAGGGAGCTATTTAACCGTATAAATGAATTAGAAAAAATTGTAGCTAGTCATCATCCACCAGAACGTAATCGCAAGTGGAGAGTTTAAAGAGGGTCTTGCGGAAACACTTGAAAATCACTAACAGGAAATTCTAAATGCTCCCACACGTGGGAATTAGAAGCGACATCTAAAGCATGGTCAGGAGTCTCAGCTACAACAACCGTCTGGAATCCACAATCAGAAACAGAAGCATACCCAACAAAAGCAGAAGGGATACGCACCACCCATCCTCTAGGTCTGTATTCAGTGGTTTCCATGGGTCTTGATCCATCCACTTTTTGCGTTTTTAGTTTGGACTTGTGTGAGAGGGACACCAAGTATTTGTGCATCGAGAAGGCCCTCAATATCACCTTTATACGCTGCCATTTCCAATTCCCAGAGTTCTGCTTCACGTTCCTTAATAGCTCTATCTTCATCTATAGCAAGAGATTCGTTCCAATACTGAACTGCACCAGCTAAAGAGTCTAATCTGTCATCATGCTGTAGGGATTGTTTATCGACAGTGATATGAGTTAACTGATGAAACAACTGGTATGCCAAGGCTGTCTCTACGGAATCATCATCTCTAGCTTTGGAATCATCTTCAATTACTGAGCGATTAAAGATCAACCGATGTTGATTCATCACTGGTTCAAGAGCATTGATAATTCTTCTCTCCTTCTGGACGTTGCTCCTAGTCGCTTCAATCGTGCAGGGGTAAACCTCTCTAAGGTAAGGCTGTAATAGATTTTCCATCATGCCTTGACCAAACTGATCTTCTAAGAGAATCAGTTTTACTTTTCTACGTTTAGCTGCTTCTGCAATTCCTCTTAAGACAGGTTCGGTATAACCTTCACGGAAAGAACCCACTTCCAATACGAATAAATTACCGTTGAGATGAGCGACAATAGAATAAGCAGTCTCATCTAAACCTTTACCTGAAGGATCTATAAACATTACGCATCCTTGGAACTCAATCCATTGCCCATGTATAAACGCTGGCCTGTGATAATAATCACCACTAAACCCAACAGCAGGTAAATCAGTAATTCTGTACTCAGCACCAGACGACCAAACAATTTTCTCTGGTACATCTTGGTCAACTTCTAAAACTACTAAGTCAGATAATCTAAGAGGGAAACGGTTTAAATCACTGAGTGTCGTATCTAGTTGAAACTGAAGCGTGAATTGCGACTTACCGTAGCTAGCTTCTCTTTGAATCAGATCTAGTTCATTAAAGCGATCAGGGTCAGTTGGTTTATTAACAAGATCGACACAGTTCTCAAGTATCATTGGTGCTAACGCAGCACCGTATTTTTGTGGTTTCTTTGGATACCTTGAAGGCCAGATACGACATTCATATCCTTTTGCTTGTAGTTTGTTATAAATACTTTCTTCCGTCTGAGGCGTACCCAAGAACATAATTTCTCCACCTGGTTTCAAGATCGCATTAAATTCTCCGACAGATACAATTAATTTCTCTCTCATTCCTACAGTCCACGCTGTATTAGGAACTTCACAGTCATCTGCAAGTATTAAGTCTGCTCTACTACCAGTAAGCTGTCCAAAGATACCGACAGATTTTACAGATGGAGATTGATCTGGTGTCGCTGGTCTTACATCAAATCTATTACTTGCACTTCTTTGTTCATCCCTATCTGGTTCTAAGCACTTCAATATATCCATCTCTCTAATTAACCTGAGACAGAATTGTGCAAAGTCATCTGCTCGCATCTTGCTTGCAGATACAACCATGATCTTCTTTTGTGGATCATTTCTTAGCAGCCACAACACATAAGCTGCTGCCATCCAACTCTTTCCTACTCCACGAAAAGCTTCAATAATCCTCCTCTTAGGCCCATCCTGCATGTATTCAGCAATATCTAACTGAACAGGTGTTGGGTTAGGAAGTTGAAGATGCTTCCAGACGACAACTAAAAAATACCTGAAGTCCTCTCTGAACTGATCAGGTAACGGCTGCCATCTTTCTTTCACCATCTATTTTTTCTTATCCTTCTTTGGTGGTCTTCCTACCTTAGTTCCATATGTACCCTTACCTTTTGGCATGATTAAGCTCGCTTCTTCTTAAATGCTACGACATTCTCTATATCAGGCAACTGTTTCGCTAGATCTCCAAATGCTGTACCTTCCACTGGCTGTGCACTGATCTGATTATCTTTCAAAAACTGTCTAGCTACATTTACATCTGCAACAGTCATCTCCCCAGACACTAACTTATCCATAAACCACTCAGCTAACCCTGCATGTAAGTCTCCCAATACCTCTGTCGTACTCTTCTTAGCCATAACTTTTCAGTAATTCTTCCTAATCATACACAAATATTGGCAGGGGTCTCACCCACCACAGGAAGACCCCCTATTAGCCCCACTGGTACAAGGCTAACTACCCTAAATTCTACTCCCCAGATCCCTTGCTACTACTAAGTGTCCATATATGAATAGAAGTTACTCCTTATCCCCCTCTATTAGGTATCTGTTAGAGCCCCACATGGCCCATTTTTATCGGAAAAATGTGAGGGGTTAACGCTATATAGTTGAAATTAAAAAATCCCCCCATAGGGTCGGCAAAATAGGCCAGATTTTTCTATATCTTGTCCAGTTTCTGTCCAATTAATTTTATTAGTCCAAAGAATGAAGTAATAGCAAGGGGTGGGAAGGGTGGCATAACTGTTGATATGACAGTTATGCAAGATTATTGCTGGATTTTCTGGGATCTGGTCGGATCTGGAGCTAGATCTCACTTCATTTGATTGTCTTTGTTACCGCAAGGAAGAACATTATGAACTTATATTACAATTCTAAT
>Ga0208666_1000133_pt1 | contig 34313 bp, 56 predicted proteins | sample 5B_taG_FD_184078 | JGI IMG/M metagenome (GOLD analysis project Ga0208666, IMG submission 184078) | Marine viral communities from the Subarctic Pacific Ocean - 5B_ETSP_OMZ_AT15132_CsCl metaG (SPAdes) (version 2) | ecosystem: Environmental > Aquatic > Marine > Oceanic | place: Pacific Ocean...
ATGTTTATTTAAATTTAGATTTAAGACATGACACTCAACGTTTAGCACAAAACTAATATGAAAACAATAAATAATATAAAAATAGATAAATAATACTATATTTATATATATTTTTAGTATATAGTTGTAATATTAAACAATGATAATGAGGAAATATAATGGAAAGTAAACACTTAAAAACTCATAATGAGGAAAAAAGAAAAGAAAATAATGAGCTTGGTTTAATTACTGCTATGCATGAATATCAGCAATTAAAACTAAAATCAGATGCTACTGGTAGAAATAGTCGGTTTAAATCAGAAGAAAATCCTAAAGGTACTCCATACTCTACATTAGAAGATGCTATTGAATGTGCTAATGAGGGTTTGAAATTTGGTCTAATATTCACACAAAGTGTTATTTGCGAAGATAGTCAGCAGTATTTACATACTGTGGTAAGACATATAAATGATACTGAAACTTTACAATGTAAATACCCTTTATTTGTAAATAATAAAGAAAATCCACAGGCATTCGCCTCTACAGTCACATATGCTAAAAGATATTCTTTACATATGTTATTTGGGTTCGGAAGTATTATTTCAGATGATGATGATGGGAATGTAGCAAGTCCTGTTAAGCCAACAAATAATAATCAAACAAATAAATTTTAGGAGATAATATGAAATATCTAGTAATAGAAAAACTTAATGGCAGTTATTATTTGGTAGGTAGTAAACCATTTGATACAGAAGAACAGGCACATAAGATGGTGGACTTGCAAAGAGATTGCAACCCAACAAGAAAATATCAAACTGTGTCTATTTTAGAAGATGAAAATCTAGAGGTGGTAAAATGAGTGAATGGGATAGAACTGATATTGCAAATGAACTAGCTGAATCAGATAATCAAACACCTAAAGAAGAAATGGACTTAGATAGTTTATACTGTAAAGGCTCATTATCTGACCCTGATGGTTTAGAGTTATTTAAGAAAGGAAGTCTTAAAGATAGTAAACCATACACCAATGAAGATGGTAGTAGAATACCTGACAGATTTCCGAAAAAAGTAATTGTCACAAAGGCATTATCTTCCAAAGGAACAGAATATTTTACTGTATATGCAGAGGTGGGTTGTTTATTCGACCCAAAAAGTCCTGACTCTAAGACAGTCAAAACTGGATTTATTAATATAGATGGCAAAGATAAAACTTTGAATGTATATGATAATGAATCATACTATGGATTAGAGATAAGAGAAAAAGATGATGGCACACCTTTCTAATGTTTTCCTCATAATGACATTTGGTGCTCATCATCAAGCTGGTAGATGTGATAAACTCTCGGTAAAAACTTTGGACACATCTATCAGCGAAATCAAGGAGTTAATATGTCTTTAACAATTCTAAAAAGTAGTTTCTTTCAATCACATGGTAATCCTGATATGGATAAGATACCAAACTATGGTGTTGTCAAACTTCCTGTGAGTCGTGCTGACTTAGTTTCAGCTAGAGTAGAATTATCCAGTGGTGTCGGAGTTCCACAAGATGCCAAAGTTAATTTTGGAGTTGATGATAAATTGACTCGGAAAGTTAAGATGTGGAGAATACCTTTGGACTCAAAGATTGGTGGTTTGTTTCATGTCTTTGCAGTTGAGTTAAATAAAATATTTAATTATAGAATATCGGCTATACAAGATATTCAATACTTAGAATATGCTGTTGGAGATTTTTATAAAACTCATACTGACATAAACTGTGAGCTTGGCTCTACTAGGAAAATCTCAATCTCTTGGATATTAGATGATGATTTCGAGGGTGGAGAATTGAAAATAATGAGTGGTGGTGAAGAAGTAGTTATAAAAAACAAAGATAATGAATTAGTAGCATTCACAAGTTTTATGAATCATTGTGTCACACCTGTGACCAAAGGCACTCGTAAAGTTTTAGTCTGCTGGATAAATGGGGATAGTTGGAGATAAAATGAAAATAAGAGATATTTTAAAAATAGAGTCATCTGTAGAAAATAGAGAAATACCAGTCGATATAGTAGATGTATTAGAAACTAAAAGATACTCACATTCTAAAAATGATTATATTGAGATTGGCGATATGGAATTAAAACATTTTATAAGAGTGTTTAATCAATATACTAAAAATCATATTTTAAGATTAGTGGAGAATACAAAAAATGAACAACAATGAATTGAATAATAACGAATATCAAGAAAAATTAAATAGACTTGGTGAAAAAGAATTAAAAAGAAGAGTGCAAGAAGTTGGTAAAGTAGTTAGAGAAAGAACCAATTATCATGGGATAAATATTATTAATCAGCTCATATCTGATAATTTTGACCGATATAATATTGATGAAATATGTACCAGTATTGATGCTATAACCAAATCTAATGACCATTTAAGATATGTAAATAATGGTATAATAGACCCTTTATTGGCTCAAAAGAAACCTAAAAATAAATGATTAAATACGTTTACTTATACTTAAAGTAATATATACTTATTATATAAACTAATAAAACGAGGAAAATATGAGTAAACTAATCAAATACAAAATAACCTTTAAATATAACGAGCCTGAATATATTCTTGCTCGTGACAAAAAAGAGGCTCTACATAACTGGAAGGAATATAATGCTGGTGCAATATCCTTAAGTGGTAAAGGTTGCGATAAAATTGTTTCATGTGAAAAATACAAAGAGTACACCGATGCTGAATGGGAAACACATCTTGATGAGGTGCATCAGGGAAGATGTTATTCTTTACTATCAATGCCTGATTGTTATAAAGAAATAGATAATGGCGACATCATATATATAGGCTCTAACAAATGTTCGTATGGAAAGGTAATGCTAAATAGACATAGGAGAAAATAACAATGAGCAAATATTATGTTATAACTCTTAAAGATAAAGAAGTGTTCAGAAGTAAATCCGATAAGTATTCTAGATCTGCTTTTCATAAACTAGCAGAAAAACATGGACTAATTGATGTAAAAGTTTCTGTCGAAGAATATAATAATTTATTTTCTAGAGATTTTAAAAGTGAGTAAAACATACAACGAGAAATATTTTAGCACTTTAGAATACATAGAAAAGTTTAGAAATAGACTTTCTGAAAAAAAGTTGCTAGATAACATTAAAAATAAATATCAATTAACAAAAAAACAAGCAAAGGAAATGGTGGAAGATTATGAATAAAGATTATTTAATACCGAACTTTATAAGAAAAGGAAAATTAAAAATGAACATAGAAAAGATAATAAACTATTTGGAAAACAATATAAAAAGATATAATAATGGAGATAAAGAGATAACTCTTTTAGAACATCAAATGAATTGTGCAACATTAAAGCACTTTCAAAATGTAAGTAAAAATAAAGAGGTGGGTAAATGCAAAGAGAATGTGATGAATACTACGAGGATAGCCAAGTGTTCTTAGATGATGTAATAAAATTTAAAGATATAGTCAAGACTATTGACATAGGAAAATATTCAAAAAGTCAAAGAGCATATTGCGAGATAGTTGATGAGATATTCAAAGAGATATTCACGAAAGATGGAGAAGTAATCTATAATGAATATGGTGATAATAAGAAAGAAAAAATTGATGAATATGGTGATGTAATTAAACAGGAGGAAAACAATGATAGATAAGTTCAACGAAATATGGGATTCAATACCTGATATTGCACAAGCAATAATAGTCATGTCAGTAATTTCAATATTTTGGATATTTGTATTAGGTTAGTAGTTAAACATAAACCTATCCTAATGAGAGTCACTTGGTTTTCCCACTCGTTTGCCTAGTGACTCTTTTTTTATGTCTTTTTTTCTGTTAGATTGATGATATAAACTATGTGAGAATATTATGTTTCCAATAGAATTAATATCAATGCTAGTATCTACAGTTCTCGGTGGTGTCTTATCAATTATGGCACAGAAGTCTAAAGATAAAGCAGATGAACAAAAAATGCTCATGCAACGAGCAGATTTCCAATCTAAACAATTCGACAAAGCAAGAGCAGTTGATGACCCATTTACTAAAAATACTCGGAGATGGATAGCACTGATATGTGTAGTTGCTATCCTTGTACTGCCTAAATTAGCTCCATTTATTAACCCTGATATGCCTATATTCGTTGGCTATACTGAGTCAGTTATGCAAGGGTGGTGGATATTTGCTAGTTCTACTGACATAACTCAATGGAAACCAATGACTGGTCTAGTAATAACTCCATTAGATACACATGTCGTTTCTAGCATCGTAGGATTATATTTTGGTGGTAGTTTGGTAAGGAGATGAGAATAATGTCTACTTTCTATAAAGAGTGTCTACTCGTTTTATTTTTTATGATATTGGCTTATGGAATATCTGATGCTTTAGCTGATGTCACATCAAGTGGCTCAACCACAAATTCTCAATCCAATAATGCTGGGTCAAATACTGCCATAACTGGTGGCTATGAACAGAGTACGACATATCAATCAGGTAGTTCTAGCAATAGCACGACTAATAACGAAACTAATAATTCTACGAATCAAAAAACAGCAGTCAATAGTGCATCAGCACCAAGCATGAGTGTTTATGGTCAGGATAGTTGTGTCGTTCCTCTAACTGCTGGAGTAACACTTATTGGATTCTCAGGAAGTTTTGGCTCTTACCATTTGGACTTAGATTGTCAACGAAGAAAATCGGTCAATATGCTATATCGTTTAGGTATGAAAGTGGCGAGTATTAGTCTTGCCTGTCAAGATGAAAATATTTGGAAAGCCATGATGAATGCTGGAACACCTTGTCCTGTTGATGGATTAATTGGCGATAAAGCAAAAGCAAGATGGCTTGAAAAAAGAAAAATTGAATTGAAGAATACTACAAAAAAACAAAGTATGACATGGAATCAATAACGATATGATTAATCTATCTGTATTATTACCCACAAAAAATAAAAAGAATGAACAAAAACGAAGATATGGAACGACCATTTTATTGATATCGGCTCTTTTCGTTTCATCTTGTGCAACACATTCTGTCACATTAGGCACTATGGAAGTTTATGGAAATAATGAAATAAAGATTGATGCACCAACAAGACAATGAGATACTTATTTATATTCATTTGTTTTCCTATAACCCTGTTTGCTGAGCAGACAGGGAACTTGGTTATTAATGGCAATTTCGAAAATGGTAATTCTAATAACTGGACTACATCGGGCGAAGTCCAAGTCTTAAATGATTGCTGTGGCTCAAACTATGATTTAGAGTTTGGTCTGCAAGGAAGTATCGAGCAAGACTTTAATTTAACAAGCAACAATATAAATCAGTCTATGCTAGATAATGGCATTACTTTAAACAGTTCTGTCTTAATGCAGAATGGTGAATGTGGTGTATCAGGTTGTTGGGGTGGTCAAGGTGGTGCTGATTCTTTTACAATTAGATTACAAATAAAAGACTCTGATAATAATATATTATCTACGACTACACAGGAGAGATATGATGTTACAGGAATTAATGGAGAAACTTTTGAAAATAGTGTCACACATAATGGGTCTGATGCGAACATTGGAAATATTCATATTAGTGGTACCGATACTAATGGTGTTGCTGGTGGTCTTGGTGGTGCTAATGTTGATAATGTAAGTGTAATAATGACTTATGAACCAGTCGTTTTATCGAATACACAAACCTCACACATCACCACAACCTTTCAAGAGATAGAAGAAGTATTATTTAGCAGTGTTGAAACAGTTGAGTTTATCCCTATAGAAGAATTTACTTTTGAAGTTTATGAAGAACCTGAAATAGTATTTGAAAAGTTTGAAGAAGTATTTATTGAAGAAATTAAAAAAGAAGAAATCAATATAGGAACAATTAATGTGTTCAAAGAAATAGCTATGGAGGTAGCATATGAAGAACCAAAGACCCTCGAAACGTTCTCAGCAGAAATCGAAATCATTGAAGAAGAACCTAAAGCAACAGAAATCGTTGCTCTCTCAGAAGAAATCACAGAAAGCTCAAACTCTGAAACAATCACTGAACGAGAATCTGTACGAGAAGAAGTTAGCACAGGAAATAGTGAGTCAGCAGAATCTACTGCCGAAGAAACCAACGAGCCAAATGAGTCATCAGGAAATAGTGTTGAACAATCAGCAGAAGAAACAGAAGTTTCTGAAACAGAAACAGCTCAATCCGAATCTACTAACGAAACAAGAACAGGAAGTGAAGAATCTAGCAGTAGCAATAACGAAAGCGAAGAAACAACAGCAGAAAACAGTGTTGTTGATGATACTGCTACAGAAGATACAGCAGTTGAAAGAAATACTATCTCAGACATTTCAGTTGAAAAGATTGCTACCAAAGTTGCCGAAGTGGTTAAAGAAGTTAATAAACAATTAGTTGTGACTAATATGATTGTTGCTAAAGCAATGCAATCGAAGATAAATATTGACAGCTACAGTTCTATCAATAATAATTTATTTAATAATCAAACTATTATGAATGGTGGAAATTATGATGAGTTCAGAGAATATGTTGATAACAGAAATATATATCAACAGAGCCAAGTCATTTATAATGATGAGTTTAGCCAGTATCAAGAAAAGATTGATGAGGCTAAAGCAAACACCATAAGAGCAGTTGAACATTTGAGGAAGATTCGTGGATATTAAAAACATAGCAACAGGTATAGGATTAGTAATAACGATAGCTGGTCTATTCGTTTATCAGGGTCAATTAATTCAAAGGATTGATGTACTTGAATCTAAATCTGCACCTGATATTAAACCATTAGAACAACAAATCGCTATCAATGAGGCAGAAATTAAAGTCCTCAATGCGATAGTATCAGAGATGAAAGCAAAAAGGGATAATCCATTATCCCAGTAGCGAGATACTAAAAGTATATAGTTATTTTTATTGTGTTAGAATTGAGGTGTCAATTTAGAATTAATATCGTGTCTAAGGCTCTTAATAGACCCATTTTGACTGTTTTATCTTAAATTAGTATGAATATACTATATAACTTCGCTACAGCTAAAAGAAATGCCATATACTGATATTTGGTCTGCTGTCCAAGATAATTCATTTGAGTCCATTCTCATAACTGCTTTTGTGTTGGCATATACGATTGCTGAATCATTGGCTAATGCTGATTTTAATTTAGGTTCAATTTCTACTGTGGCTACACCACTCGCATTAGAAGTACAGTCTGCTGTGACCATGTGTAGTTTTTGAGTAGCACCTGAACCAAACTGTATGTAATCACCAGCTTTAAAAATTACTGTACTCGCAGTAGCATTTTCTACTGATATTGAATAAGCACCAACAGAATGAGCTCCATTGACATTGATTACTGAATTTAATCCACCACGAATTGTTTTCGAATCAGGGTCGCCCAATAAAAAAGTTCCATGTCTGCCATGTAATTGCATAAAAAAAACTTGCCAAGCATATGCCTCATCTCTTTTCATTGGTGGAAGTTCAACAGTAGTAGTCCATTTAGAACCACCGAAGTCTGATGTTTGCGATTTATAACTATATGGAGATTCACTTACAGCTACAGTAGTCTGTATTCTCCATTCTGATGTCCTAAAATTACTCGGACTTGTAGGCATGGATAAAGGATAACTCGGCTCGGTCATTATGCACCAAATGTCCTAGCAAATGCACCGCCACGACTTCTAGCCTCTGCGACTGCACCTACTGTTTCTTTTTTAATCTGTGGCATCAAGTTCCTTATTTCAGCTTGTACTGTAGGAACGACTCCTGTTGAGAAATTTAAGTTTTGATTAATGGTGACACCACCACTACCCATCTTATCGTTTGGAATAATTGTACCAGCAGACTTAGGCATAAACATCTCTGCACCTTTTTCTCCTACGAGATATGGCATACTTGGAGATACGAAACCACCACTTGCTCTCGCAGTTCCACCAGTGGCTATTAATTGTTTCAAAGAACTATCTGAATAACCACTACCAAACATTTTACCAACAGGAACACTCGTTCCAGCAGTTGCTGGTGCACCTGTTCCAAAACCACCACCTGTGAATACTGTTAAAGCACTACTCAATATGGTATCTAGTATTGAACCACCACCACCACCACCGAATGATGAAAGTGCTACCATTTCTGCTTTAGCATCTTGTAATGATTTGGTTAAACTATCAATAATTGGTTTAATAATTAATACATGAGTTATTGTCGAAATTATTTGTTGGATTATACTTCTAAATATATCTTTCATAGCATCTTTGAAACTATTCCCTGTTACTATTGCATCTGCGAAAGCATCTGATATTGATTTACCAGCATCTTCGAATGATTTTTTAACTTCTATTAATATATCTTCTACTTTTTTCATAGTTTCAGCTAATGCCATAGCTTTCTTTTTTTCCTCACTCATTACTTCAGCACTCTCTTTGACTGACATGTTTTTTAAATTATAAGCACTCGTGACACCTTTAACTAAAGATTCTTGTTCTTTAAGTTGTTCAGAATTTTCATCTAATGTGTTGTTGTATTTATCTAATGCCATATCAATGCCTACGAATACTGCTATTGCAGTTAATAATTTTGCAATCAAAATAGCGATACCACCAATACCACTAGCCATCAAGACACCATTGAATGCCACCAGTGCTTTAGTCACATTCTCGATTCCTTTTTTTATATTAAATAATGCAACTGCCATTTTTACACCAAAGGTAGCAATCATTAAAGAAAATACAGCTTTTAAAGTTGTACCCAATACAGATAATGCAGTTCCAAAACCCTCTACTGCTGATGCTAATACACTTCCTATATCGTTTGCGAATGCTTTTATTTTATGTTCGTTTTCTGCTAATGCTTTATTAAAGTCTTTCATTTTATCTTTTAATTGTCCGAAGAAACCATCACCTACTGCTCTTTGGAAAATAAAAAACTTATCTCCAATCATTGATACTGTACCAGTCAATGTATTTGCTAATTCTTCTGTAGCATTACCAAACTTACCACCCTTGCCGAAAACTTTTGAGAATGCCTCGGCAGTTTCCTCAATACTTACAGTAGCACCCATTTGGAAACCAAGCATTTGTCTAACACCTTTCTCTCTAAACATATCTGCTGATGCAATACCACCAGCGAATGACCTTTGAATCTGTTCTGCTGTTGCTTGAAAAGATAATCCTGTGATTGAGGCAACATTACCAGTTATCTCCATGAGTTCAGCTAAATGGTCAGCATCATCTGATACTACAGCTAACGAACCTGAACCTCTTTGTATTTCTGCTAGACTGAAAGGCACTTTAGATGCGAATGATGCCATGTTATCAAAGGCTCTAGCTCCTTCTTCTGCACTACCGAATAATGCTTTTAATCTTACATTTAGATTTTCTATTTGAACTGCAACATCTACGAAACCTTTAACAGCGACAACACCAATAGCACCAGCAACTACTGAACCAACTTTTAAGGCACTCATTGCGAATTTATCTAAAGATTTATTGGCTTTATCAAAGCCACCTGACATTTTTTTAGATGCACCTGTGACAGCAGTATTTGCCTTTGCTAATCCTCTTTGTAAGTCGCTGATGTCAGCTTGGACTTTAACAATTAATTTATCTAGTTCTGTTGCCATAAATTCTAATAATCAGGGTACATTTCTTTCAATTCTTCTAGTTCTGACTTCTCCATAGGTTTGTCATTGTTTCCATTATATTCTTTAAAACCATTGATTGCCATAGTGATTTCTCTAATTGACATACTCCAAAAGCACTCAGGAGATAAGTGCATCATACCGACACAAACTTCAAACCATCTTTCTACAGGTAAAACTTCATTTCCTTTTATGACTCGCTTTTTTTTTCATCTTCTTTTTCGCCTGTATTCAATGCTAGTGTTAGCAAATCTCCAGCAACTTTGATAGATTCTATAAGTCCTAAATCTGAAACTATTTTTTTAATATCAGCATCTTTAACATCATTCCCTCCAGCTCGTATGCTTAAAGTCATAATAGTTATTATTTCCATAAGACTCAATTCACCAGCAGATAGTTTGTTGGCTATTTTAAGTATTGAAGTTCCTAAAGCACTTTCTATTCCCATGATTGTATCAAGCGACATTTTTGCTTGATAATTTACATCATTCGGAAAGTTTAGAGTCTTTTCTGCTTTTAATAGGTTTGTCATTGTTTTTATCCTCGATTGTTATTTTTAAAGTTTCTCCTCTTTCTCCTACATCTTCTATAGATTCAATTTTATAATCTTTTGAATCTATTGTGACATTAGTAGATTTAAGAAGTTTTAAGTCAAACATCATTTCTATTTCTATCATGTCGTTTGACTTATTAACTTGTGCATTAACTTTCTTACCATTTATAGTAATTTCTGTTTCTTGCCACATTACATTACTCCTAGACTGTCGCTATAGTTATTGCACCAGCACTTTCAAATGATAAAGAATATTGTGCTGAATCATTGTATTCACCTGAATATTCCATGCTTGTGACCTGAAAAGCACCTGTGAAAGTATTATAATCAGGTACTAAGAATTGAAAGTTTGAGAATGTACTCGCACTAAAAGCAGTCAATACTGATTGATGACTTGCACCATCATCAAATATTCCACTTCCTGAAACACTAAATGATTTAATACCAGCATTTGCTAATAATGTTCTGACTCTTGATGAGTCTTTATTTGTTATGTCTATTTGTTCAGAGTTAATAGTGATAGATGTACTTCTTAAAGCACCAATGGTAGTAAAAGCCTCTGGACTACCAGCATTACCTATCTTCATTAAAACTGCACTACCTTTTTGGACTGCCATTTTATTACTCCTATTTAGTTGTCGTATACAGTAAAGTCTATATTCACTATACCATGTCTTGTGATACCATCAACCTCTGTCATTGTTGTTGCATTATTTACATAACTCATAACAGATGATGCCCCACTTACCGATATTGTAGCATTATTGACTAAATTGTAAATTCTTTCCATGACCTCTTTGATTTGCTTTTGACCACGATATTGTGACCAAACCTCTATATTTATATTATATATATTGCCATCTAAGGTTTTAGTTCCAACATTAGTTATTGATTCAGAACCGATTATGACATAAGGATATGCTGTATCTTGTGGTGCAGTAGAATCAAATATCTTGTTATTTCCTACTAAACTATCTAAAGTGCTATCGCCTGATAACAAACTAAATATCGCAGATTGTAAGTCGAAAGAGTGAAATCCCATTATTTAATTCCTAAGTTCTTAGCAAACATCTTACCGAATATCTTTGTATTTCTATATGCTTTACTTTGTTTACCCATAAAATATCTTTTTAGATTAGTTTCTAATCTTTCTGCATAATCCATATTAGTGCTGACTAAACCTAGACCCTGTCTTAATCTTTTATATTGTATGCTACTTCTTAACATTCCTGTATCGACTCTTGGTGGATTTCCTACTGATGATGCAGTATGTCTAACACCATTTTCTTTTGTTCTAGTTTTACCAGTCGCTGGTGATAATGTCATTTCTAATGCTATTTGATTTCTAAAATAACTACCTGTAGCATCAACCCAGCGATTCTGTCTAGCATTATATTTTTTGCTGACAGCATTAACTCGTTTACGAATATCCGATTTTATTTCTACTCTAATTCCCAAATGCTACACCCTCTGTTGCAGTTATCTCTTGGTATCTTTCCTTACCCTCATCTAATATTTTAATGTTCGTGATGTCAAATAATTTAGTACGATGTAATAGTCTGTACTTAGTTGTTAGAGATGAATAATATCTTATTGTAAATTTAAAAGTTCCTGTGGCTCTTACTTGGTCGCCAAATAAACCCTCTGAGCCTGTTGTGTTCTCTACTTTACTCCAAACTGTCGCCTCAGTAGACCATGTTGTTGATGTGCCACCACCAGCATCAATACTACCACCGAGAGTTTGTAAAGCGACTCTGTTTCTAAACTCGCCGAGATACATGATTAGCCAATAACTCCATATCTATATGTTTTATTCGTTTTATAAGGATTCGTAGATAACTGAGTGACCACGAAAGGTTGCAATAATGCTGTAGCAGAATATGGTGCTTTGACTGATTTTTCATTATCGCCTCTATTTTCAAATAGATAGCTACCATAAATTAGACAAGCTTGTTTTATTTGCATAGGAACAGCAGTATTATCTCCATAACCAGCAACATATTGTATTTCAAAACCATTGACTGGTCTGAGTCCTGTCGGATATGTTTTTCCTGTTTGTAATGTGAATCTACTTGGAACACTCGCATTATCTAATCTGTAGTTTGATGTCGCCCATGTTGTCGCTGTGTCATCATCTGAATAATATTTAGCATGAGTTATTGATGCGACAGGCGAGAAAGGTAGAAGTATCGGTCTTTTATTATAAACTAAATCAATCCCATCATACATTCCCTCTTGTATAGGAACATTAGAATCTGATAAATCATCAATAAATAATTGATAAGTAGTAGTACATAAAGTTCTATGAGTGTATTCTTTCGCCCATGAATCTACTGTTTGTTTAATAATATTTAAAACTACATCATCATCTGATGAATCCACTTTTAAATATGCTTTCAATTCAGCTAAAGTAATTGCAGAATCAGTTTGAGCTGTATGTATCTTTAGTCCTGCCATAATTTACCTCTGATAAAAATATCCTATTACGATAGCAACAATACCACCGAGCCATGCTAACAATGTGACAGCACCACGACCTCTATTCATGACTGCCTCTACGACCATTATTCTATCTTCCAAAGATGTCATTTTATCGTTTAGTTTGACCATCATGTCGTATAATTGCTCGTTAGTGACTTTCATCTTGCTAGTGATATAACCCCATTAGTTCCTACCATTGGCATCTCAGCAAAAGCCATGTATACATATTTTGTATTTTCACCATTAGCTTTTGCATCTGTAGTTGTAAGTCTAAACCCATTGCTTTCTGCATTTATAAAACAATTATCAGTCATACCACCATTTAATTTTAAACTTCTTTTTAACTCTCCACCTGTGCCTACTGATAATGCTCGAACTGGACTTTTCATAACCCATTCTTCGCTGTCATCAATACTTTTTACTATAAGTACTTTTGGTCTGAATCCACAATATACCTTAGTTCCTTGAACATTTCCTGTGCCTGAATAAAATCCAAATTTAGAAAACCCTTGTACTTCTGCAAAACAATATGCCTCTAATGGTTGTGATGATTGGTTAGTCATGCTATCTGTGCCTACTGAAAAAACTGATGTAGTAGGTGCTGTATCATTAAAAGCCGTATTATCTGCTTGTGGTCCAGTAAATGCAAATTCAGTGCTATCTGTTTGTGGGTCAGCAACAAATGTAGTTCCCATACATAACACCTTACCTCTGTCGGCTTGTGTAGTATTTTTAACCATTACCATTTTTGGAGCTACACCTAAACCATGCCCAATTGTTCCAGCACTTCCTGTTCCTGTATAAGTTACAACAGAAAATCCAGAAGTTGTATTAGCTTGTACTACTGAGCTAATACTGCCATCTGAATTTGCACTGGTTGTTCCACCATTCGCTTTCCAAAAATTTGCTACATATTTATCGCCATTATTGTTTGTATTTTCTAAATTACCAGTCAATGTACACCCATTAGATGTATAACTAGCCACATAAACTGTAGTATCAGAACTAGCACTTACATTTGGTCTCCAATTATGTGCAGTTCCTCTTGTTGAATTATTAAATATTGTATCGCCACTTGCCCCACTAGACCTCTTAAACAACAAAGCATCAGGTTTAAAAGCCAAAGAACTAATTGTTAATGTAGAATCACTACCATCATAATAAAGTGAATCAAAGTGTACTGATGGTTTTGCTATTGTTGTAAATGCCATGTTATATTCTCCTATCCATAATCTTTAATATTCTTTGTGCAGATTGCATAGAATCCAGCTGGTACATCATATTCAAAAGTACCAATTCCAGCATCATCTGAATTGCCTGATGCTACTGCAGTATTTCCAAAGTATCCATTTCCAAAATTAATATATATGTCTTTGTTTGCTCCATCATTTACTGCTGTTAAATTAACACCCCAAAAGTCATCTCCTTTAGTAAAAGATAATCCAGCATTAGCCCCTGTTGCTGGGTTGCCAACATTGGAAGTACTAGGTGCATTAAACCATGTGCCATTTTTACCAAACCATATCTTGCCATTATCTAAATCAAAGGCACACATAATGATATCATTTGCACTTGCTTGAACTCCATAGTTTACAGTTCCACCACCACCATCATCTATAATGTTTGGTGTGCTAGTCATTGGTTGGTAAGTAATACCCTCACAACCATTCGAGCCTGTTTCTTTACCTACGATTGCATTAGCTCCCTCATATCTCCATCTTCTGTTGGCATGAGTACCATTTTTTTGAATTGATATTGTATTGCCATCTGCTTGAGTGTTGGTGCTTGTTGATTTGACTTCAAAATACCATTTACCATTTTTCATCATTTGAGTAGAATTTACACCACCAGCATTCCCTGTTGTTCCCCACATAGAAGTACCAGCATATCTTACTCTATACCCTACTAATGTTTGGTTAAAATCTAATATGCAAAAGTTATTACTAGGTGTGTCAGGCGATTGTTTTAAATCTCCATTAACTGTAAAGGTATGCCCCTCTCCACTTGAGTCAGTACCTAATGCACCAGCATTTTCAAATTTTAAAAAAGCACCATTAGCTCCATAGCTTACAGATGGATTTAATTTGGCTTTCCATTCCCCAGTCGTTGAATCTGTTTCTCCGAACTCGGTAGGAGCATAACTATATCCCTCGCATATGTGCATATGAGCCAAGTTGCCAACCCAAACATCATCAGGAGATGAGCTTTTTCTTGCACCAATTACAGTTTGATATCTAAACATTCCTGTGTCTTCGTTTTGGTCAGGTGTTGCATTTGTTCCCTCAAAAGATGTTTCTTGTACTCCATTAATATATAATCTAACTCTATCATCTGCTGTTGATTGAGTAGTGTCTATTCGACATACAATGTGATACCAAGATGTTGGGTCTAAAAGTTTTCTTGTTGTTCGTTTATGAGTTCCCCAGTCATTACTGGTTAAATTCATAAATCTTAAGTTGCCATCATTATATAATGATAATGACGCATGGTTTTCAGCATCAGCAGAAATATCACTAGTAATAATAACTCTATTAGCTGTTTGATTAGTTAAGTGTGAATATAAATTACCCATCTTAATCCATACACTAATTGTATAAGTTTTTTGATTGCCACCTGATGCACTTCTTGTTAAATATGATGTTGCCATTTATATTCCCCTATGGATTAAATTGTCCTGAGTTCTGCATACCGACCTCGATTGTTATACTGAAACTTCTGTCTGCTGTTTGACCCTCTGCATCTGTGGCACGAGCTGTGAATGTATATGTGGTCGTTGCTGATGCCCCACTTTCAGTACCTGTAATTGCACCTGTTGATGTATTTAAAGATGCACCCCCTGGCAATGAGCCACTAGCGATTGAGTATGCAATCGTAGAATCTCCTGATGCAGATATCGTTGCTGAGATACTTCCTCCTGCAGAAAAACTACCAAGAGTTCCTGATGCAGTATTCCATGTGGGAGCATCGGATACAGTGAGCAATGCTGAACTCGACCTAACAGCTAGACCATCATTATTTTCTATTCTTAAAAAATATGTGCCATCAGTTGTTAGAGTGAAGTTTGCAACAAGAGTTGTCGCATTAGTAAATGTAACTGAGTTTGCAGAAGTTATAGCACCTGTTGATGAAATTGCCTCTACCTGTGGAACACTTACAAACTGACTGCCTGTTATCGTGATATTCGTTGCACTGTTAGTAATCGTGCTTGGAGAAATTGAGCTTACTGTCGGATTCGTGTTTGTTGCTTGGTCTACGAAACTTAAAGTTCCACTTCCATTTGTTTTCAATACTTGATTAGCCGAGCCATCAGCACTAGGAAGAACAAATATTTGGTCTCCAGTTAATGCTGGTGCCTCAAATCCTACATAGTTAGCACCCTCATAAAATCTTAACTCGTTATTAGAACCACCGATAGATAGATTCCCTGATGTAGTTAAAGCACCACCATCTGCAATACTAAGAGCATCATCACCATCTGTGAACTCAATTAATGCTGTTCTTATAGAATCAGCTTTAAAATATTCTACAGTATCATTAGCTTGGTCTAGTGCCATAATCGTAATGTTTGCATCATTATCTTCATTTCTTATATAAAGAATATTTGCAGAACTGTCATACCATAATTGGTTTGCATAAGTTGTGCTTGGTGCAGATGTTCCACTTGATGTACTTGCTAATGCTTTCAGGGCGAGATTTAAGTCAGACCTTGTATTAGGAAATGTCTGATTCGCTATATCATAATCGTGTTGGCTCATTTATTTATAAACTCCAATTTGTTTAATTTTTGCATACTTACTAACTGCTTTCAAGGTTTCCATAACCTTTTGCTACATAGTCAAAAGTTCTATCAACAACTGCATCACTAGAATTTTTAAATTTAATAGTAAATCCTGTTGCTGTTTTATTGGTTATTTCGTAAAAATCTCCTGTCGCTAAGTTACTAGCTGAGATTCCTAATGCTTGAACTTCTTTGAATGCTGGACTGTAAGTTATTACTTTCCCACCACTTGCTGTTCCACTAGAGATACCACCATCTCCAAAAGTTCTGTCAGGCATATCTACTGTCGCTGATAATGTGCTGATTGCTGGTGCAGATGTCAGACCTGTTGTAGTCAATACTGCTCTCAATTTTATATATCTTGCTTTATAATCACCGAGTACATAATTTCTGTAATCAGTGTATGAGCTGTTGTCATTACTTGTTGCTATCTTTATTTGCACATTAATATCATCAAACTCACTATAAGAACCATCAAAAAGACCCTCTCTAGAGTCGAAATTGCCCCCAAAAGCATCAAATAAACTCGTTGGGTCAAACCTAGTAAAGTCGCAATTAATAGTGACTCTAGAAGTGAATATACCACCGACATCAATAACAGGGAAATCGTATGTACCCTCAACATTGTCTGCTGTACTACCACCCTCATCAAAGTTCCCTGATTGTGAGTCAAAGTTTCCACTAGCATCATCAAATAGTTCTCCTGTCAATAATTGTAGGTAAGATACACCAGCTCGTTCTAATACAAAAACATCTGACTTAGTTCCTGAAAAACTTGGGTTTTGTGTAGATGTAGTAACTACATTGAAGTTATAGTCAATATTATTCAATATGACTACCGACTTGGTAGAATTTAAACTTGATATTCCTAATACATCTATAGCTTTTATCATATATGTTCCATTTCTAGCTGGTAAAGAAACTGTTGATGCTGGTTTAGATACTTTTTCAGCTAAAATCATTCCTTCCTCAAATGTAGGAGAGGTTGTATCAGGAGTATGCCTTACCACATAATGCGATAAATCCAAATCAGTTATAGGAGTCCACGATAACTCTGCCATACCATTGATGATGTTTACTGAAAAATCAGTCACATCACTCGGTGGAGCAGTTTTACCGATTACAGTATGTTGAATAGTAGTGAAAGAAGAATAAACATTGAAAGCATTAACTGACCTCGCTCTTATGTTATAGATAGCACCATCTTGTGCATTTACAAGCTCAAATATATTTCCTTTAGATTTTCCTAATGTTATAAATTCACTATCAGCGATATTCGTGTTCTGTGCCTCTACTTCAAACTCATTCGTTGTTCCCTGATTAGATGAACAAGTCACAATCAATACTGCTATTGGTGTTTCGGAAAAAGTTCTAAGCTCATCTACTGCTGTCAAACTCGGTGCCGATACATCTGTTACTCTAGGTAATGTTGTATTGTCTAAAGAAAATGCTGTTTCTTCTGCATTCCAATCATAAACACTAGATGATGTTTCCTTGAGTGCTAAATCTATAACCATGTCACTAGCTAAAGAGAATGACCAATCAGCAACTTCAAAAACTTTATTATCAAATCCTAATCTTGTGTTAGATACATTAACAGTATCTCCTACTTGTAATGTAAAACCTTTCATGCTGACTCTACAACTTAACTGCATTTGCTGTCTATTTTTAAATAAAACTATCTTTCCTAATCTTTGAGCCATAGTGCTTGATTTTGTGAAAGGTAAATCTATATCAGCAAAAATGCTTTCTCCATCAGCATCAACGAAAGTAGAAGATGTGACCATAGGATAATCAGTAGGTTGCCAATCAGATTCATCACTTGTAAATAATCCTTTGACTGTGTTAAACATATCTTTTCTTGATTGTTTAGCAACTAATTTAATTTCTCCATAAAAATCATCTTCTGATAAAGACATACTAGGAGATACGAACTGACCACCTGTTAGCATAAATTTACCATTAGAATATGCTAATGTTCCAATACATGAAGTTAGAATATCATCAATTATTTCCATAGGTGCTATATCTGAATAGACTATTCCATGTGCCTCATATTTTTTTTCAGTACCACCAGCAGATAAAGAAACAGTCGTATCAGATAAGTTAGCCATCGTTGTAAAACTCGTTGTATCAATATCAGATGTAGAAACACCTAGACCCATAGTAGTGTCAGTAAGATAATCATATAAAACTAATGCTGGATTAGATGAAAAAGCAGTAGATGAATCTCTAAAGTCAAATAATTTTTTTCCTTTAATAACTGCACTTATATTTGGAAGTCCATTCGGAAATACATCAGGGTCATAAGCGATTCTTACATAAATGTATGCGATTCCTCTTAACCTGTGTTCAGTAGTCCATTTTTCACACTCGGAAACTAAGTCTGCATCTGCTAGTTGGTCATCAGTTCCTTTATGAAGTTTGATTCTTACAGTTTTTCTCCCATCTTCATATATTGAATCTGTTGCATAAGTGCTAGGAGAAGTCACATTATTCCTTGCGATACCATTTTCATCATTACCAGCAGAAGATAATGTTAGTTCCTCATCATTAAAATAAACCTCATCATATGACTGTATTTCATGTCCAGCAACTTGTAATACGACATGTAAATATTTATTGTTATCAGTAGTTTCCATGAATAAAATACCACCTGATTTTTTAGTAGTACCATAAACCATATCTCTAGGAATGATTGGTTGTCTTAACATCATAGAACGATTAGAACTTTCAGCTTGGTAAGATGCTTGTTGTAGTGAACCATTTCTTAGTTTTGGTTTTACTGATAAAGCACCAGCAAGGATTGTAGTACCAGCAACGATTGCGATTTTTGTGTACCACATTGCACTCGCCCATGCACCACCTGGCAAGACAGCTACTGTCACAGCGATAACTACTACCTGAAGAATGGTGTTTACTACACTTCCCATTATCTATACCTGTTATAAATTGTTTTTTGTTCGCTAATCTCTGTCATACTTTTCATTCTTAACCATGAAACAGAATTAACATCTAACTCTTTTCCAAAATATTCTTTCGCCCAATTATATACATCATCAAAGTTATCATCATGGACTATAGAATCTATTATCCAACATCTATCGCCACTATTCCAAAAATTAAACAACATCTGACCTGTTTTTTTATAGTGTTCTTCATGTTTCTCATTCATAAATGCCCAATTAGTAAATGATACTATGACATTATTGTTTCTTTGTATTTTATATTGATTTAAATCGAATGATTTATTGATGTGACATAAAATCTGTTCTCTAGTATGTATTTTATATTTATCGAATCTTTTATATAAATCAACAACTTCATTTTTTTCATTCATGCTGTTTTGCTAGGCATTTCTACACCAGCACCCCAAGCCACAGATTTGTCTTGTAATGATGTCACGAAATTACAACCTTTATCTCCTGTGAATAAATTTTGTTGGTCTTGGTCTGTGTATCTTCTGTCTGTTGGTTTTTCTAATGTTATTAACTTGTTTTCTACACTAAATGTTAGTGTAGAGGTTTCTCCACCATCAGTTAACACCATAGCATCTATGAACCCTGAAAATACTTGATATGGAGTATCTACTATGGCATCAGCATTATTTGTTGTTGTCATAACACCAAAATAAACTTCTACCACCATTCCAGCAGTATCTTCTGTTAAACCAGCAGATAGTATTGATGAGTCTAAGCCATTTAAAATTATTTCTATACCACTTGCCCTAGTATCAGAGGTTTCGGTTATAGCTGATATGTTTAAGATGTTTCCTGACCCAATATAAGTATTACCACCTATAACTAAGTCAGAATATGTTGTAGCAAGAAGTAAAGCACCACTAGTGAAATTCATTTTGACTGCATAAAATGGTCTTAATCGACCACTAGTTAGCTGTGTTCCAAATGTCGAGCCTATACTTCTTGACATAGTTCATTATTTCTTTTTAGTTGCTTTTTTCTTTGCTACTTTTTTACTTGCTTTCTTTTCAGTAGGCTCAGTAATTTTAACTTCCATAGCAAAACCTGATGATACAAACGAGTTCCCTAAATTAACTTGCCATTCTTCTTTGCAGTTAACTATTTCTCCCTCTTTGTATTCTTTACTTGCATTACCACTTTTATTAGCAGTGCCGAAAGCATTTTGTGTCATTTTTATTTGCATAGTTTATCTCCTTTAGCGAATGGGGAGTGAAAACAATGATATGAAACACTCCCACATTCTAAGACACATAAAGTGTCAATTATTTAAGCATCTGTTGAATCTTGTGGATTACCTAAGACTGCTTGTACCGAAATTGGTGTGCCATTGGAATGAGTACCAGTTGCATCAATTTTTACACGAGCATATCTTTTACCACCGATATATCCGATTTGAGATGTTTGTGGAGTTTCTCCATTCGCATCTAAAGTTAAGAATATACCTGAAGAATCAACACTTCCCTCTGTCACACTTTTGCTTGAAGTGACAGCAGTAAAGGTAGAGTCATCATCAGAATCTTGTAATATGAAATCAAATTTCACACTACCTGACAATGTATCTCCCTCAATACCACTATTTACAATAAACATGCAAGATTCAAAACCTTGAATATCTACTGTTGTACCATCAGTATCAGCAGTAAAAATTTTTGCATCTTGACAAGTCACAGATTTAGTATTATTTGAAATATCTCTCATTATAATAACTCCTATCTTATGCAGATATGTTTTGTAGTCTGATTGCCTCTGCAAGAACTACTGTACCACCAACTCTACGTCTGGCAGTATAACGAACATTACCCAAATGTTGTTGTGTGAATGGGTCACGAACTATTGACATATTAACTCTGTCTACTAAAGTGTATGCTCTAGAGAAATCTCCAAATGCAACAGGTTTAGTTCCAGCAGATACATCAGGCATATCTTTGGCTAGGGTATAACCATAACCAGCGATAGTGCTTGGAGCACCAGCTACTAAGTTCAAGCCAACATGGAACACTTTTTGTCCAGCAGTATCTTCTAATTGAAGAACTTTAGCAAAAGTGCCTCTATTCATAACAAATCTTGCATTTCTTAAATAATCAGATTTAAGTGCATAGATTAAGTCATAAAGACCATTAGCAGTTAGTGTATTTGCATTACCTGAGTTCGTTGCACCCACACCAGCAGTAGAATCAGTAAGACCTAAAGGTTTACCAACTCCATTTCCTGATATGACAGCAGTTCCCTCAGCAACAGCGAACTGTTCTGCAAACTCAGTAGCCATCTCACTTTCCATATTAAAAGCAGAATCTTCTAACATTGCTTGTGACATATCTACTAGTGCATAACACTCATGAGCATCAATAGACATTAAGCCTGTTGTGTACCCTGTTGTTTCACTCCTTGTAGCAGTTTCAGAAACCCATTGAGCTGAGAATTGACCAGTTCTTTTTGGAACTTCAATCCCTCTCTTATCGGTACTTCTAACTCTAACGATAGACCTCATTGGTGAGAACTCAGTCACAGACTTGATAAGTTCTGCAACATATTCTGTCGGACAGTAATAACCACCCAATGAATCATCTGACTCATAAAGTGCTTTAGTTTCTTCTGGGTCTAACTCTTGTGACCTTAGATATTTACCAAATGCTTTCATTTGTAAGTCAACTTCTTTAGCAGTATTACCAGTTTCGGGTCTTGCTAATTTAGTTTCTAAAGCATCAAGTCTTTTTTTAGCCTCTTCTAATCCTTGTTCTTTGAGCTCGGCATCTTGTTTTAATTCTGCTTTCGTAGCAACATCATCTGCAAGTTTATCTACCTTTGCTTGAAGAATAGGGTCAGCGACACCATTTTTTTTGATTTCATCAATATTCTTTTGGTTTTCACTTTTGAAATCTTCAAAAGATTTACCTAGATTATCAATTACATCATTAATTTCTTCTGACATAATAACCTCTTATGTTTTGATTGTATTGATTAACTGATTCATGCTTTCAACAACATCTCGTTGCTCATCACTCCGATATGATTTGTAAAGCACTTGTGCAGTATGTTTTGCAACAGCAAAAGATTCACAACCGACATCTCGTAAGTGTTCCTCTAATTCTCTCACATTCATTTCAGCGAGTTTAACTTTTGTTATCTTCGCTTTCGGATTCATTGGGAAAGTGACTAATGATATTTCCATTAAGTCTACAGATTTGATTATTCTTTTCTTCTGCTTTGGGTCATATTTATAATCATCAGGCGATAGTCTATATCCTATTGACATAGAATCTAAAGCACCCATTTTCATAAGCTCGTAAACTTCACGACCTTTTTGTGTACCCATTGCTAATCTGCCTTTGATGTATAACCCTTTATTATCTTCTTCTAAAGAGTCAATGACACCTATCGGCTCATCTGTTTTGTGTTGATATAATAATTTTACTTGTTTTGGTTTTCTATATTTGAGTGTGTTAGCAAATGCACCTTTACGAATGACATCATTTCCTAAATCTTTGTTGTTAAATACCGAGCCATAACCCTCGAATGTACCATCTTCTTCTGTATCGAGCTGTTTAAAATCACAGGGTACATCTGTAATCATCTCTTTTAATTGCTCTAAATCCTCTTGTATTTGACTATTGTCCATTTAACCACCCAAAAAGTTAGTAAATATACAGGTATTTTAACCATATTTAGTAAAATAAGTCTATTATTTTCATTTATTTAATCAAATACCCTTTACTTTATACTTTTAGTATAATATACTGTATATATGGAGTTGATAAAAAGACTCTTAAATTTAACGATAAACGAGGATAATAATATGGACTACAAAACAAGTATGAAAGCACAGGGTTACGATAAACTTGAAAAACTTAACGATGTTCTTTTAAATGATAATGAAAATCTAAAAAAGGCATTTTATGTTCTTTTAGAAGAAAATAAAAAACTATTGGATTTTAAAAATGAAATTAAAGATTCGATTGAACGTAATATAGCAAGAGATTTGAATGATGAGGGAGTTCTTATGGCAGTAGAAAAAATAACTTTTGATAGAAGATTAGCAGAAGATGATAAAATTGAAGATGGTCATATATCATTACAGGATTGGAGAGAAAAACAGAATAAATTATTTGGTAAATATAAAACAAAATAGTAAATTATGTTAGAAAGAAAGAGTCATAGCAATATGGCTCTTTTTTTTTTAATCTACAATAACATCATCTTCATCATAGTACATAGTAAAGCAACGACAGTTTACAACATTACTAGCACCACCATTGATATCGCCTGTATATTGCATAAGCTGTGGTATTGGGTCTACTTTACTTGGTGCAAAAACTTGAAAATCATCTTCGATAGGAATGTTAGTGCCATTCATATTAGTGTGCCATGACCTCGTTCTTTCATCTATAGCACTTAACCATTCTTTTCTAGGTTTCTTCAATGCTAATCTTCTAGCAATCTTATTATTACCATAATTATATGCTTGATGAGTTTCTGTCCTTGCTATAACTTTACTTCTTCCTGTACTAAATGCTGTAGACTTTGCTATTTGTTTAGCAGTATCATCTTGTCCGAATCCCTCGCTGACTGAATAAGCGATAGCAGACTGTATTTTTTTTCTAGTAGTTTCTGTTATGTAAGTGACATTTTGTGCAGTATTAGTAGTGATATAATCATAAGTGACTTGTGCTACTTCATCTTCTGCTTTCTGTAATAGTTTAGATGTCTTGATAGTTCTTGATGATTCTTCGATAATTCGCTTAGAATTTATTTCTAAGAGTTTATATAAATCTTGCCAATGGTCATCATAATATTTATCAGGTATCTCTCCGAGTTCTGCATAGTTTTTGAAAGCATATCGTTTATATTTATCAAAGAATTTATCTAGTTTCTTAATTAAGACTCTAGTCATGGTGATATAAGTTCTTAATGCTTGTCTATATTCTTTTCTACGATTGATTCTTATTTTAGCCATTGTAAAGTTTCCTGTAAGAGTTCAGTTTGTGTACCAAAAGTTTCTGTAAACCATAAAGGATTCTGATGATAAGACTCCTTAGAATTTCTATGATGATATGGGCATAAAGGTATGACCTCATAATTAGATGCTCGTTTACCCATCATTCCTTTCTTAATATGATGCAGTTCTGCTGGTGTATCATAGAAACCGAGCTTTCGACAAGCAATACAACCTAATTCTGCAACTTTTTGCATATGTTTTTTTTCTGCCAATGTTTTGGACTTCATTATAACTTTCTTAAAGTTCTAAATCTATGACCTACTATCGTGTCTGTTGGCTCATCTCCACGATAAACCTTAATCAAACAAGCTGGATTATCTTCTGTGGCATTTAAAGTAAAACTAGTTTTAGGCACAGCTAGTTTACCTGACCTAACTATTCTTGTTATTTTCCCTTTGGCTCTACCACCTGAGGAATCCCAAGAAACCATATCGCCTACTTTTAAAGCATCCGATTCTGCTTTGCTTTCCCTTTCTTTCATTATTTGGTTTCTTTTAGATTTTGACCAACTAAAACCAGCATCACCACCCCAAAGCAACCATGCTATTTTACCAGCACTTGGGTATCCCTCAGAGCCTGAATTAAATCCACGACCTTGCTTATCTACTTCGTGTCTACTGAAGAAACTATACATTCTTAAAACAGTATCAGGAGATAGTCTTTGTTTATTAACTAACTGATTGGCTCTCGTGACTCCTACTTGTGTGCCACCACGATTAAATTCTTTTCTTAACTCTAATCCTCTCTTAGCATTATTAGACATAGTATCTGTCGGAACTAATTTCAAGTCGCTTAATGCTTTACTATCTGCTAGTAAAGATTCATATTCTTCGTGAGTCTTGCAAGGCATATAAACTGTCTGACCATCTTCTGTGTGTGAGTGTATGCCAACACAACCTATTTCTTCGGCTCTTTCTTGTGCCTCTTCTTCGGTAGTAAAGGTATCTACATCAACTGCCTCTTTTTTACCATAAGCCAACTCATAATCTTTTTCGTTGCCCTCTGCATCAACAGGTTGGTCATTATCCTGAACACTTGAGGCATCTACTTCGCCAATAGGGAATAGATTACTTGGTATATATAACTCATCAGCACCCTCTATTTCTTCGAGTCCTAACTTCTCTCTTGCCTCGTTACGAGTCATGATACCATTCTGTACTGCTTGTGAAACATTGAGATAAACTTGTTTAGTCTTTTCTGCCATAGCTGGTATGCTAGTTAAATCATATTCAATTCTAATATCGCCATCGTAAAGAGGTGATAAGAACTCATTCAAGTCAGATTGAACTCTAGTCAATAAAGGTATAACTGTTTCTTCATATAATGCTAATTTTGCAGTTTCCATATTGCTATAAGTATTAGCCTCAGGAATACCGATTAATTGTGCTGGAACTCCAAAACATAATGCTATTTCCCTTGCGGATAAGTTAAGGAGTTCTAAGAAGTCCATATCTTTAGGGTTTAATCCGAGCTGTGTATAATCAAAGTTTCCCTCTAACAACATGGGTCTACCTGAGTTTGAACTACCCTGAAACCTCATTTCTAAATCTTCTAACAGTCTAGCTCGTTGGTCATCTGTTAAAGTAGCCGACATTCCTGTTTCATCTTTTGGCTCAAACTTTAACATACCACTCGGAGTACAACCATTTTTTAATAAAGCAACATTATGTAAACCAGCAAGGTTGTGTTGGTCAATGTTATAAGCACTTGCTAATATTGGACTTAATCCATAGAAGTCATCTAAAGGATTCCACAACTTAATTTGTTTTAATTGAGAACGACCTGTGTCTTGGTCTACAGGATACTCTTTGACTATTTGACCATCTACTAGATAGCAGTAATAATCAGGAATCATTGATGAGCTTGATTTTATTTTTATTCTATCGGGTCTTAATAAATATAATTCTCTTGGTGGTGTATCGTTTTCTGTATCTCTTAAAAGATACGAGTTTCCTGAAATAAGAAGATAAGAATACAATGAGCCAAAATATTCGCCACCACTTTGTAAAGGATTGGGTCTTTGTAGTAGAGATATCAACTCATGATTTTCTAATTCTATATCGCCATCAAATACTTTTATTTTTACAGCACTCGCTGAATCAGATATTAGTTTTACACATCTATGAACGATTGCATTGTCTTGATAACCCTCTTTAGCATACTCTTTATATTTTCTAGTAGACTTACCCATGTAAGCCTCTAATCTATTAATCATAACTGTTGGAGATTCTTTTTTTTGAATACTACCTTTAAAAAATTTATCAAATATGCCCATACTAACTCCTAACTTATATTGAACACTGCTTTACCACTATTTTGTAGTGAGGTTATCGCCCAAACTAAAGCATCAACCCTGTCATCATGATATTGTACCCCATTTCCTGTAAACTGACACATTTGTTCCTCTAAATCTTTAAAAACTCCTACATGATGAACTCGATTCTGCTCATAAAGTGCTGATATCGGCTCGGCTCTTATCATTTTTCCTCTACTCGCTCTTACACTTGTATAAGGAATTGATTGATTTTGTGTTCTTAATAGTCTTTCAATCAAATCGCCACCATTATTTACCTCTGCTACAATCCTATCACATTCATATTGTTTATAAAGTGATATGGCTTTCTTAACCCATTCATCAGGAGAACTTATTTGACTAGCATCATGTAATATGTAGTAATGATTATTAATATCACGACCAGCAACTATCATGCCTGTTTCATCAGAGTTTTCATTACTTGTGACTGCTGGGTCAATAGCGACAACGATTCTTTGTAAGTCGATAGGATGATTGGTAATTCTGTTTTCTTCTATGTTTTTATAATTAAATAAAGCACCCTCAACATCTTCTAGTATTTCAGCATAAAGTTCTTGCCTACCGATACGAGTTCCCTCATATCTTTCTTTTAACATTTGTACAGATGATTCAGCTAGATTATCAATGTTCTCGAATGTTGAGCCAGTTATTAGTTTGGTATCACTTCTTTTGGCTAGAGTTTTTATAATCTTTGTTGGTCTAGGTGTTGTTGTAATAATACATTTAGGATTCTGTCCTAATCTTAATGCCATCATTAAGTTATCGAAAGTTTCTGAATATCTCCAAGAGGCTAACTCATCACACCATACTCTATGGAACTGAACTCCTCTTAATCTGTCAGGCTCTATCGCTGGAAAGCCAACTATTCGTGAGCCATTATAAAAATGTATCTCATTGGCTGATTTATTATAACCTGTGCTACTCAATAATCTTTTATCGATTATATTAATAAACCCTGAATCTCCAGCGAATACAACTCTTTTTAAGTCGCCATATGTGGGAGCAACTACACCACAAACAACATTATCATTCGTTAAACAATATTCAACAATGTCATATGCACCTGTTAAAGTTTTGCCCCAACCACGACCAGCGAGGAATAAATGTATATTATATTTATCATTATCCTCTACTAATTGTGTTGGTCTTGCTTTATCGTACCAATCAATGAGTAGATTCGTTGCTATCTGATTTAATGGATTTAGTTTGTCGAACTGATTTGAGCAATCTTTCAAATCGTTCTTTTTCATCTGATACATTGTTTATCTCCACAACATCTGTTTCTTTCCAACCAGCCTGTGTTTTAAGCCAAAAAATAGATGCTGTAAGTGCCTCTTTGCCCTCTCCTGTTGCCATACGATAGAGATTATTGGCAATCGTGGCAGTAGATTGTGCTTTTCCTACCCTAATTTCTTCATCATAATACTTGTAGAGTGTGGGTTTAGATATATTAGCAATAGAGCAAATCATGTCATGAGTTATACCTATTCCTGACAATCTCTTGACCATTTCGCTTATTTCTTTAGTTTTTTTTACTATTTTTGGCATATATACTCTTTTTATAGAGTAAAAATAAAAAAAAAGCAACTTTTTTGATTAAAATGCTTTACTTGTACTATAAGTATAGTATACTATAAGTATAAACTTAATAGAGGATAATAATATGTTAGAAAAAGTAGAAAAATTGATGAATAAACATAATATGGATTATGTTAATTATATAGCTGATAACCCTAATCTTGAAGATGTTGAGTTCGAGGCTAATAGATATTGGAACGATACACTAACTGAAGAACAAGCAAAATGGCTAGATAAATGGCAAGAAACATATGAACAGATTGAGGTTGAATTAGAAGAATATGAAAATAACTAAATGGGAATTAAATTGTGAAAAGAAAAACCTTGAGTGCGAAATCAATCTGTTTGATAAAGGTAGTTATGGATACATTGAGGGAGAAAGGAAAGTTCAATATGACAACTGTGTTAAAAGACTGATTGTTGTCAAAAAACTTTTATCATCTTTTTAATTTTTTTCTTTGGTCAATTAATCTGATTTGTGCAAACTTGCCTTTCCTAGCATTATTGATTTTACAAAACATAGGATATTTTTTGAGCATATAATCAGCAGATAATTGTTCTGAATCAGGTGTTCTATATTCTTGAATCCCACCTTTTTCTGTATATATCTTCGTTTTAGGTGCTAAATAATTGAACCTAATTATGCCACCATCTTTCATATAATATTTGATAGTTCTCTCATAATCTTCTTTCGTGTGATATCTTTCGTTCAAAACATATGCTTTATCTTCATGTCGATTTACCCAACCATAAAAACAAGCAATTACGAATTTTAGATTGAAACTAATGGTGGTTTTCATAAAAAATGGATTAAAAGATGCATTTATGCCCCACAAGTCTAGTTTGTGTTCAGTACAAAGAGCAAATGCTTGTTCTCCTAAACCTACCAAATCAGTTACAGGAAAAGTTTTTTTATCATTCATTTTGCTTTCAAGACTCATGATATCATCATCAATACCCATAACAAACTGACCAACAGGATAATAATCTACCATAAAATTTCTTTGAGCATTTATGCTGTTGTTGTTAGCAACAATAATATTGACAGGATAATCTTTTAATTTTTCAGTATATTCTTTAAGCTCATCTGCTCTACTTAAAAAAACATCAACATTTTTAAAATCAATATTAGTAGTAGATAAATATTTAATAGTTTTATTTAATAATGTTTCTGCTCTACTACAACTTGGTATCGCTATTCTAAAATTCATTCGTTCCTCTCTAATGCTATTTTTAATTCTTCTTTGGCACTGCCACACTTAATCATTTTTTCCCTGATATAACATACTGCCGATATTCTTTCACAAGCACCATGTTTAACTAACTCGGTGTTTCCATGAATCTCATGAACATCAAAGAATCCAACATCAGTATTCCTAACATCTAAACCAATACCATATTTTGGGATAACTGTGTAAGCACCATCATATTTGCCTTTTTCTAATACTGCTAAATTACCTATCCCATCTTTATAATCTCCTTTGTCAGTATGACAAGCAGTTCTAAAATTGTTATTTAAAGTAACAGTAGTGAATGCAGTGTTATCAATTTTGAAATCTTTATGTATTCTTTGCCAATATGCTTTTTGCAGTTTGTATTTTTCAGGAACAAATTTTTCATAAAGTTTTGAGATGTACCTGATGTATGGCAAAGTTTGTTTGTATTCGTTAAAAAATCTTTGGCTAAACTCTGTCATTCTACAATATGGAATCCTAGCATATCTGTCCATATAACCTATAACAGATGAATTAACTGCCATTGCTTTAGGAGAATTAGATAAAGTTCCATCTTTTTTTAGAGGTATAAACCTACCACCACTTAAAACTTTCCCAACATACAAACCATCAATCTTCATGCCGACTTTTATTTCATCAGTACGACCTGATGCCATTCCTCTGTTGTTTGACTCTCTTAATGATGCTTTCCTCAAAAAAGGAAATGCTTTTTTACAATGTTCAAATGGAACAATTTTGTTCAAATAAACTGCAACAATATCGCCATCTTCATTTTTGAATGTAGTGTTCTCTTTAGGAATAGGATATTTTATGTAAGATTCATTAAGATATGTGCCTTTAATTTCATTAAGTTCATCTTCAGTTTTTTGTTCTTTAACTGTTATTACTTTCATATTCGTTCTTGATTGCTGTCATAACTGCATCTGTTATATTCTCGGAATTATAAACCTGTTTTAATTTTTCTATTTGTGTTCTAAATACTGGCTCTGTTTCTGAGTTCAGGAATAATTGAATCATTCTCACTTGTGATGGCAAAAAATCATCACCCTCGCCTGTAAACTCGTTATCAACAGCACTCATGGTTTCGTTTAACTCTGCAACATTAGAAAAATTTAATTCTTTTGATTCAAATCCCCAATCAACCAAGTTATCAACATCAAAGAAGTTTGCTAGATTATCAAAATTCCATTGACCTTGATTTTTATTGAGTCTTATGTTTAATTCTTTTTCTTGTTTTTCATCAAGATTGACTTCTACACATGGCGCTGTTTTTAAACCCATATCAATAATAACTTGTAATCTTTGATGACCACCAACCAATATGTTTTTCCTGTTTGGGTGTATATTGACTATCAATGGGTCTACAAGACCGAATTTATCAACACTTTCTTTGATTTCAGCGAACTGTTTCTTCGTAATTTCTCTTGGATTGTAATTAGCTGGTATGATGTCAGCTACATTTTTTTCTACTACTTTCATATTGACTCCTAAAATTTATTTTCTATTAATGAATCATAACACTTTGTATCATTATTCCAACGAAGTGTTATTTCGCCTATGTTCCCTTGAACATCTACTTCTCTAACTTTAGCTACTCTGACTTTAGTCTGACCTCTCTCAAAATCTCTAGTAACTATGACTCCGATGTCTGCTTTATTATTCCAATGTGATGAACCACTCACATCATACAAAGATTTTACTTCAAACAAACCATCAGCATTCCTTATTTGTTTTGTTGGGTGTGCAACCATAAAAGTAATCGTGTTGGTTTCCCTGTTGAATCTTTTAATCTTAGAGATAAGCACCGATATGTGTTCATCTTCTCTTAGGTTAACTCTAGCTGGATTAATTTCGTTATATGGGTCAGTAACGATACCATCTATTTTAAAATTTTCTACACAGAATCTAGCTCGTTCTAAAATCCAATCAATATCAGGAGAATCTCCTTTTTTATCTATGAAATAAAAATGTTCATTAATAAATGCTACTGCCTCTTGAACTTCATCAATGGTGCATCTGTTAGTAAACATATTATCAAATGGTTTATGAACAAACTTTTCTACAAGTCTTTTCAGATTGACTGCTAAAGAATGTTCAGGCGAAAATATCATATATTTAAACCCATGCTCTTTAGCAGTTCTCATAATAATGTCAAATGTCAAACTAGACTTGCCACAGTTTGGAGTTCCAGTCATCAATATAAAACTTGGTTTCACTAACTGCATGATAGGGTCTAAATCTTTAAACCCTGTTGAGTATCTCTTGCAAGTTTTACCCTCATACAGTTCCCATAAACCATCATACAAACTTTTGGCAGTATGAATACCATCTATTTTAGAATCAATCGCCATTAGGATTATTGCTCATATTATAAGTGCCATCGCTACCATTATATCTCCAATCACAAGGTACATCGAAACCCTCATCTTTGATTTTTTTATCTACTATTTCGATAGCCTCTTCTATTGAATCAGCAGTTATTCTTTCGAATCTAGTGACTTCTCTAGTTTTTAATATAGTGAACACTCTTTTCATTGTTTTATCCTCGTTTTATTAATTAATACAACTATATACTAAAAATATATATAAATAAAGTATTATCCAGCAATGAAATTTTTATTTCTAGTTTTTTGTCTAACAAATTTTTTATTATTTGTTATATTAGTATTACCAGTCATATTGACTATATCATTTTTAGGGCATTGAATAATATAATTGTTATTTTTTCTGATGCCTTTTCCTGTTTTAAAAACTTTTATCAATTTAGAATTAACGAGTTTTTTTATGTATCTTTGAACACTACTCTCAGAACAACAACATATTGTTGCTAAATGACTCAAGCTCGGATAACATTTATTTTCATCATCAGCATAATTAGAAAGCATAAGCAATAATAATTTACTACCACCACATTTTGTTTTCTGTTTAGTCGCCCATGATAATGCTGAAAAACTCATTGATAAAAATCATTTGGTTGAACTTCACTATTAGTAAACTCAACAATTTTTTCCATGTTTTTTTTTGTAGGAATCTTCTGACCATACTTCCAAGAATTGACTGTGACCTCAGGAACATCTAATACTTTTGCTACCTTGCTAACGCTAAGTGATTGATTTTTAAGGTATTCTTTAAAATTCATTTAATTTATCTCCATGTTTGTTAAGCCATTATCGGTTATTTTATATTAAAAGTAAATATAAAAAAAGTATTTTAATACTTTACTTATTAATATTCTAAGTATAATATTATATTCATATTAACTTAAACGAGGAAAATATTATGAAAAAAGATAAATTTCTAAATGGTTATAATATTGCTAACCCTAAGATTCAATCTGAAATAGTGTTAGTACATTTATTAAAAAACAAAGCAATCACATCTTGGGAGGCTATCACTAAATATAGAATCACAAGATTATCGGCAATTATATTCAATCTCAGATGTCATTTTGAAATTGAATCTAAAGATACAACAATTAATGGTAAAACTTTCACTACATATATCTACATAGGAGAAATGTCATGAAATTATTATTAAAATCACAAAGAGATAAATTAATACAAAATCACATAGCTCATAAAAAAGAATGGAATGCTGAAAACCCTAGAAGTGTAGATTCCAAAGTAGTGGTTAAATTATTTAATCCTACTGGTATTGGCACTTGGTGGCTCACCGAGTTAGACCCTGAAACGAATATAGCTTTTGGTGTTGCACAATTACACGAAAGAGAGGCTGGTTATATTGACCTTAATGAACTCAAAGATTTCAAGGGTCAGCTAGGTTTACCTATAGAAAGAGATATGTATTTCGAAAGCAACAAACATACTATCGAGGATATTCTAAATGGTGGTAGTGTTCTATGACTAAACAAGAAAAATGGAAAACTATAGCAAGTGCCGAGATACTTAAAAAAAAGAATCTCGGTTATCAAAGTATTACTAGCATAATAAATGCTAGACCTAATCGTAGTCTAGAAAAATGGAGAAAAGAACTTGGCGAAGATGTAGCTGACTTTGAATCAAATAGATGTGCTGAAAGAGGTTTAAAAGTACACTCAATGATACAAGAATATTTTACAACTGAATATAAACACCTTTATAGTGGTGATGAAAATGCAATGCCGACATCACACAGATGCGATAGTGTTTTAGCAAATGGATTATTTATGAATATGCTTGGCTATCTAGAAATGATTGATGATATTGTTTTCATAGAAACCGAACTTTATTCAGACACATATAAAATTCATGGTCGTGTAGACTGTATTGCTAAAATTAAAGGATACAATCATGATGAGGGATATTTAGCTGTAATAGATTTTAAGACTTCTAATAAACCCAAGCAAAGCATAAAAGACAATTATGGTGTGCAATTATGTGCCTATGCAGTTATGTATAATGAAATGTTTGATGAGAACATAGAAAATATTGTATTGATAAATGCTGATGAAACAGGTGGCTCACAAATGATAAGGCGAGATGTTAAGAAGTTTATGCCTACATTTCAAGAGTGGTGCGTATTTTGAAAGATAATATAAATCCAAAACACTACAAACAAGGCAAGATAGAAGTAATTGAATTTATACTTGACCAACAAATGAATTATCTAGAGGGAAATATAGTCAAATATCTTTCTAGGTATAAACAAAAGAATGGTATTGAAGATTTGAAAAAAGCACTTTGGTATCTAAATAAACTTATAGGAGAAAAAGAAAATGAAAGAAATAAAAGTAAAAAAAGATAATAAAAATGTTAAGGGTATCAAGAAA
>Ga0208666_1000134_pt1 | contig 34280 bp, 52 predicted proteins | sample 5B_taG_FD_184078 | JGI IMG/M metagenome (GOLD analysis project Ga0208666, IMG submission 184078) | Marine viral communities from the Subarctic Pacific Ocean - 5B_ETSP_OMZ_AT15132_CsCl metaG (SPAdes) (version 2) | ecosystem: Environmental > Aquatic > Marine > Oceanic | place: Pacific Ocean...
ACTGCTGTTTTATTTTCTGACAATCCTAATGAGTCTATTTCTGGCAGGGCCTATCGTTTGAATGATGAGCAAGTTTGGAAACAGACTGAAAAAACAATTAACTTTATTTTTCAAAAATGGGACGAGGATCATTGCAAGCAGGCCTTTTTAAATGACTTAGGCCGTGCAAGAAAACTTTTAGGAGCAGAGGAAGATTCTAAATGAAAAATTTACTTTTAGTTGTAAGCTTATTTATTTTAAGCGGCTGTGCATCTACTGCAAGTCAATATTATGAGGCAGTTCAAAAGGCGGCTGAAGCTAATGCGGTGGCATCTAAAGCAAAGTATGATGCTTTATCTGTTATAGCCTCGGCAGGAGACGGACAGGCCGCTAGTGCGGCTGTAATGGCATTAGCCTTGTCGCAGACCCCCACAATTCAGCCGATGCCTCAGCAGTCTACTGCTTTGCAGTGGGCATCTGTGTTGGCTAGTCCGGTTACTTCACTTGGAATGATGTGGATGCAAGCGGATTCAGCCAAGACTATGGCAAGATATAACGCTAAGGTAGACTTGGCGCAGGTAAAAGCTGACGCTGAAACTCAACAAGCCTTGTATGGTAGTTTTTCTGACATTTCTAGTTCTGGGTTTGATGCTATAAGCAACGTAGATTATGGTCAGTTTATCGACGGCATGGTAACGCTTGGTGTTACAGGGATGGACGGAATCGTTGATATGGGTACTGCTGGCTTTGACGCTAACACTACTATTGCTGTTGCTGGTATTACTCAAGTTGGGGCTACTGCTGAAGACGGGCTTAACGCAACGGCTAATGTTGGTATTGCTGGTATGACAAATCTTGTGACTCTTGGCACCAATGGTCTTGATACTGCTGAGACTTTGGGTATTCAAGGAATGCTAGGCATCCATGAGACTAACGAAGATTGGCTTTCCTACCTCAATAAGAGCGATGTAATTATGCAAGACATACTGAAAAACAGCGGCTGTACGATTACTACAGATTCAAACAACAAAATCGTAGTGACCTGCAACTAAATGTTACAGGTTTTATTGGGGCCAATTGCTAACCTTGTTGGGGGTTATTTAAACAACAAGCATGAGCAGTCACAGGCACAACACCAAGCTAAACTACGGGTTATCCAAAATGATGCAGATTGGGAAAGCAAAATGGCTGACGCTTCTGCATCAAGCTGGAAAGATGAGTTTTGGACAATTGTGTTGGCAGTCCCTTTATTTTGTTTGGGATATTCTGTTGTTGTTGATGATCCCGGTATTGTTGATCGGGTGCGTAGTAGTTTTAATACACTTGATACTTTACCGGATTGGTATCAATATCTTCTCTTTCTTGCTGTAAGCGCAAGTTTTGGTATCAGAGGAGCTGATAAATTAATGAAGTTGAAAAAAACATGAAGCCTGAAGAATTAGATAAGTGGCGAGTAGTACCACGGCTTTTAATGGTGGCTATGCTTATTATGACTTATCGTGTTGTTGAGTGGTTTATGGGTATCTCATCACCCACTCTAGAGCAAGCAGGCTTAGTTAGCGTGATGACCGGAGCATTGACAGGATCTTTTGGACTCTTCTTAGGTACTGGTAAAAAAGAATGAGTTATTTTACAGAAGAAGAATTAGCTTGTCAACACTGTGGTAAGTACAAATTTGATGAAGAATTTTTAAAGGTTTTAAATAACATTAGAAAAGAATGTAATTTTCCTTTTGTTATTAGTTCTGGGTATAGGTGCATTGAACACCCTATAGAGGCTTCTAAGTCTCGTGTAGGCGCACACACTACAGGTTGTGCAGTTGATGTAGCCGTAAGCGGAGATAAAGCTTTAAAGGTTCTTGAAGTAGCCATAAAATATGGCATAAAAAGAATAGGTGTAAATCAAAAAGGTAAAGGACGTTTTATACATTTAGATATGGCAGAAGATAAATATCCTTCTCCCGCTATCTGGTCGTACTGAGGAAACTATAAATGGCACGGACAAAGAAAAAGAATCGTAGGAAAAATTATAGTGCTGGAGGCATTCGTACGCCTCAACGTGTGCAGGCAGTTACTGGTGGCGATACAGCTAGGGCGGCATACAGGGCGGCTGTAGCACAAGGATTTAAAGGCACTTTTCAAGATTGGGTAAATAGTTTTACTACACAGGGTGGTGGTGCTGATAACAGTGATGAACCTACTACTCCTACTGATCCTGCAAAAGATAAAACGCGATATGATCCTGCTAAACAGAATACCATAGAAGCTCCTGTTAAACCTGAAATAGCAAAAACTGACACTATTAGTTTTTCAACATCCGGCGTAAGAGATGTTGATCTTGATAAAGTCTTAGCTCCTGAAATAGCTCCAACAGCAGGTAAAGAAGAAGAAAAAGAAGCTACTTCTAAAACACCAAGATCAACAACGCCAACAGGTTTTAAACTTAATTCGACAATAGAAAGACTAGATACTTCAAACGTAAGAGACAGCGTTCAAGCATCTTCAAAAAAACAAAAGCCCCCAGTTTCAAGTCCTCGGCCTCAAGCGCCTGTTACTTCTGCGTCTTCTAAGCCTGAACCTCAAAAGCCTGTTAGGTCTACTCCTACACCTCAACCGTCTGCACAACCTACAACATCAATGCAGGGCGATGCGATGGTAGGTACAGCTACGACTATTGAAGGGCCAGAAGCCGTAGAAGCGCAGACTTATGAAGCAAGTACTATTGCTGATGATGTAACTTTAACTGACGCGCAACAGGGTGCATTAAGTTCAGAGGCAATTGCTGAAGCAGAGGAAGCAACACTTACTGAAAAAGCTGTAGCGGCTGAAAGAGATACAGAAGCAGAACAAGCCTCTTTAGGAACTGCCGCTGAATATAATCTTTCTGCTAAGGCTTTTGTAGATTCAGTAACTGGTGAAATAGCTCAAGTTTCAGAAACTCCAGAAGCTGAAGTAAAACAACGAGAAGCTATTACGGGTGTTTCTGCTACTGACGGTGAAGCCGCTCAAATTATTGCTACTGTCGGTTATGAAGCCGCACAGATGAGAACTGTTCAAGGCACATCAGCAAAAGGCGCGGCGGCTTCTATGGTCGCTCAAGTTGGACAGCTTCCTGAAGAACTAACAGCAACTATTGTTGAAGATCCTCAAACCGTAGAAGCGCAAATAGATGATCAGCCTATTGAAATTCAAGCGGCTATTGCGGCTCTACCGACCGAATCTTTAGTATCTTCACAGATGGAGTCACTTCTTGCAGGACTTGAAGATGGAGAAATTCCTGTCTGGGCTAGGCCAGCAATAGACGCAGTTAATTTACAAATGGCTCAAAGGGGAATGTCGGCTTCTACAGTTGCTAGAGATTCTTTGTTTAATTCAATTATTCAAACAGCAATGCCAATGGCGCAGTCCAATGCACAAGCACTGCAACAAAGATCTGCACAGAATCTTTCAAATGAGCAACAAGCCCGTGTGCAGACAGCTAACCTAGATGCACAGCGAAGACTACAAAATACTGCTAACAGCCAAACAGCCGCTTCTCAGACGGCTCAAATGGCACAGCAGATGTCTGCAATGCAAAGCCAGTTTGCTCAAGACGCTATGATTGCTTCTGCCGCACAAACACAACAGATCCGTGTGCAGAACCTCCAAAACCAACAGCAGTCAGCCATTCAGAATGTTCAAAATCAACAAGCTATGAATGCTCAGAATCTTGGTAATGACCAACAAGTAGAACTAGCAAATTTGCAATATGAGTTTAACACTAATGCCGCAAATATGTCTGCTGAAAACCAAGAAAGACTTACTGAAATGCAAGTTGCCGCTGACTTTATGGCTCGCAATGCTGGCTTTAAGCAACAGATGGAGCTTGCAAATTTAAGCAACGATCAACAAATGAGGCTTGCAAATCTTAGTGCTTTAAATCAAGCATCTTCAGAAAACCTTAATGCTGATCAGCAAACAGAGCTTGCAAATTTAAATTCTCGTATGCAAACAAATTTGCTACAGGGACAAATTGCATCTCAGATGGGTGTAGCTCAGTTAAACGCGGATCAACAACGTGCAGTTCAAAATGCGGCTATGGTCGCTAACATGGATATGACGAAGTTTAATGCAGAGCAACAGGTCGTTTTAACTAATAGTAAGTTTATGCAAACAATGGCTATGTCAGACTTTAATGCAAAGCAACAGGCCGCTATGCAAAATGCCTCTGCTCTTGCATCTTTAGATCTTGCAAATCTTGATACTCGTACCCGTCTTGCGGCACAGAATGCTCAAGCGTTTTTTCAAATGGATGTGGCAAACTTAACTAATGCTCAACAATCGGCTATTTTAAATGCTCAGATGCAACAACAAGCTTTATTGTCTGATCAGTCTATGCAAAATGCGGCAAGGCAGTTCAATGCTCAAAATCAAACGCAAGTAGATCAGTTTAATGAACAGCTTGCGGCACAGATAGAACAGTTTAATGCTTCTCAGCTAAACACAATGGCTCAGTTTAATGCCTCTGAAGTTAATAGGCTGACGGGGATTGATAAGTCTGTTGCTGGTCAAATTGCTTCCGCTAATATTTCAGCTTCTGCTCAAATCTCTGCGGCATCAATTGGTGCAAGCGCACAAGTCAAGTCTGCGGAAATTCGCGCAGAGTCTGCGGCGTCTATGCAAAATGCCGCTCTACAAGCCCAGCGCGAAGAGTTTAATTCAAGTATGTCTTTTCAGGTTGAGCAGTCTGCTGTAGCTTATGAGCGACAAACAAATCTTATGAATACTGCGGCAGAAAACGAAATGAACAAACTAAATGTTCAGCAGAATTTTCAGCTAACAGCTATGGAATATGAGTCTAATTTGTTAGCCGCACGAGATGATGCGTCATATCTCAGACAGTCTTATGAAAATGATAAAAATTTAAAAACTCAACTGTATGTTGCGGCTATTGGTAACGAGACTGCGGCAGGAAAAGATTCTAACAATAGCCTAAATTCAATGAATATGTTTATTGATGGCTTAGATCTAGGAGGTTAATAATGGGCTTTTTTAAAAAATTATTTAAGGGCGTTAAAAAGGTCTTTAAGAAGATTGGTAAAGCTGTTAAAAGTGCTTTTAAATCTGTTGGTAAGTTTATGGGAAAGATTGGTATTGTAGGTCAGTTAGGCTTAATGCTAATCGCGCCCTATGCGATGCCAATGTTAGGGTCGCTGGCGACAAGCATGATGGGTACAACGCTGGGTGGTTTCGGTGGTGCAATAATTAAAGGTGCTGGACAGTTTTTGAATGCCGCTGTAAAGGTAGGCACTCGTGTTGGTCAGGCCTTTAAGTCAGTGACTAGCGCCGTTACAGGAACTATTAAAAACACTGTTGGAGCTACCCTGAAAAAAATGGGCCTTGGTAATGCAGTAAAGGGCATTTCTGGTTGGGATGTTTCTGGTTTAGATTTTAAAACAGCTTTTGAAAAATCAGGTGAGCTTTGGACTAAAGCAGGAGATGATTTAGGTCAGATATTTTCTAAATCTACTTTTGACTCTAGTATGAATAAGTTTGGTATTGAAGCAAGTCTAGAAGAAGGCTTTAAACGGGCGGGTATAACTGATCCCGTTACAACGCCAAACCAGCAGGCTGTAGGTATGTTAGAAGGAGCGCCTGCTGATATGATAGGCACACCGCTAGACGGACAAACAAAACTACTTGACACGACAATGGGGAATGTGTCTTTGGAAACAATGCAACTAGACCCTACTCAAGTTGGTGTAGCAGTAGATCCCTCTGTTCAAAACTTCATATCGCAGTATGAAGCTCCTTCTTTAATGTCTCCACCAGCACCGACAGCTTCAGGGCCGGTTGCTTTGGAAACTATGCAGTTAGATCCTAGTCAAGTTGGTGTTAGTATGGAGGCATCAACACAAAACATAATTAACAGTAGTGCTTATCAAGCCCCGACATTAAACAGTACAGTAGCGCCAAGCTTTCAAACTGCTGTTGAGGCTACTGCTTGGGAAAAAGCAAAAGCAAAGGCGGTTGAAGCAGGAGTCCCAACAACTTTAATGGGCGTTGCAGATTATATGGCTCAAGAAGATGTTGAGGAGTTTGAGTGGCCTACAGTCCGACAAGATTATGTAGATTATGCGTCTTTAGCGCCTTCTCAAATCTATCCAACATCAAGTGGTCTAGCATACTCTAATATGCTTACACCTGATCCTTTCGATGCTCCTAGTCTTTCGGAAGCTATAGCAAATGGAGATTATAAGACTCTGTATCAAAACGATAAGGGAGAGGGAGGGTTCTACTATGGAGCGCCCTCACTTTTTGCGGCAATGGCTCAAAACGCACAGGCACAGCTTTATGAATGAAGATATCTTAAACATTAATCTTGAAAAAAAGTTTCCTATTCCGGGGCTTGCATTAACTACAGATCCTGATAATCCTATGCCACATGATAGGCCACCTAAACTTACAAACCTGCATGAGTGTATTGAACATATTTTTAAAAACACAATTGCTAAAGAAAACTATGTTCCGTTGGTAGAGGTGTTAGCTAAAGGCTTTCCGCTTATGGAGATTGTGCAAACAACTCTCTTTACAGGTTTTTATCATGGTATGTGGAACCACAGTATGATGCTGTTATTAATTGAGCCAGTAACTTACATTTATCTGGCAATTGCAGAACGTGCTGGTATTGATCCTGTTTTCTTTAGGGATGATGTAGAGGATGATTTAGAAGAAGAAGAAGTTCTTGGTATGTCTTTTGAAGAGGACAAAATTAAATCTCTTCAGCAAGATGTTGAACAAGACAAAAAACCTCATCCAGCTATTACAGATCAAATGGTTGCTCAATTAAACAACTTACCGTCAGAACAATTAAAAGGTATCCTTGATAAACAAGGGCAATCAGAAGAAGAGGCTCAACAAACAACACCAGAAGAAAGCCTTCTCGGTCAGAAAGGTGGAATGTAATGGACTATGATGATATTTTTAATCCTAAGAAATCAGCAGAAAGCTTAGGTGCTTCTTTGCTGGAACGGGCGCAAAGCAATACACAACAACGAAGACGTAATCGTAATCCCAGCGGTGGAGATACGCTAAAGGCTTTTGGCGCACAGCTTGCAGGTCATTTTGCTGGTGAGTTTTTTCGTGGTCGTATGGACAATGAGTTACAAAAGCATTTACATACCGAAAATGAACTTCAACGTAGGGCTTTAGTAAGGACTTCTGTTTCTGATGCTAACAATGTTTTAGAAACTAATAGAATGGCTTTACAACACGCTGGTGGTTTAAAAGGATATCTTCAAGAACAAAGAACTGCTTCTAATCTTGCGTACCTTCAAAGCCATTATGCAGGTAAACCCATCAGCGCAACAGCAATGCAGGCGCTTGCGGTTAAGGAAGCTCAAGAAGGTTTAGAAGACGCAGAAAAAGCCTTTAGAAAACGTGTTACGCTTGCTGAAAAACTACAAAGTGTTTCAGGCGGTGATCCATTGTCTTATACAAAAGCTGTTAGAGAGGCCGCTGGTACAGACGAAGCTTTGGGTATTAGGGCCGTTAGAAGAATGTTTTCTCATTTTAAAGATTCTGATGATAAAAATATTGATGGTGCTTTATATCGTAGTACCACAACGTCAAGAATTTATAGTGCTTCTGAAGAGTATAGAAATGCTTTTGATAATTTATATGTGCAAACAGCTAGTGCAGAAGCGGCTAATAATATAACAGAAGCTTTAAAAGAAACAGGGGACTTACCGCTTACTACGCACGATCCTAAGCCTGTCTCTTTAACTACAACTGATGAGTTTGGTGAGACTCGTACTGAAACATGGATGCAGTTTTATACTCCTACGGGAACCACTGAAAGCTATGTTAATAGTCAAGGTGTAAGGGTTTCTCCCGAGGCTTGGAAAGGCGGCAAACTTGATCGACAAAACGATGGAAATAGGATGCCAATAAAAAGGGCGCTTGTGGTTTTTGCAGATGCTAGTGAGTCTGTAAGCGCAGATGTTTATAATCAATTAAGAGAAGTAGTAAATGCCAAGTTGCCCCGTAGAGGTGCAACTTCAGATGCCATAAATAATCAACAGGCTGTAATAGGCGAACAACTTTATTTAACAAATAAATCTGTAAGTGCTTTATTTGACGATACGCTTAATGATAAAAAAGCAATGGAGATTGCTGTGCGATCACAACTTTTAGATCGTAATCACTTTGATGGGCGACCAACATTGTTATCAGGCAATCGCAAAGAAAACGCCCTTGTTACTTGGCAGGCTACAATTGAAAGCTATGATGGGGATTGGGACGATGTTCCTCCAGCAATTCAAGAAACACTGGGAGCACACATTAAAAATATGGTAACCGAAATTCCTAACATGAGTATTGCGCGTCTTAGAGAGGTTACTGATTTTGCAGACTCAAGCAGGCTTTTCCATAAAGCAACCGACTTTAGATTTAAAGACACAACAACAGGTCAATCACTAACCATACAAGAATTTTTAAACCTTACTCTTCGTACAAACAGTTAAGCGGATTTTTTATGTCTAATACATATGACTACTACACAGAACTAAGAAAGTCTTTAGATCCTGAAACTCAAAATACACAATTAAAAGTACCTAGTGTTATAGAGGGTTCTCGGTATACGGTCACAGACTTTCGTAATGATCCTAAAGTCGTAGAAGCTTTTGAAAGAGTTACAGATTATTTAGCAAAAACTAATATTGGTTTTGATGTCGCAACAAATCCTGAAGAGGACGATGATCCTGCTGAGTTTTTGCGAGATGATTTTGCAAGAGTAGAAACTTCTGTGTCAAAAGCAATGGCATTAAAAGATGCACCAGACGCTGTAAAGCAAGATTACAAATTTTTGCGCTCTCAATTTGAAAACGCAGAGTTAGATGGAATAGGTGAGCACGTTAATGCTTTTTTAGATTATGGTAATGATGCTATTTTTAACTACGGCAATGCTATAACACTAGGACTTGCCGCGTTGACAGGCTCGGTGACACTCGGCGGTGGCGCTGTTGCTACTGTAGGTGCTCGTACAGGAGCCTCAAAAGCCGCGTCAGCCGCAATGAATCAAGTTTTAAAAATTGCTAATCCTACTAAAGTGACAGGTTTTGTAGCGCAAGGCGCTGTTGTAGGCTCTGCCGCTTCAGCAGGCGAACAAGAATTACAGATTACTATTGGTGAAAGAAAAACTTATTCTCCATCTGAAATAGCAATTACGGGTGTGCTGGGTGGCATAATTGGTGGCGCTATGGGCGGGTCGATAATGGGCGGTGCTACGCTTGTAAACAAATTTAGAAAGCGCCGACAAGTTGAAGATGCTGACGTTGATATAGACCTTGGTGACTCTGATGGCCCCCGCCAACTAACTTTAGCGTTAGAGCAACAAGCAACAACACAGCCAGCGCGTACAGCCGACGATGTTGTCCCAGAACCAGATGCAGAGTTCGCTGAAGATCCTGAAGAGGCCTTTAGATTAGGTATGCTAGACCTTCTTAATGGCACCATAAGAGACATAGAAATTATTGCAGGTACTCCAGAAGATCAGTTTAAAGCAGGTATGGACGAGCTTCTAGAGGGCCTGTCGTTGGATCTTGATGGTATCCTTAATGGTCTTGCTACGCGAGTTAGCGACGAAGGAGAAGATCTTAGCCCAGATAGTTTTGCAGATTGGGCAGAAATTCAACAGCTTGTTGAACGAATAGGCGGCGGGCAAGAAACATACGATGTTATCGTTGATGCCGCTCTTGCCGCTTCTCGTAAAGAAACACCGCAGAAAATTCAAAGTCAATTTTTTAATACTCTTCACAAATACACTAGTCGTTTTACTTCAGGCATTTTATTTGGCAAGGCGGCAGGATTTCTTGCGCCTTATGCTAAGGTTTCTCCAACAGCAAAGCTTCTTATGGAGAAAATTAATACTGAGTATGCTTTGGGAACAGACCCACAAAAAGGTTTGTTTGGTCAGCAAGGACAAAAAATAATTGAAGAGGACTATGCAGGAACTGTACGAACTATTACTGGACAATTCTATGAGTTGTTTCAAGAAGCTACTTTACCTATTGCAACAAAGAAATTTAATGGTCAACTAGCAGAATCAGTAAACAATGCGCTTTCTTTGGCTCTGCGGGGACGGGCCTCTCAGGGAGCAGAGTATTCTAAAGCTGTTAATATTGCGGCAGGGCAAATTAAAAAGGCCTACCGTACAGCAGGTATGCTTTTAGAGCGTGAAGGTTTTATTAAAATGATACCTGATTATATTCCCCGTGAGTGGAAAAGGTCTGCTATTGAAGATAATAAGGCTGAGTTTAAACAACTTTTGATACAGGTTGGCGAGGCCAAAAACAACAAAGAGGCCGAGAGCATTGTTACTCAAATGTTAAGGTTAAAAAATCAACTTAGTGGTGGTTCTAAAAATTATTTTTTCTCAGCTAATCGTAAGTTTGAAAATATTGTAGACGATGCACTGTTTGAAAAGTTTTTAAACACAGATGTTAAATCTACTTTTTACAACTATATGCACACTGCTGGTCGTGCGCTTGCTAAAAAGAAAGTTTTTGGAGTGCGTGATTTTGGTTTAAATAATAATCGTGGATTCAACACTAAGTGGATTGAGCGTATTGCACAAGAAGTAGAAGCAAGTACAGGTAAACCTCTTCCACTTTCTGAAAAACGAAGATTACAAAATTTGTATCAAACTATTACTTCAGAACGAATTGATGAAAATGATGTTCGTGTAAAAAAAGGGGGGCATCAGGGCTATGAGCTTCTTACTCGTTTATCGCAGTTGCCTTTTGCAACAGTTTCTAGTTTAACAGAAATATTTTTAAACTTAGGTGTAGCTGGATTTTCAAAAACGGCTAAAGGCATTGCCGCTGGGCATAAGATTGGCCTTGCTAAAGCAACGGACGATTGGAATGCGTTGTCTGATAAATTAAATATGTCGTTTTTAAAAATTACAAAAGACACACACCAACAACTTCAAGATCAGTTTGGTCTTACGCCTAATGAGGCTTGGCGCGAAATGCAAGCCGTGGGCCTTGTTATGGAGCAACAGCTTGCTTCTATGGCTGACCGTTTAGGAGGTGGCGAAGAGCTTACTACTGAATGGATGCAAAAATCAAGTAATGTCTTTTTTAGAACCATTATGCTAGACCAGTGGACAAAGATGGTTCAGAACGCTTCTTTTCAAACAGGCAAAATTATGATTCGGGATCACTTAGAAGATCTTGTAAATCATGGAAGCGCCCCTATAACCCGTCGAATGCAAACTAAATTAGATGATCTGGCAGAGCTTGGTATAGATGTAGAAAAAGGTATGGCGTGGTTGGCTGATGGTGGAAATAAAAACTCAGAATTTTATCGTGATGTTGTTGAGGGTGCGGCAAGATACGCTAACCAAATTATTTTACAGCCTGACAGGGCTTCTGGTTTAAAGCCCCGCTTTCAGTCTACCCCCGGAGGAAGCGTGTTACTTAACTTGGTAGGATACCCCACTGCGTTTACAAATAATATTTTAAAGCGTGGAGGTAAGCGTTTATTAAGAGATAAGGACATCGCGGCACAAAAGCTTATTCCAGCCGCATTAGTTATGACCTCGGCGGCAGGCTTTACAAACTATGTTCGTAATCGTGGTGAAGGCTACGAAGACAAAAAAGCCGAAGAAGTTATGTATGAGGCCGTAGCGCGTTGGGGTGGTAATGGTTTGGCTTTAGACAACGTAATGCGAGTTAGAGACAATATAGAATATGATGGTCTTGTAGGTATACCTGCCGCTTTTCTTGGCCCCCTATATGGTGAAGTTGTAGACGTTGCTGGTTACAAGAAACCTATTACGGCGCTAGGAAAGAAAGTACCTTTTTATGGTGCAGGTAAAACTATTCTTGGTGAAGAAACTATGCAAGAATATCGTGACGCTTTAGGCGAAGCAGACGAAGCGGCTATAGAAGCTATTCTTGGCAAGAAGTCACGAACTAGTTTTAAGAAAGGCGGCGAAGTTAAAGTGCCGCAAGCGCCTAAAGAACCTGATGAGCGTATAGATAAAATAACGGGCTTACCTTACAACGAGCAGGCGGGAACCGCTTTTCAAGATGAAGAAGACTTCCCGCGAAGTCTGTTAGCGAGGGACATCTAATGGCTGTAGGAGCATTAACAAGGCTTATAACTAAATCTATTCTTAGAGCAACAGATAATATTTTTGATGAAGATATTGTTGCTAATAAAATTGATAACACTGTTAAAAATTTAGAAAGCTCAGAAAGTGTCAACACGGATTCATCCCAAATCCAAGACTATATACAACAACAGGCTGGGGTTATGGCTACTGGCAATAAACTCCCTAACGAATTAGTAGAGCTAGGCGACAGTTTAGATCCTGAGTATACGATTGGTGCATCTCTTGAAGAGGCTATTAATTATGATTTGAACGGCTTAACATCTAAATATTTTAAAAGCCAGTACACTGATGTTGATGATGCCCCGCCCCTTGATGACGAGGCAGACAGAGCAATTTATCAGTATTTAATTCAAAGATTAAATAAGCATAACGGCAGTAATCTTTTAACCGAAGAAGGGCGAAATAAAGTCCTGACTCGTACTATTGCTTCTCTTAAAGATTTAGAAGAATGGAAAGCTTTAAAAGATTCTATGCCAAATTTTGAAGACAGTACAGCACAAGCCAAAAAAATGCCTGCGCCCGTTGCAAATAGAGAAGAGGCGCTTAGTTCTTTTTTAAAGAACAGTGTCGAGAAAAAGCCTGTGTATCGCGGTGTAAGTTCTTTGGTGGATACTGAGTGGGATGCGCGGTTTTGGATGACAAATGAAATAGGCCCACACGTTGGTACACTTGGTCAGGCTTCTTATTTTGCAATGAAGGGGTTAATGAGCGAAGGACTTTTAGCAGATCATGTAGGCGTGAACGCAAAAGTAATGACTAATAGGCTTTCGGGTGAATCGGGTAAGTATATACCTGAAGAACAATTTAATGTTCTGTATGACCTTGCTGTAAAGATAGACGCTAATATTGAAAAGTATTTAGATGATATGTCTATAGATCCTAACGAGCCTGTGTCCTACACAAAACTTTCTATTGAAAATGATAGGCGTCTTTCTGATCTAGATATAGAAGATATGGACAATTTTAATAAAACTGTACAAGGACACTACGGGGGTAAAGATATTGCTCCTTTGCGAAGCATTAGCAACGGCTTTGAAGAAATTGTAGCTGATATAGCAATTGAAGAGTTAGGCATTGAAACTATTTTGCCAACAGAAATTAAACAAATTGCAGAGCTAATTGCTGGTATGCGTGGGTGGGGCAAAACCACAAAGCCTGCCACAATACAAAAAGGTTATGTTAATGTAGAAAATCCTTTGTATATAGGCAATGACGGCGTGTGGAATGTTGATGTTTTATTTAAGCCAGATTTTGAAGGTGTTCTAGATCAACAAGGAAAAGGCCTTGAACGTATTGTAGAGGCTATGGCATATCAACTAGATACTACGCCAGAAGAAATTACTAACTCACAAGGCTATAAAGAGCTTGTTCAAAAAGCCGCGATGATGGTTTCAAGAGGCGGCGAAAGCGTTACCGATGTTCTTCAGTTTGAACAACAACAGGTAGAAGCTTTAGAGGTTGCGGGCTTTCATCAAGAGTTCCGTAAATTTTTAGAGTCCTATGGGTTTGATAGTATACAATATAAAAATCAAATTGAGCCTTCTTTTACAGGCGAAAGTAATTACTCTTATGTATTGTTTAAACCGGAACAATGGAAGTCTGTTTTTGCTACCAAATTTGATCCGATAGATAAGCGGGTTGGTGCGGCAGATGGGGGGCTTATAGGTTTCTTTAAACAGTTTATGGCTGACAATGAAGAAATTACTCAGGACGGTACTAGACGTACAATACAGAAAGGAGACACTTTAGCTGGTATTGCAAAAGAAACAGGCGTGAGCCTTGAGGAACTACAGCGATACAATGAAATAAAAGATCCAAATAAAATTCAAGCTGGTCAAACTCTTCGTATAGCAGAACCTGTTGAAAAAAATCAAGTTCTTTCTAACATAGGTTCTTTTTTAAATCCTTTTGCTGGTGACAAAACCGCAGAAGATTATGATACCTCAGTTGTTAATGAAATTAAAAGGGCGGCAAAAAGCGCAATTTCTGCTGGGCGTATGAATATTGATTATGAAGATTATAAAGGTGCTGATGTTAGGGGACAGGCATCTAGTCCTGAAAGGCGTAAAGAGCAGGGGTTTTTAAGGCGTATGTTGACGGGAGATATAAGCCCTACTGAAGAAGCGGCTTTTTCCGTAGGAGGCGCTACGCTCGTTGTAGAGGACGGTAAGCTGTATGCTACAGATGTTTATGACTTTTCAGAAATACCCCAAGAAAAAGTAAAGGATACTTACAGCGCATTGCGTTATGCCGCTGGTAAGTTTCCCGGCAGAGAGTTTAAAAGTAAAATTTATTTAGGTGACGCTAGTGAGTTTGACTTAAGACAAAGCAAAGCAAAAGGCGGTAGAGTTGATAAAGACAAGATGGCCTGCAACAAGCCTAAGCGCACACCGAACCATCCTAAAAAATCTCATGTCGTAAAGGCTTGTGAAGGCGGTAAAGAAAAGGTTATTCGTTTTGGTGAGCAAGGTGCTAAGACTGCTGGTAAGCCTAAAGCTGGTGAGTCTAAGCGCATGAAGGCCAAGCGCAAAAGCTTCAAGGCCCGACACAGAAAGAATATTAAGAAAGGTAAAATGTCTGCGGCTTATTGGGCTGATAAGACGAAGTGGTAACGCTCCATAGAGTTATATGGCGTGACGCCGCTGGAGGCTCAAACATGGGCTGGCGTTCTTTATCGGATTTAAAAGAACAGAAGACAGCTACCGTGGTTTCTTGTGGTGCTATTATCCATGAGGATGATGAGAAAATAATTATTTGTCCTCACATGATTCTTGAAGATAACGAAATATCAGAAGGCGATGCAGAGCTTGCAATACCAAAGTCTTGGATAATTTCTAATTTAAAAATGACTGTATTTCCTGAAGGAGATTAAACAATGTCTAAACTAGACTACAAGCGGGCGCTTAATATAGGATTAAAACTGGCTACTGAGTTTAGCCCTACAGCCCAAGCCTACAAAGCTTTAACAAAAAGTTATAATTATTCTAGCGTAGGTGAAATGGATAAAGGTTATTCAAATACCTCGACTCCTACTACTCGTGGAGGTTCTTCGGGCGGTGCGGGTGGTAAGTCAGCAGTATACGCCGCTAACTCTGGTAGAAAAAACACGCAAAAAAGCGAACAATTTTCAAAGCCCCCGCAAGGTGGATCTAAGAAAACTGCTCGTCATAGTGCTAGTACTGGTGGCTTATTTAAATCTGCAATGAGCCACTCAAAACCCTGTTGACAGCATCTAATTTAAAAATGACTGTATTTCCTGAAGGGGATTAAAATGGCTAGAAAAAATATTTTTGATTTAGAAACAGCAGTTGCTGGAATTAGTGCTGTTGTTTCTCCTAATCCATACACTGTCGGTAATCTTGTTTCTCATTTGACAACTGGACAAAGCCTTGGTGCTAATTTGCCGGGAGCCGCAGGACAAACTGTAAGAAATGTTGAGGGTGCTGTACAGGATGCTGTGGGAAAAGCCGCTAAAGGGGGCGCAAAGAAAAGTAAGAAGAACACTGCGGGTCGTCGAGACTATGGAGCCGCCGCCGCATACGGCGTAGGAAGTGAGGGGCAACGTAGAGCAGAAGCACGAGCTATGAAACGGAATGAGGCTTTTAGTCGTGGCGGTGTAGTTTCTCATAAAAGCGTAAGTGCCTGTGAAAGTTCTATGCGGGGTAAGAAATGAAAAGTATTTTTGATCTAGAGCGCAAGACACAGCGCCAGCAATACAACCAAGGAAGCAGGGTAAATGAAGCAGGGAATTATACAAAGCCCACCATGCGTAAAAACCTTTTTAATCAAATTAAAGCGAGTGGCAAAGGAGGTAAGCCGGGGCAATGGTCAGCGCGAAAAGCTCAAATGCTTGCCAAGCGATACAAAGAAAAGGGTGGCGGCTACACATAGAGCTAATTTTATATAAGTCTATTTTCTATTCTTGATCCACAGATACATAAACAAAAGAATAAGAAAAGGCTGAAGAAAAACAAACAAAAAGATATTGGCAAGGTTATAACCCATTCCGGTTATATCGCCAAACCACGCAATAGCTAGTACACACCAATCAAAAAACGCGTTTACATAGGGCAATGTACTCATGGCACTCAAAAAACCTCAACAAGATTTAAAGAATTGGACAAAACAAAAGTGGAAAACAAAGTCCGGTAAGCCGTCTACTCAAGGCTCTAAGCCTACAGGAGAAAGGTATCTCCCGTCAAGTGCTATTGCATCTTTATCGGACGCAGAGTATGCCGCAACGTCTGCTAAGAAAAGAGAGGACACAAAAAAAGGCAAGCAATTTTCAAAGCAACCAAAAGGTGTAGCTAAGAAAACTGCTCGCCATAGGGCCAATAGCGGTGGCCTAATTAAAAAGGCTATGGCTATCAGCAGGCCCTGTTAATCGCATCAACCTCCGTTTCAAGTTTGGAGTGCATATTCCCAAGGGTTTCTTTAAATGCCCGAATAGCCGCACGAATAAGAACCTGACTTTCTTTTTCTTTAAAAACTTTAGGAATATACTCATCAGGTAATTCGGTTTCTTCGGTCATTAAGACACCATTAGCGTCTATGATAATGCGAAAGCCTATTAAAGTTCCTTCTTTCATACCACTCCTTATTATAATTCACAACTGTTCCCCACACAAGCCAGCGTTTGTGATCCCTCAGTCATATCTGACTCTTCATTAATATCCCAATCAATTTCTGTTGGGAATCCAGTACTAAGCTCTTTATAAACTTCCTCGCTAATAGGTTCATAAGGGGCTTGTTGGTACGTGTGATCTGAATAAGGTAGGAAACTAATACCTGACACCTTATCAAACTTATTGTACAGCCATTGTCCTACCTCAAGGAACTCCTCATCACGGTAGTAGCAGGTCATTGATGGCTTATGCTCACACCAGTAGTCCTGATATATTTCCCATAGATCCAACTGCTCCATAGCACCCATGTCTGAGGCTGTCACAGCGCCCTCTGGAGCCGCTATAGGGAAGGAGAATACCCTTGTAGTAGGAGACATTATATCATCTTCTACAGGGACACCAGCGGCCTCAAGAACTGTACAAAGTGGGTCACGGCTGTCTGCCCTAACTCTACGAATATACTTATCGCTATAACGAGGGTGGATACCACTAGCACTATCGACCAACTGACTAACAGTACCCGAAGGCTTAATAGCAGTAATGGCTGTAGAAGCATTAATTCCAAGTTTGTCAGCCCATTTTTTATTAGTGCTAATAGCTTCTTTGCGAAGCTCAGTGAGCCACTGTTTAAGTACATCTTTGTCGCCTCTTCCTGATAAAAGATGATGATCCATAATACCTGTTAGGCTTACACCCAAGAGGGCTTCTTCTTCAGTATTCTTTTTCCAGATGCCGCGCAAATAACGAAAGTCTGTTAGCGTTGCTTGTAAAGTTCCAAGGATAGTTGCAGTGCGTACTTTTCGTTTGAGGTCTGAGAGTGTATCGGCTGGCCTGACAACAACCTCTGATAAGTTGCAGAATTGATAGGGTCTGAGGATAATTTCGCTACACGGATTAGTTCCAAAATCAAAGGTAGCATCTCGTCGCTCGTTTTTTTCAGCCTGCTTTTGACTTGCCACTCTGCTAAAGACACCGCGTTCACCAGATCGTGATTCATATAAACTTCTCCATTCGTCTAAGAAGGCTTCAAAGTCAGGCTTCTCTGTGTAACACGCTGAGTTATTAGACAGTCCACGTTGAGGGTTATCTAGCCACCACTGCCCTGACTTAGCTCGTCTGATTCTATCGTCTGTGAGGTTAGAGAGGCTGATGAGGGCTGATCTTCTGACTCCTCCGACAACGACGATTTGAGCAATCTTACAGCAAAGATCGTGGCATTCAATGGACGTAAGTTTTCGTCCAGCCGCTCCTTGAAAAATTTCAACTGTGAATTGGAAAAGTTCAAGCAAAGGTTCTGGGCCACTTGCTCGACCTCCAAAAGTTTTAAGCGCGGAACCTGAAGGTCTAACTCTGCTAGCGTCCCATCGGGGAACCTGACCTGAATACAGCAATGAAACCAACTCCCTAAACGATTTCGCCCATCCGATCTTCGAATCCGCAATGTTAATAACTGTGTCTGTTTCATGGAAACTCTCCGCAACCTCTGGTAGTTTAGAAATATACTGCCGCTCAACACTGAAGCCTACGCCTGTACCACACATAAGAACGTACATCATCTCGTCAAATGCTTTTGGGTGATCAATAGGCAGGTAGCTACAGTTAAATCCTGCCACGTTGTCACGAGCTAATGCGGGGCCAGCGGTCATTAATGCCCTCATGCTGGGCATAACACCAAGGTCAGCAATAGAAGTAAAAATTTCTTTGCGTTCTTTGTCACTAAGTTTGTCGCCCCAATAATCTAAATAACGATTAATTGTTTCAGGCCATGTCTCTCGCCGTTGTTCATTTGGTAAGTATCGGGCGTACCTGCTCTTGTGGATGTACTGTTGATAGGCGTCCAATTATTCTACTCCTTTCCTCTGTTGTGTATGTTGACCATTTAGCAATTTCAGTTGTGGTTCTACCACAGCCGTAACAAACCTCATCTTTTAATTTACATATTTTAATACATGGTGTTTCCATTATTCATCTTCTGACAAACTAACATGATTAATGTTAAGCCTACATTTATTTTTTTTCTTTACTTGCCGTATACGAGGCTCACGATCTAAATCTTTTCTTCGTCTGTGACGATTGAAACGATTAGTCCTTTCTTTTTTTCTATCATCCATCTTCATCGTCTAAGTTATTTCTTTTTGTTACATCTATCCACTCTGCGGGAATACTATCTTCAGAGAACCATCTAAAGTTTTTTGAAGATGCCCATTCAGAATGAGATCTTTTTGTGCCATCCTTTCTACGTTTGGCTTGTGGCATAGGTGTTTTCGGATCAGCAAATAAGAATACCAACTCTATATTATCTGGCAATGCTTTAGCAATCCAAACATATTTATTGTATTCGTTGTGATCCCAGAACCGTCCCTTAGCTTCTAGGTATATTGTTTTACCATCTACTTCTTTAATAAAATCAGGATGATAAGTATGCTCAACAATATAATCTATAGTTTCTGAATGAAGCGACCACTCATTTAAGATTCCTGAGTGCAGTTCGTATTCCCAATTAGAATCATAACCAACTACAACATTCTTTTCTTGAGGGCGCTTTACTCGCTGTTTGCGAAAGCCTTTTTTTATTTTTGGTTTCAATGAAGTGTCCTGTTTTCGTGTTCGTCTTCTTCTAAATGTTTCAGCAACGCATCATGTAATGTAATTAACATATCAGGCGTGGCACCGTTGTTCTGTATAATATCAGAAGCGCATAAGCATATCAACACCTCTAGCTCTGTGTAAGCATCTGTCATTTAAGATCAGCCATAGTGTAAGTGTCAATAGGCTTTTCAGGGTTAGCTTTTTGTAGTCGCTTAAGCTTACGCTTAATCCAGCGAGGACTAAACAAAGAGTTTAATAACGTATACTCCTTATAGTAGTAAGCATTTTTAGGCACATACTGCTTATAATTTTTTGCAACTATTTTATCTGCTTCTTCTTGAGGCACGACACTAACGATCCACTCAATAAAAATGTCGATTACTTTTTTATTTATTTTTTTAGATTGCTTGCGGTTCATTTAAATGTGTTACCTCTTCTACGCGGGGCGCTACTTCAACATGGGTTAAGTATGAAGTACCATAAGAATATTTAAACGCTCTTAAACCAGCGCCGTTGTTCGCATCTTTGTAGCAATTAAACTTGTAAGGACAGTATGAGCAGTTCCTATGAAGTTTCATGTTGCCTTTCTTGCCATCAGGTACAGACTCATAACATCTTGCTGGAGGTGTAGACAAGCTTAAAGCTTTGCGAATGGTTTTGATTTGATTTTTTATATCAGGCTTGTCTAGTTCTTCTGGGCGATATAAACAAAGATCACCGCCTTCTTTGTTGAGGACGAGGAAGCCACCTTCAAAAGATTTTTCAGCTTCTTCATAGCCTGCCAGTTGAGACAGATATCCAAATGGATCATCTTCACTTAGTCGGCCCTCACGAAATTTAGAAAAGGCAATCCTAGAAGCTGTTTTTATATCAACTACTTCACCATCAATCTTACAATCTATATGCCCTTTTATTCCGTTCACCTCAACTTCTTTCTGTTCATCAGTAACAAGGTGGCCTGCGGCCCGCACAAACATAAGAACAATTTCTTCTAGGATATGTCCATAAAGAAACTTAATTTGAGTAGCGGCAGAAGGAGTCGAAGACTTAGCAGGTAGTTTGTTTTCATACCAGAGTTGTCTAAGGGGCCGTCCAACATTAGACATTCTTAAATGAAAATTTGAGTCACGCTCTGAAGGCTTGGCCCAAGATTGGATCGAAGCTTTGATACGGGCAACAGTTAAGTCTAGATCTTCTTCTTTTAATTTTAATTCGTTCCCATAGGAAAGTCCTTCTAACTGCGAATAAATATCTTCTACAACAGTTTCAACTTTCATGTTCTATGCCTCACAAATCGACATTTTCGTGTTACAGAATTGTAATGTAAGTACTGCACACCAAGTGTTTTCTGAAGTGTGCTTTTTGCAGAGAGCCTGCTGTCTTTATAAGATTTTACATCTATTAAAGTAATCTTACCTTCTGGGTTCATAGCAACAATATCTACCGGCCCTGTGCAACCACAGTTTTTAAACACATGATAACCGTTGTCCCATAACCATGTGACAGCATAATGTTCTGCTAGGTCACCAACTCTACTTGGATCATTCTTATTCTTTTTCATATGGCCTCTTTCTCTTTAGTGTGTTTCACTCCAAGTATCTCCTATTTTGTACTCCCCATCAAGCTCACAAAATAGCGCCAACTCTTTACCAGCTTGGGTAATTGCTTCTATCCCCAGCTTCCCAACAAACTCTGCCTGTGATGCTTTGACTTCTAGTTGCCACTCATCATGTACATTACATACAAAATGTGCGTCCAAAGTATTTAAGCTAATCATTTGCTTTAGGTTTATCATGGCCTGCTTCATTACAATTGCCCCAGCACTTTGCAACAAAGTATTAAGGGCTGAGTGTTCTGAACGAATATATAGCTTGCGTCCATCAAGACCCTTTAAGAATCCTTTGGAACACGCTCGGCTAACTGTGTCTTTAAGATGTTTAAATGCAGGTAGATTATCGAAGAAATGCTTTCTAAGTTTCGCACCATCACGCTTATTTCCTCCGACCACTGAGCCAAGCTTTGCATCTCCTGCTCCGTATAGGAGTGCATATATAAATGTTTTTGCCTGATTTCTTGATTCAAGTCCTGCAAGCTTTTGATTAGTTGAGTGTATATCTCCGTGGAGTAATTCATTTTTAAAGTCCTCATCCTTCATGTAGTGGGCCAGCATCCTCAGTTCTAATCCGCTGGCATCAATACCCACTAACTTGTATCCTTCTGGTACTGTCCAACAACTTCTACATTCATTACCATAAGGCGAAGCCACACTAGGAACCTGTGCCATATTAGGGCTGTTGTGTGTCATGCGACCAGTGACAGTACCATTAGGATTTACATAGCCTCTAACACGATCATCGTCTTGAGCCGCTTTAATCCAAGAACTTACTTGAGCAATACGTTTTTGAAGTAATAAATATTCTGCAATAAGTTCTGCTTCAGGAATATCTTTAATTCTACTCAGCGTAGACTCGTCAACAATTGGCTGACCAGTAGGTGTAAAGCGGTCAGGCTTCCACCCAAAATCAATAAGGTATTCGCCTATCTGTTTGCGAGAGCCTAGATTAAAAGGAACTTCTTCAATACGTACAGTCTTGCGCTTGATTGCAATATCTTCATATTCTTCTTGAGTCAATCTGCTTTTCTTTGTTGAGCCTTCAATCAAACCCATCTTAGATAACGCACCTGTTTTAGTAAACTGTGCGAGCAGAACAGTCTTAAGTTGTTTAGGTCTAAAAGTTTTCTGGACTTCTTTTTCTACTTCAACTAGCCGATCTGTAAGTTCTGCTACAAGAATAGATGCCCGTTGCATATCAATTAAAAACCCACGCTCTCTTTGATCAGCAATTATTTGTAGAGCATTGTGTTCTAAATCAACGCTTTGACGGCTGAAACCACGAGACTCTAACTTAAGGTTGTTAAATAGCTTTGAGTTTAACACCGCATCATTGCGGCAATAGTTCAACATCTCAGGTGTGTAATACCCAAACTCATCGTGATCAATCTTTCTCATGCCAAGGCGGTATCCCCAAGACTCAAGACTATGCCCGCCTTCTCTTGTGGGATTAAACAGTCTAGACAAAACAAGTGTGTCTACGATCTTGCGGTTCTCAGTCAGATCTACATTATGAATTTTCTTTATTGCTGGTAGGTCATACCCGATAATATTATGACCAATTAATTTATCAGCCGACGAAAGATGAGCAAGCCCTTCAATAATATCTGAAGGGCCGAATGTTTTTGTCTCACCAGTATCAGGATCGACAGCCGCAATACACCAAATTTTTGTAGGCTCTAAACTATCTGCTTCAATATCAAATACAATATTTTTCATAGCTCAATCTCGTCTTGTTGTTCTGTTTCCATAGCTATCTCGCTGAGTCTACCACTATCTTTATCATAAAACAAATGCGTGGCTAACCCTACGTCACCAGTATATCTAGACTTAAGAACTCTCACTCGTGTTGTGCTGGCCTCAACAGGATCTTCTGATTGTTGATTGCGCTCAAGAGAGATCACGCAGTCAGACAACTGGGCAATACTTTGAGAGCCGCGTAAATGATTCAGTCCTGTTTCAATACCGTTTTCGTGTCCACGATTACCGTCGATCCTTCTGAGGTGCGACACAAGGATAAGACCTACACCTGTTTCTTCAACCAGCGTCCTGAAGTTGTGCATTATAGTATCTATATTGCGGCGTTCATCACCATCGGTAGTCATGGATAGTAACATATGCAGGTGGTCAAAAACTATCCACTTACATTCAAGGCCCATCGCCATAAAACGTAGCTTACTGAACACGCTATCCACATCATTCATACCAAGGTGGGCATGAATAAACACACGGTTCTTATTCTCGCCATCATAAAGAACATTGAAGAAATTATCTATTTCTTCTTCGCTAAATTGTAGACGAACACTATCAATATGTAGTCGGGCGTTAGCCTCAATAGATAGAATACCATCAACAGTCCTACGCCAATCTTCTTCAAGAGCAATGACGCCAACCTTGTCGTTGGTGTTAGTGATTAGCCAGTGTTCAAGCTCACGAGTAACGCTAGATTTACCAAGACCAGTACCGCCTGTCAAAGTAATTAACTCGCCTTGTCGTAAGCCATCAAGCTTATCGTTTAGCCCATCCCAAGGATATGGAATAGCTTCTTTACGCTCACGCTTTTTGTAGTTCTCACGCTCTTCACTGACATTTAAAATCCCAGACGGCGTATAAAGTTTTGAAGCCCACCATGCAGTAACATAAGCTTTATGATGGCCCAACTTAAGCATCTCATTAGGATCTTTAAATTCAGCAGGGAGTGAAAGTATCTTTGCTTTTCCCGGCTTAAGAATACGCGCAACTTTCTTTGAAGCTTCTCGTCCGGGCTTGTCGTTGTCAAACGAAATAACCACCGTATCAAACGACTCAAGAAATTCTAGGTTTTCTTGAACATCTCGTGCCGCTCCCTGCGCCCCATTCTTAACAGATACAACAGGCCACTTACTACCTAGTAATTCATATGCCGCCATAGCATCACACTCACCTTCGGTGATCGTAATGTATTTGCCACCTGCCTGTGCCACTTGCTGACCAAAGAGGCCAGTTCCCTTGGGAGATCCTGACCAAGTGAATGTCTTGTCTGCATTACGAACTTTTGTGGCAACTTCTTCGTTGTTGATGTAAGCAGGATAGTGATGCTGAACAATATTACCTTGCTCGTCTTTGACAGAACGGACGCCAAATTTCTTTGCGGTTTCTAGTGCAATTGATCTATCGGTGAGCGCGTGATAAACGCTGTTGGTGAAGGGGGTGTTGTTGTTGGAGCGTTTGAAGCTGTTAAAGTCTGCCACGTTTCCTCCCATTGCAGATTCATAGTCTTTAAAAAATGTACCACAACTAAAGCATTTTGCAGATCCATCTGAATTTATGGAGACAGGATCACTGCCTCCACAATTCGGACAGGGCTTGTGATATTCCACAAATTCCCCCACGATTTAATCCTCCGAGTCATCGTCCTCTACTATTGCATCATCAGTAAGAAGCTCTTGCATTTTTTGGTGCAGTGCTATAGCCGCCGCCTGATTAATAGTCAAGTCTTCTTCCAAGCCTTCAATTCTTTTTTGAATCTCAGCAAGTAACATGAAAGTGGCCTGCCCTTCGGCAGAAACTTTTTCTATATCATATACTTTTTCGTCCTGAGTATATCGCCACATCACAATTCATCTCCGTCTTCGCCATCAAGAATTTCAAACTCAGCACCATCTGCACTGGCAAATTCTATAAGATCAATAACTTGCATAGCTTGAAAATCCAAGCCCTTGTACAGAGTACCATTCCAAGTGGACTCCCACTCTTTGTACTGAACACGAACTGTAGATCCATTGCCTACAGAGACATTCAGTGGTTGCTTATTACGGTCTAATAGCTTGGGTGGTGGACGCACCATACCATTAGGGCCACTTACTTTACGCTTGATAAGAAGTGCTGGGCCTTCATCCATGTCCTTAACTTTAAAGCCGCGTGACCTAAAATCATTTGCAACTTCATCAGTGACCACAAGATTAACAGTGTACACCGGAGTGTAAGTTGTGTTGGGTGTGGTAACTGAAGCCCAATATGCAACGCCTTCGACAAGTGCCATAATATAAATCTCCTAAGATTTGTTAAACAAAAAAGTAATATAACGCGGAATACAACTATACACATAATCAGTTGTCAACCTTTCATTTTCTTTTTGAGCCTGAAGGTTTACCCAACTAATTATATTCTTTACTGCTTCTTGTGATGGTAGCTCTGAACCAAGCGCCATAACAAATGCCCGACAAAGAGCATCTTCAGTATTAAAAACATTTTCTTCGTACACTAACTCTCCTTACTCGTAGTTTCCAGTTAATACCGTAAGCTTAACAAGATCTAAAAGTAGATTAAACTTTTCCATTTCAACATCGGAAACAACTTTTAAATCTTCGCCCGTGTCCACGATAAGAATAAAAGGATATCTTAAATCTTCTTCATTGTCTTCAGAACTTTGAAGTTTATCAAGTCCTTCAGCAACTTTTTGATTTAGAGATTTTTTATTATCGCTTCTAAAATTACCTTTAATAATTTTCAACGGTTTCCTCCTGAACCTTTTATCACACCACGATCTAAACGACTACAAAGTTTTTTTAGATTGTAACACGCTACTTCTTCAAGGTCAACCCCGTTGTCTCTCAATACCATTGCAAGGTTCCATAGTACATCCCCTGCTTCAGATACAATTTCTTCTCGGTTGATAACACGATCATCACCTCGGAGCATCGGCTTCACAAAAAGATCGGAAAGCTCTGCCGCCTCAACCATTAAAGAAGCTATCGGATAAAACTTATCTTTGTATTGTGCTGTTACTCCTGCACGAGTTTGGTATTCATTTAAATTCATATTTAACTCCAAATAATTTACATTAAATTCAAGCGTTTACTACTGCCCACATATCATATTCGTAGTTTCTTTCTTCAGTTACATATAGTTCTTTTGCTTTGCTAGTGAATAAATATTTTGGGTCTACTGCTAAACCAGTTCTAATAATATCAGAACGGTCAGAATCAAAGCAGGCTTTTTCATAAAGAGTATATTTACAACCATCCCACGGCTTGGCAGAAGTGTGTAATGTACAAGCAGACTGTAACATCCATCGTTCGGCTTGACATAGATCAATCAAATCTTTTATACTGTCAATATAATCTGCCGCTCTTGGGCCATGCTGTGGATCATAACCTTCATTTTCTCTACAAGAATCATGCAGATAGGCAAAGTATTTAAACAGTTTTGGATTAAGATTAAAGTATGCGGCAAGCTCAATCCCCGCCGCCATAACATTAGCATAGTGCCTGCGTCCGTGTATTGGAGAATAATAAAAAGGGTTGTCTATTTGTAGACGTTCTACCAGTTTTTTCACGGCACTAAATCCTCAATCAGCCATTCAAGATAGACACGCGCTTTTTTAAGATCCTCTACGCCATTTTTATAACGGAACCTGTGAAGATATTTATGAACATTCCCAGCGCAATAATCACCGAAGCCATCACCCAACTGTTGTTTAATATAATCAATAGCTTCAACGCCTCCCTTGTTGTAATGCTCTGGTTTTGTAACTGGATTTATAGGGTGACCATCTTCAGGATGATAGAGTTTACCGTAAGCTGTCTTAGATTTTTTAACCTTATCCCATTGTTCAGGGGTTGCATCATCAATGCTCATACTTACCTCACAATTTTTATATCTGATTCAGTTTCAATAACAACACGAGCGCCACATGAAAGAAGCGGCTTGCCATTCCCGCTATATTTTAACACGCTGTTGCCAAGTATTTCTACCTCATGGCAATATGTATTAGTTCTACCAGCCTTAATTGTTATAACGGGATCGTCTGTACCATTCTTTTTGTTCCCACGAATTTTATGTTGATTAACGTGTATGTACTTTTTCATTTGTCAATCCCCTCTTGTGCGTTTTTCAGAGAGTTAAATTCATACCACTGTCCTGCATTATCCCGATAAGAAAACTTACCGAACCACTCTTGTATCATAATGTTTTTGTATTTAATAACTCTAATCATACTAGCCTCCATTTTTTATATACTCTCCTGCTATATATCCAATTGAAAAAAAAGTAACGATCACCAATGCAATCCAATGTTCTCCTATGCCACCTTTGTCCACCTCATTGGCCTCCCCTCAATCTCCATGATCCGTCCAGTGATAGTCAGCCTCACCTATATAATCACGAACAAGATTAAACATATAATCAATATTGATCCAACTAGTGATATCAACTCCATGCGATTTAACTGAAATAATTTCAACTAAGTTCTCCTCGTCACCGTGATTTATAAATTCAATTTTAACATCCGTTGTCATCCAAGCACAATCAAGCTCCGCTTCCATGACTTGATTGCCATACATACTAGCTGTCCCCATGAAACATCTCCTTATATTCAATCATATAGTCAAGTATTGATATCGCCTCACGCTGACCCTGCGCTTTACCTTCAAAGTACCCAACAATATTTGCTTCATTTCCATATAGATTTTTATATTTTCTCATGCCTTTGAGTGAGCCTGCTCTTGCATCTCTGAGGTGTTGCTTCCAATGATCTATAAGTTCCATAGTATCCATAGACATATCGTTCTCCTAAGAATGTGTATACCCATCAGTTTCTATTGCCAGCCACATACCGTTCCATCTCACAGCCACAGCGCCGCCCCCTCCAATAATAGGTTGGACTAAGCGGCGTAGCGCCAAATAACTTTTACCATCATCCCAATAAATCCATTTGTAATGAAGTGCTTTTTGCTGTGCTTTAGTCAGTGACATACTTACACCTCTGTTCCAAAAAATTCTTCAAGCCAATTAGTTTCGTGGCGTTTAGTGTTTATAAGTTTGTTGTTTATGCCAATATAAATAGGCAATAACTTACTACTTGACTGAGTTTCTTTTTTGCTTTTAGCAACTACATATTCAATACCTTCGGTAGCTTTAAAATTCTTTATTGTTTCTGCGTGTCGCCACACAATCATGCCACCGTTACCGCGTAGTTTTAGGGGTGCTATGTAATACATATTACTTTCCTCTATGTTTGTTGATCCATTCTTCAACGGTGTCACTAGACTTTGCGGCATCGTCCCAAAATTTATTTAAGTTTTTCATAGACCATTCACTTTGTTCTTGGTGCAGACAGTCCAGAATAAATGAACAGTAATCTTCATCATTCATTGCAGATCTAACTAGCCTATTAGTATTTATCGTGTGCTCTTTATTTTGTTTAGGTATCATTCTTTTCTCTCTGCTCAGTTAGTAATCGGCGTAAAGTAATCTCCATATCCTCTGGGTGTCCGTTCAAAATATATTGCCCAGCAGACTCTCGAAATATCACATAATAATCTATATAATTAAATGCGGTACTCGCGATTTCTTTCCTTGCAGTATCTGAAATTTCTTTTCTTCTAGACATATCAAACTCCTTATAAAATCTATAAGTAAAAGAAAAGCGCCCCGAAGGGCGCATTAGTTTTAGTAGTAACCTTCACGAACTTTGTAAAGGACATTGAAGATTTCTGACTCAGAAAAATGTAACTCTCTTAGCTCCTGCGCTAGTCCACTGTAATCTGGACTAGTCTTAAGATAAATATGGAACTGAACCAGAGATTCAACATCAACATTATCAGGCCGCGACACGGAATACATCAGATGTGCATACCTTCCGAACAATATCTGAACGCTTGTGATTAATTGAAGCAATGTTCTTTTGAGATTTCTTTGTAGCGGCTGGAGCATGAGTAGACCAATCCGTTAGTGTATTGTATACAGCCCATTGAGTGCGCCCCATCTTTTTGGAATACTCTTTCCAAGCGTTGGCAAGATACGTCAATGAACTATTAAAGCGAGGTAACTTGTCAAATACTGCTGACCACGATACACCGCTTTCATTAACTGCGGCCCGTACCAAATCAATACAGCCTGCGGCTTCTGCAAAAGCATACATTGCCTGCTTTTCAGACACTTGTGTCACTGCCATAGTTTGCCACAGTTCACGTTCGTTTTCAAACACCTCAAGAGATTTGGTAATTGAGCGAGAAGCTTGGTTGATATCAAGATTCTTTGTGTGCCTAGCCTTAAACAAACCAGCATCACCAGTAACAAATACCTGACCGTTGAAGCAAGCACCCTGTCGAGCGCCAGCAGATAGATAGAACGAGAAAGTACTATCAAGAGAAGTAACTCCCAACATTGTCAACTCAGCAGTGTCGCCTCCCGGCGTAGCATAACAGTGCTCTGGAAACCTATATTGAACAAAGGTTGCCGCACCATTGTGACTGCATCGAATAGTTTCGACAGCGCCATCAGTACTCAAACCGCTCCGCATAATAATTGCACGTTGAGCATCAATTAATTTGCGCGGCTCGACAGGCTTATAGTTTTTACCATGAACACCAAGCTCTGCCATAGTATCTGTCCGAACAACAGCAACCTTTGATGACTCATACCATTGATTGGTATCTTCGTTGAAGAAAACTAATGGGCGAGAAGCCACAGAAAAATCTGCTTCGCCATAACCTTTATCAGCAAAAGGATCTGCTGGACGTTCAGTACCAAAGATAGAAATTACTTCTGACATAATATGTCTCCAGTTAGTTAAAGGTTTACCGCATCTTGAAGATAGCTATAATGTACTTGGGATACATGAAAGCCATCTTCAAATCTTTTAGACTTAGTTGCAATCGTATTACACCAAGTGTCCCATAATTTTTCTGTACCAATGTCGTGACATATAGAAATATAATTCATAACACGACGATTCTTTATAGCTTTTGACTTTAAAGACTTAGATAATTTTAAATCTTTTGTCGAGATATTATATATTCTAATGTTGTGGACATCAATACAACCGACAAGCCCTGCCGTTAGCTGACAAAGAAAACCAGCTTTCGCCATACCTAGCCCATCAATCTGCAAGAATACATTCATCAACGACAGCGCCCTATCATCATCAAGTTTGTTTGAATTAATCACAGCAAGATATTGTGAGTAAATAAATTCTTTGCGAGCCATAAGCGATTTATAAGTTTTATTTTTGTTGCCCCATATAAATCTAGAGCCGAGGCCATTTACTTTTACATCTTTGAGTTGGTCGCCTACAGCAAACCAAGGCTGTTGAATACTTAACACTACCATCAATACAACATCGGCAAGGTTATCACTTGACAATCTGGCATAGTCTTGCACAGCTTTCGCATGAATATTATACATCTTTTATTACCTCTATCGAATCAAAGAATGAATCGTCCGGGTATATACATTTGTCCAGAAAATCAAGCTGGACTTGAGATAGATCTGGCATGGCCTGCTCTGCACTCATTCTATTTTTCTGCCAGTTATCTAATTGCTCTAAGGTAACAGGCAGATCGACAATATATACTTTACCCTTGTAGGTCATTTTAAATTCCATGTCGGCCTCCCCACAGTGGGGCTTCTTAAGTCTTTAAAACCCTTTACCCTGTAAAGGGGTTTTAAAGACGTAGAAGCCCACGCTAAATTAATTCTTCTATTTCAGGGTCGAAACTCCAATCAATATCCCAATAACCTATTTCTTTTAGCTTGTCTCTTAACTTTATTAGCTGATCAATATGCTCTACTTCAGTGTCGTTCTCTGCATATTTTCTACGGCGAGAAAGAATTCTTTCAATTAAAGTACAATCCCAACTGCTTCTGTATTCATGGCCTTCATTACCAAACCGCAAACAAAATTGATGCAACTCTGGATTATTAACAAAAGATGATTTACAAGCAGGCTCAACGACCCAAACATCACATAATTCACTGTCGATTACCATACTAAACAGATAATTTTCTATAGGATGATCACATTCATTTTTAAAATGCATGATATTCTCCAAATAAAAAAGGGGGCCGAAGCCCCCACAAATTAACGAAGTTTTAACAGACACATATCACCGTCTTTGTTGATCTTGTAAAAACTATATCGTCCTCTAAGATAACTTGAAGCCGCCTGCTGAGTCTTATGTCGATCAGCATAAGGTACAACAAACCATTCCATTGATTGCATTTTCTCAAGCCTGTCTCTCCACTTAGATTGCCGACCACGAATATTTAATGGCTGTGGGGGAGTGCCGTTGTTAACAGCATGATAAGTTGCACCAAAAGCTGTACTAGTTTCAGAATCTAAAAAACGCATAGTATATCTCCATATAAATTTAGGGTGAGTGGTTGACTTGTAAGCCATATAGCACACCTTATGGTGTTGAGCTTACCATTTTAAGCATAGCGCCAACCAAACTATGCCCACCCAAGACGGGTAAAATTACTTACGGATAGTAATTAATTTCTTGAACTGAGCCGGGACTCGCTTGGCTTTGAAGAACTTTTGAGCCTCGCCATGAGTCATTTGAATATTCTTTTCGTGATAAAACTTGTACAGAATTGCTTTAAACATACGAGTTGTCATATATGTTTTACTCTTGTCACCTTCGGTGTGCAACTGAGCAAAGTGATATGCAACACCGTTGAATTGACGGTATGAAGCAGGCTTGCCGGGGTCGAGAGTAGTGTAATCGAACTGAGACATAAGCACCTCCAAGTGCAATGAAGTTTGGGTGAGTGAGAGCCGACTCAGCGACTCTCTAAGGGCTTCTACGTCTTTAAAACCCTCACTTCGTGAGGGGGTTTTAAAGACTAGAATCCCTAAGACCTCAAGCCTCCATATAATTTTCAAAGTTATTTACAATCCAAGCTAATGCTTGGCGATGTTCAGGTACTGCGGTTAAATCATACATTGGAAATAATTTTGGAGACTTACCTTGAACTATAACAAAATCATATACTTGCCGCATAGTCCTCAAACTCATTTGAGGAATATTTTCGCCTCGTTCTAAGTTATTAAACTTAGCTTCAGACATAAAAACCAAGCCAATTTTAGAGTGAAAAAACATACAAAACTCCTTTAGAGTTTAGGGGTTATAGTTAAAAAAAACCCCAGCAAAGCTGGGGTCTTTGAAGACTTTGAAGAACTCTTAAGAGTTCTTCAGAAGTAAGTTAACTGCGGCGGTCAAATCAGCGACATGAGCCTTCAGAGCTTCTAGCTCTGAAGTCTCTGAAGAAGCCTTCGTAGAAGGCTTTGGAGACTTCGTAGAAGTCTTGCGTTTCGCGGAAGCCTTCGGCTTCGGCTTGGAAGGCTCAGACTCCTTTGGAGTCTCAAGCATTTCTACAAAGTTCTTAGGAACTTTGCGGCAGGTAAAGAATTTCTGGATATCACCGTGGTTCAAATTCTTACCAGATTCCTCTTGGAATCTGTACAGGATTCCGGTATAACGCTTGGTCAGCATATACGAATCCTTTGGATTCGTCAGCTTCGCAAAGCGATTTGCAATCGCTGAGATCTGTCGAGGACTAGCCTGACGGCTAGGGTCGATGCTGTCAAAGTTTGGCTTCGCCATAATCAATTCTCCGAATTGTAAGTTTTGGTTGCCCCAAGCCTTCGGCTTGACACAGTTTGTCGGAGGCCTTTAAGTACTTCATAAGCTTTAAAGCCCTCATAAATGAGGGGCTTTAAAGCGTTGAAGTACTAAGCGATTTGCTCAACTTTAAAAACCTTAAGGTTTTTATAACACGCGTATGTGAAATCTACAAAAATCTTTGATTTTTATAGATTTTTTAAAAATCTTTAAAGATCCTTAAGGATCTTTAAAGATTTCAGAGATGGCAACCAGAGTCTCTAAAGATCTCTAAGATCTTTAGAGACTCTGGTGTGAAACTAGAATACTTTAAAGTCTTACAGACTTTAAAGTATTCTAGACTGTCTAGCCCTTCAAAGCTTTGAAGGGCTAGGCAGGAGGCCATACCCCCCCTCCCTATATATATACTCATGCCCATACAATTCTAAAGGTTTTGAATGTCAACCAGATTGTGGCCCCACCTTAAAGAGCTTTAAAGGGGATGCTAAGATAATATATGTACCCGGTGGGCTACATAATCTATTATATACATAAAATTACAGTTTGTCAAGAGCTTTGTAATAAATTAACGCTTGACAAAACTGTAAATCAGGTATATAATGAATAGTTATGAATAAAGAATTAACTATAAAACAACAATCATTTTTAGATCATCTTGTGTCTTGTAACGGTGATACTAAACGTGCGGCAGAATTAGCGGGGTACGCTGAAGGCTCTTATACATCCGTAGTTAAAGCCCTTAAAACAGAGATAATTGAACTAGCTGAGAATATATTAGCCCAGAATGCCCCCAAAGCTTCTCTAAAGCTTGTTGAGGTTATGGATAGTACAGATCCTATACCACAAGCTAACGTCCGTCTACAGGCCGCTCAGACAGTCCTAGACCGTGTTGGCGTAACTAAGACAGACAAACTAGACGTAAACTTGCAAAATACAAACGGCCTCTTTATACTACCGGCAAAGCAAGAGGTAGTAATAGAGGGTCAATATGAAGAGGCGCAGTAGTAGTACAATACCGTTTGGCTATAAACTTATGGAAAATGGTACGCACTTAGAAGAAGTCGAGATTGAACTAAAGGCGCTTAATAAAATTGTTCCTCTCGTTAAAAATAAAGTTTTATCTTTACGAGAAGGCGCAATGTGGCTTGAGCATAATACAGGCCGTGCTATTTCGCATATGGGCTTAAAGAAGATTGCAGACCGATATGAATGATTGGGAAAGTAATCCAGATGCTTATATGCGAGATGATGAAGGCAACTTCATACTTAAAAAAGACGGGACGCCCCGTAGAAAAACGGGGAGGCCAAAAGGTTCAAAGGGTAGAGGTTATAACTATCACTCCAAAACTAAGGCTGAAATTAATGCCCGTCGAACAGTACGAAAGAAAGAAAGAAAGTTAGCGCAGGTACGCACCAAGCTAGAAAACTATAAACGGTCACTTGACACTTCTAAGAGTACACTCAATAAATTAGAAGGAACTGAGGCAAAATCAGAAGGTAGAATAACAACAGAAACTAACGACTTGCCCAAGGCGTTGAGGACTGTCGCAGAAGAGAATGTCATATTTAGGCCCAACGATGGCCCACAAACTGACTTTCTTGCCGCTTCTGAGACTGATGTTTTGTATGGTGGTGCGGCTGGTGGAGGCAAGAGCTACGCGATGCTGGTTGATCCGCTTCGTTTTGCTCATCGGGCCGCGCATAGGGCTTTGATCCTGCGGCGTTCTATGCCAGAGTTACGAGAACTTATTGACAAGTCTCGTGAACTCTACCCGAAAGCCTTTCCCGGTTGTAAGTATAAAGAAGTAGAAAAGCTTTGGAACTTTCCTTCTGGAGCTAAAATAGAATTTGGATTCTTGGAGAGAGATGCAGATGTTTATCGCTACCAAGGTCAAGCATATAGTTGGATTGGTTTTGACGAGA
>Ga0208666_1000136_pt1 | contig 34101 bp, 58 predicted proteins | sample 5B_taG_FD_184078 | JGI IMG/M metagenome (GOLD analysis project Ga0208666, IMG submission 184078) | Marine viral communities from the Subarctic Pacific Ocean - 5B_ETSP_OMZ_AT15132_CsCl metaG (SPAdes) (version 2) | ecosystem: Environmental > Aquatic > Marine > Oceanic | place: Pacific Ocean...
AAATGTCTATTAATAGTTCTGGAAATGTAAAAATAAATAATTATTTAAATATAAATGGCGTTGCAGCTGGTACATCAACCTATCAAGAATGGAGAAATGATGGAGCTTTATTTGCTTACAATGGAAGTGCTGCAGCTATTATTAGTGGTGGTTCATCAACAGATTATGTTGCCGGAAATACAACTGGTGGAACAAGTGTAATTTTAGCCACTAATAACACAGAAAGGTTTAAAATAAGCGGTACTGGTGATATTGGGATTAATTTAGCACCCTCCAGTGGCATAAGAGTATTAATAAAAGGTCATGGAACAACATCAGGCACAAGGTCACTTCAAGCAAATAATGGCAGTAATCAAGACATGTTTTATATCAATGATGATGGCTCAGGATTTTTAAAAGCTAGTGCATGGACGTATGGTTCTGATATAAGCTTAAAAGAAAATATTACAGATGTTGAAAATGGTGTTGATATGGTTTTACAAATGAAACCAAAACATTTTGATTATATAGAAGGACCAAAAAATAATTTAGGTTTTATCGCACAAGATATTCAAAAAATAATTCCTGAAGCTGTTAGTGTTGTTAATGAAGAAAATGAAACTTTAGGTTTAAAAACTGATTTTTTAGTTCCTTATTTAGTTAAAGCAATACAAGAACTAAAAGCAGAAGTTGACTTATTAAAGAAACAATGTAAATGTAAATAAAACAAATAGAGATGAAAAATACTTATAGTTGGCAAATTATTGGTGTAAAAACTAAAAATAAAAAAAGAATAACTAATATTATACATAATGTTCACTGGATGTTAACTGCTAAAGACAGTTCTGATTTACATATAACAAAAACAACTTTTGGTGATTTAGATATTAAATATGAAGAAGGAAATGTTTTTATAAAATATTCTGACTTAAAAAAATCTGATATTGTAGGATGGCTTGAATCAAACCCTTATTTTGATTCTATAAAAGAAAAATTAGATAGTCAAGTAGAAGAAGCAAAAAAATCAGAAGAGGAATTATTACGTCCTAATTGGGCTTAATTTATTATATTTGTTATATAAACTTAAACTTAATAAAATGTCAAAAATTACTAAAGAAGAATTAGAATCGTTAAAAGAATCAGAGAAGAAGTTTGCTGCTATAAAACACGACTTGGGTACTTTAGAGGTACAGAAGCACGGCTTATTACACGCCTTTGCACAATTGCAAGAAGAAAGTAATAAAGAGAAAAAAGAATTAGAGGATAAATATGGTAAAATAAACATCAATTTAGAAGATGGTTCTTACGAAGAAATAAAAGAAGAAAAAGAATAATATTATGGATTTTGCAGATATGAAGATTTATACTTTAAACTCAATGGCTTTTCTAGTTACTATGACTGAAGTAGAAACTTGGTTAAAGATAATTCTTCTAGTCTGTACTATCATTTATACAGTAATGAAAACTAAGAAGCTATGAGAAAAATAAACAAGCTCATAGTACACTGTTCAGCTACACCAGAACATAAAGAGTTTGATGTCGAAGATATTACTGAGTGGCACGTTACTGGAAATGGATGGTCTGATTGTGGTTATCATTATGTAATTACTCTTAGTGGTAAAATTCAAGAAGCTAGACCAGAAAGAAAGATAGGTGCTCATTGTAAAGGTCACAATAGAAACTCTATAGGTATATGTTATATAGGAGGTATGGATAGAACTATGGATAACTGGATTGATACTAGAACAGAAAAACAAAAAGAGTCATTAAAAGAACTATTAAAAGGTTTAAAACAAAAATATCCAGAAGCTACAGTTTATGGACATAACGATTTCACAAATAAAAAAGTTTGTCCTTGTTTTAATGCTAAGGAAGAATATAGAGAGATATAATCATTAAACATAGTAGGTTTAATTATGCTCTTAAACATAGTAGGTATGAAATATAAGATAGGATTTGGAGAAACATTTTCAACAGGTCCTTTATTAGGCTTTTCGTATTACGAAGCTGAAGATGAATTTGATTATCATGAGTTACAAATATATTTAATATTTATACTAATACACATAAAATTTAAACAATGGGAATAGAAAACAAGAAAGTTAATGTAGATATAGATGGAGATGGTAAACCAGATTTAAACCTTGATTTAAAGACATTAATTTTAGTTATTGGAGGTATTATAAGTTTAACAATGACTTATTCTACATTAACAAAACAAATAGAATTAAACAAGCAAGAAATTGAAGTAGCAAAGAAACTTCCTCCTGCACAATCAAATGAAATATTAAAACAAAAAATATTATTTTTAGAACAGCACATTGAAACAGAAGCAAAAAGATTAGACAAATTAGAAGATAAAATATATAAAAGATGAATAAGTTAATTGAGCTATTTTTTATGGTTTTAATCATGTTATTAATTGGCTCATTTACTATTTTACCATTAAGTTAAATTATGAAGAAAATACTAGCAAAAATATTTGGAGGAGCGGCAGGAGGAGTAGCAGAAAAAATAAGTAACATAATAGCTAAACATACTTTTTCTAAAGAAGATAGAGCAAGGTTTGAAAATGAAATGGCTAAAGTGTTCCTTGAAGCTGAAAGTGAAATGCAACAAAATGTTACTGAAAGGTGGAAAACAGATATGTCAAGTGATAGTTGGTTAAGTAAAAATGTTAGACCTCTTGTATTAATCTTCTTAGTTGTATCTACAGTTCTAATGGTTTTTATTGATGCAGGGATTATATCCTTTAACGTAAAAGACTCTTGGATTGATTTATTAAAGCTAATTCTTATAACCGTAATAGGTGCTTATTTTGGAGGAAGGTCTTACGAAAAAATAAAGAAATAATTAACCCGTATACAAATAACTTAACTTACTTCAAATGATTCAGGCTACGTTTGGGACTTCGCCTGAACATATATTTGTATATTAAAAATCAAAGTTACAAAAAATAATTGATAAAGTCAAGTAAAATAAAATATTTATTTTCTTGCGATTGTGTTAAATAATAATTATATTGCATTGATTATGGAAATAAACAACTGTGAAGGATTATCATTTTTAACTTGGGATATGTTTGATAGTCCCGACCTTCCTAATTCTGGTTATAAGTTTATGGAGAGAGAACCAGTTATTTTATTAGATAATATAATTAAGAGATATAGAATTATTATAAAAGTAGTTTTAGGATATGTAAGCAAACCTTATGCAGATAAATTAAGATTAGTAAGAAGCAATTCTCATAGAGTTGGTAAAGCTGTTAAAATTAGATGTGTGGGTACTAAAAAAAGATTAACCCTTGTTAGAGGTTTAGTTCAACAAGGAGTACATAGAATAGGTGTTAGTAACGATTATGTGTATTTTGATACTGATGACCTTAAAGAGAGAGCTTTCTACATTTGGAATTAATGTAGAATGTTTGTTTTGTTTAAATGTGTTGTGTGGAAAGGAGTGGTTAAATAAGCCACTCCTTTTTTGTTAAAGTAATGTTAAAGGTCTTGTTTGCATTATTTACTCACCATATATTTGTGTAAAATTAAAACAATGAAAGATTTATTAGAATTTCAAAGAGTAAGAATAGAATTTTTAGTTAATAAGTTAAAAGAATCCAAAGAAAGAACAATAGAACTAGAAGATTATATTATGGATTTATGCGACAAAGATTGTCCTGATGAATATAAAAACGTAGTTAAATCTGAATTATATAAACACTATAATGATAGTAAATAACCCAACCAAAACAGAAATAAATTATTACGATAAGTTTTGTCTATTGTCAGACACTATTCTTAAATTAAGAGAAGGCAGAATAAATGAAAGACATATAGACACGATTATCAGTCAATTAAACGATATGGCTTTTTATGTAAATGAATTACAGTTAGAAGTTATGCAAAAATCCCTAGAATTAAATTTTTATAAACAAGCAATAGAAGACCTTACTACTGGGGTTGGTACACATAAATTTGTAGATATCAAATAAAGGTTGTATATTGTTAAAAACAAAACAAAATGAAACAAATGAATTTTGAACAAAAGGTAATTTCAATTCAGACAGAATTAAAAGCACCTAAAAACCAATACAATAGTTTTGGTAAGTACAGATACAGAAACCAAGAAGACATCTTGGAAGCTGTTAAACCTCTTTTAAGTAAACATGAGTTATCAATAACTTTAACCGACACTATAAAAGAGACTAACTCAGGAATATGCTATGTAGAGGCTAGAGCAATATTGCATGGCACTGACGGGAAGATTGAATCAGTTGCACAAGCTGGTATTGATATTAACAAAAAGGGTATGGACATATCCCAGTCATTTGGCAGTTCTAGTTCTTATGCTAGAAAGTATGCTTTAAATGGTCTCTTGTTAATTGATGATACTAAAGATGCTGATTCAACTAATACACATGATACTTCAAACCTTAAATGGTTAAACGAAGGAACTCCAGAGTTTACTAAAGCAATGGCTTATGTTAAAAAAGGAGGTAAAGTTAATGATATAAAAAAGAAATACAATGTATCAAAGACAGTAGAGAATAGGCTAACCAAAATTAAAAGTAATGGCTGAATACACTTATAAAGAAAAGGACCATCATCCATTTGAGAACCAAATATTCAATCATTATAGGGAAAAAGCAAAAGCTATAAATGAGGCAATAGAACTTTTGATAGAACATAACTATACAGTTATTGACCTTGAAGGTAGATGGATAAAAAAAAATTAAATATTAACTTAAATTTAAATAAATAAATTATGGCAGGATTAATCACAATGTCTTTAGATGTAACAAAGTTACCTAAAGAAAAATTCGTTAAAGGTAAAAAAGGAATTTATTATAATTTCACTATTGCAATTAATGATGAAACTAAATATGGAAACAATGTTTCTATGTTTGACACACAAACTCAAGAAGAAAGGGATGCGAAAGCACAAAGAACTTATCTTGGTAATGGCAAGGTTGTTTGGAACAATGGAACGATTGTAAATGCAGAGAAAGAACCTCAAGTTGCTGAAGTTTCGGCAGACGGAGACTTGTTTTAGTTTTGAAGGGGGAGATTAATTTCTCCCCTTTTATTATAACACACACACACACAAAATGAATATAAAAGATTATACTAATGAAGAGCAACAATATATGCAATACATTGAAGAAAAAGCATATATTGACCCTAGAAAAGAGGTTAAATATCCTCCAATAGCATTAAGCATGGGAAATTTTAAAGCAGGAAACCAAACATATCCAATACCAATAGGTACTTATGGCAACTTTTCTTTCGTATGTGCACCACCAAAAAGCAAGAAAACATTTTTTGTTTCTTTACTTTCAGCAGTATACCTAAGAGATAAATTAAATAGTCATGCTAAAGGAATGTTAGGACACAGAGACGGCAGATGTTTAGTACACTTTGATACGGAACAAGGTAGATTTCATGCTCACAAAGTATTTAGAAGAGTAGTTGATATGACTGGAATGGATAATCAGTGTTATCATACTTTCGGATTAAGAACATTAAACAATAAAGACAGATTAAATTTTATAGAATACTTTTTATATAATAAAGTGCAGGATGCAGGACTTATTGTTATTGATGGAATTGCTGATTTAGTTTCTGATGTAAACAACTTAGATGAATCTAGTATGGTTATACAAAAACTAATGAAATGGACCGAAGAATTAAATTGTCATATAATTACAGTTATACATAGTAATTATGGTAGTGAAAAGCCAACTGGTCACCTTGGTTCTTTCCTTGAAAAAAAGGCGGAGACAATGATACAATTAGAATTAAACACAGTACACGATGAATTAGTTACTGTTAAATGTAAAAGAAGTAGAGGTTTTCCTTTTGAGAAGTTTAGTTTTACAATAAACAAAAAAGGACAGCCTGAAATAGTAGATGACTTATATGAAGTTATAGAACAAAATAATATAGATGCGACTAAAACTTACGTTTAATATAAAGCCTGTTCCTCATCAGTCAGTAAGAATTGGTAGGAATAATATTGCTTATAAACCTAAGAAAATAGTAAATTATCAAGTAGCTATAAAATCCTTAGCCATACAACAATTACCAAAAGGATTTGAAATGATTCCAGCAGGTACAGAAATAACTATAGAGAGACTGACTTATCAATTTGAATACCTTAAAGCAACACCAAAGAAAAGAAGAACAGGTAAAATTCCTAAAACCACAAAACCAGATTTACACGATAACTTAAACAAAGCTTTTATAGATGCCCTTGAAGGTATAGTATTTGAACAAGACCAAAACATTGTTAAAATAAATAATCTTGAGAAATACTATGACAAAGAGGATTTAATAACATTAATATTAAAATACTAATATGCTAGACTTGTTGGCTAAAAATCATTTATTGTGGGTAAAAATGGTTTGTAATATGGGATGTCCTAAACATCTTTGTGAAGATATAGTACAAGAAATGTATTTAAAAATAAACAGACTTGTAAAAGATAAAAGAAAAATAATGTATGGTAATGATGATGTAAATAGATTTTATGTTTATGTTACACTAAGAAATTTATATACCGATTATCAAAAAGCAAAAAACAAATACACCTTTTTTAATTACTTAGAAACAGATGATGCAGATACCATACATACAGCAGAGTATTTATATACTGATTCAGATGCAGATAAAGAAGAAGCTTTTTATAAGATAACAAGTAAGATAGCAAAAGAGATTAATTCTTGGCACGTTTACGATGCTAAGTTATGTGATACTTATTATAAGAGTAGTATGTCTTTAAGGCAAATATCAAAAGGCAGTAACATTAGTTTAACAAGCCTATTCAATTCAATTAAAAATTATAAGAAAATACTTAGAAATAAATTTATAGAAGATGTAGAGGATTACTTAAACGGAGATTATCATTTACTTTAAAACATAAAATTATGAAAGAACCAAAAGACAAAAGAACAAAAGCGTACAAAGAATGGAAAAAGAACTTTGATGCAGAACAAGAAACAAAGTCAAAAGGACTGGGAGATGACATTGAAAAGATAACCAAAGCCACAGGAATTAAAAAAGCAGTTGAATGGGCTTTTGGACAAGATTGTGGATGCGATGGTAGAAAAGAAAAATTAAACAGAATATTTAGACATAATAAGTTAGAATGTTTAAATGAAGGAGAGTATGATTATCTTACAGGTTTCTTTGCTAAAAACAAAACAGTTGTTAGCCACAAGGATGCTGTAGAACTTTACAGGGTTTATAATAGAATATTTAATAAAAACAACAAACCCTCTTCTTGTTCTTCTTGTATTAGAACAGTAGTTATGAAACTACAAAAAATTGTAGATGCCTACTAACAAATCATTAATAAGAAATTCTAAACAAGTAAAACAAGTTATTGATTTTACTGGTGTTCAAAACGGAAAGATTCATCCTTCTGATATTGATGCTGTATTAGAATTTAACAATGATGCTCTTATTTTAATTGAGGTTAAAAGAAAATACAATAGGATTCCTACTGGTCAAAGATTATTATTAGAAAGAATAAATGATTCTTGGCATAATCAAGAGAAAGCTATTGTGCTTAAAGTAACGCATACTTTTAAAGATGATACAAAAGATATTCCTTTAGAAGAATGTTCTGTAGAGGTTTGTTACTATAAAGGAAAATGGTCTGAAAGAAGCGGACCTTTATTAGAAGTGTTAAATAAACTAGGAGAATCATGGAATATCAAGAAGTTGTCTTTTTAGATTGGACATTAAACTGTTCTTATGATATTAATGTAAATTATATATACAATGAGCGATAGAAAAAAAATACCAGTTTATTCAGGAGTATTAAAGTATTTTCCTGATGCTATTATTGAAGTAGCTAAATGTAGTTATGCTGGGAACTATCAGCATAATCCAAATAAACCTTTGCATTGGGATAGGAGTAAATCTGGAGATGAATTAGATGCTCTTGCTAGACATTTGCTTGAGGCAGGTACAATAGACTCAGACGGTATTCGTCATAGTGCAAAAGTGGCTTGGAGGGCATTAGCTAACCTACAAAAAGAGATTGAAAATGAAATTTAACAAGTCTTTAACAACATTTAATTAACAAGTTTGTATATTAGCTTAAAATATAAATTATGATAAAAACATTTGACAATAAAGAGTGGCAAAGAGAAGATATATTAAGTAGAATGTATGATGACGAGTTTTACTACGGTTATCTTGGTTCTAACGCACTTTCTTCTTCTTCTGCTAAAAAGCTAATACAAAGCCCTAAAGCATACCTTAAATCGCTTAAAATCAATTCTGATGCTCAACCTCTTAGGGATGGTAGGCTTGTACATTTATCTGTATTAGAACCACACAAGGTTAAGGACCTTACGATTATCAATGGTTCAAAAGCAACTAAAGCATTTAAAGAGGCTGTTATTGAATTGGGCTCAGCTAATGTTTATACTAGAAGCGAGTTTAATAATGCAAACTATATTGCTGAAGCTGTTCTTAAATGCAGTGAAGTTACAAGCTTATTGAAAGGTGCTGAGTTTGAGGTTCCTGAAATAGCTATGATAGATGGATTGCCTTTTAGAGGGAAGGCAGATGTTTTAAATGGCAATGTGGTAATAGACCTAAAAACTACAGGAGATATAACTAGATTTAAATGGAGTGCAAAGAATTTTTCTTATGACCTACAAGCATCGTTATATAAGAAAATGTTTAATGTAGATGCTTTTATATTTGTTGTAGTAGATAAAGACACTAAGGATATAATGATATGTGATTGTTCAGATAGTTTTATTAGAAATGGATTAGAAAAACTTAATACTGCCATAAGTCAATATAAGTATTTCTTTCAAAATGAAATGCCCAATTTGAATAATTACATAACTCATGAAACATTATAGGGGCAAAGAGATTAAAGATGAATTTTTTAATATCTCTATGTTTGATTTAGAAGAGGGAATGTCTATAGATGATTTAAGAGGAATACTAGAAGAATATGCAAACAAGGAATTATACTGGGAATGTGCAGGAATACAGAAAGCAATAGACTATATGGGTTTTATGTTACTTACTGTTATGAGCGATAAATTAAATACCAAATCAATAAACTTACAATATGCCAATACCGAAAAAGAGACCACAAGAAAAAGAGGATGATTTTATAAGTAGATGTATGTCTGACCCTACTATGAACAAGGATTATCCTAGGAGAGACCAGCGATTAGCTGTATGTATTAACCAATTAAAAAAATAAATAATGGAATTAAACAAAACAATTCAAACAAAAGAAATTAGAAATTATGTAGAATCTTGTCTTAACTTAAAATTAAATGTTGTAAGTAGAAAAAGAAGTTATGTATATGCAAGAGCAATATATTTTAAACTATGCAGAGAGCAAACTAAATTAAGTTTAGCAGATATAGCAGGTACAGTAAATATGGACCATGCTTCAGCTTTACACGCTATAAATAATGTTTTCCCTAGTGTAATATTTTATGACAAATACCTCAAAGATGTGTATGATGATTTCAGACTTGATAACATACATAAAAACGAAAACATATATGAAAATTATGCTAGATTATTAAGAGAAAATACCGCCCTAAAAAATGATTTAAATTCTATAAAGGAAGACGGAGGTTTAGAAAAAAGATTTATAAAGTTGATAAATAAAATACCTGAAAGCAAAAAAGAAGATGTTTATGTTAAGCTTGGTGCTATAGTGAATATTGTTAGTCTTGCTCATGAAAGGGAGGCTGTATAATTTAAAGGCTCAAAGTTGGTGTTTAAAAAAAGGTTACAGAATATATATAATACCTCAAGACAATAAAGGTACTATATGTAAGATAGGAATAGAACTTGGCGTAAAAAAAGCAATAACAAAAGAAACTTATACTAAAAAAGAAGTTAGTGACGAAATATGGAAACTATATACAAAACTATATAAAAAATGGCTAGAGCAAAACAAAACTCAGCATACATAAAACCTAATGATGGTAGAAAGAATAATGGCAGAAAGAAAGGAGACAAGTATGGACCAAAGAAACAGTTAATTAAATCGTCTTCACAATTAACTCCAGCTAAGAAAGAGAGAATATCTATTTATGCGTTAAATGCAATGAAAGATGTTTTTGGTAGTGAAGAAGAAGCTTGGAAAGCGTTAGCAGAACAAGCTAAGGATTCTTTTGCCCATATGAATTTACTATGGCAATATAGATATGGCAAACCTCAAGATGGAAACGAAGGAAGTTCTAATAAGAAGTTAGATGTACCTGTAATTAATTTCTATGCTTCCACAAATCAAGTAGAAAAACTAGAAGATACTATAGATATAGAATCTGAGGAAGTTGACGTAGATAAATTAAATGATGAATAACATAAAGCTTAATGATAAATACAGTTCTTTGTTTACTGCTGATAGTAGATATTTTGTGTGTACTGGAGGCAGAGGTTCTGGTAAATCATTTGGTGTAGCAGTTTTCTTATTGTCGTTGACTTATGAGCAAGGACATAAAGTTTTGTTTACTAGATATACAATGATATCTGCACAAACTTCTATTATTCCTGAATTTATAGAGAAAATAGATTTAATGGGTGTAAACGAACATTTTAGAATAACTAAAGATGAAATCATAAATATGACCACAGGGAGCTCAATAATATTTAAAGGTATCAGAACATCAAGTGGTAATCAAACTGCCGCCCTGAAGTCTCTAAATGGCGTTACAACCTTTGTTATAGATGAAGCAGAAGAGTTAACTGATGAATCTACTTTTGATAAAATTGATTTCTCTGTACGTTCATTAACTAAGCAGAATAGGTGTATACTTATATTAAATCCAACAACTAAAGAACATTGGATATATCAAAGATTCTTTCAGAACTCTGGAGTAAATTCTGGCTGGAATGGTTCTACAAATAAAACAACTTACATACATACAAGTTACAAAGACAATAAAGACAATTTATCTAGTTCTTTCTTAGAACAGATATTTGAAATGAAACTAAAAAGACCAGACAAGTATGAACATCAAATTCTTGGAGGTTGGTTGTCTTCAGCAGAAGGAGCTATATTTAGAAATTGGAGAGTAGGAGATTATATACAAACAGAGGTTACTTGCTATTGTCAAGATTTTGGATTTTCAGTAGATTTAACAACTCTTGTAAAAATATCAGTAGACAAAGCTTTAAGTAAATTATATGTAAAAGAGATTTATGGTAAGGCAGGTTTATCCACGACCGATATAGCCATGAAGAATAAAATGGAATGTGGAGCAGATTTAATTATATGTGATTCTTCTGAGCCACGTCTTATAAAAGAGATAAAGCAGAAAGCAGATTTAAACATAAGACCTACAATAAAAAAGAAAGGTAGTATACTTTCTGGTATAGCCTTAATGCAAGACTATGAGATTGTAGTTGATAGGAAGTCTCATGGTATTGTAAGAGAATTAAATAATTATGTATGGCAAGAAAAGAATACTAAGCCAAACATTGGTTATGAACATTACATAGATGCCATTAGATACGGATTGACATTTCTTATACAAGGTCAGAACTCTGGCAAGTATGTAATTAGGTAATCATTAAACGCAGTAGGTATTTTATAAGGCATGATTATCCACGACTTAATCATTAAACATAGTAGGTTTTTTGCCTAATCGTTAAACATAGTAGGTTTTGTAATCATTAAACATAGTAGGTTTTTACTAATGCTTTATTCTTTCTGCTTTTTGATATTTCAAATATCTATTTGTTAATTGCTAGTAGTCAATACAAAATAGTTTTGTTAGTCTCAATTATTTTTTGTATACGCGTACGCGCAATTATAATGACAGATTAAATATGTTAAACTTTTGTTAATGCTTTTGACATGTTAATTATTTGTTTATATATTTGGGTAAACAAAAAAACAATTACAGAGCGACTTATTTAAAACATAAATAATTAATAATTAAACACTATGGAATTAAACGCAAGAGAATTAAGAATAATAATTAATGGATTAAGAAGATTAGAGAGATTAGAAAACCCTACTTCATATAATGCAAGTGCTGAAGAGGTTGACATAATAGAGTGTAAAATATTAGATGAATTAAATAATAAAGAACATATAAACAAAAAATAAAACACTATGATTAAAACATTAAACAAAACAAAATTCTTAATAGACTTCGGGGGTTTTTATGGCTCTATTCATTCCAGTTTTATAGATGACAAGATTCAGTATAATGGAATCAACGAAGACAATGTTAATTATAAAGAGACTTACAAAGATTATTGTATTGAATATTTAGAATTATTAAATAATATTTTAGATTTAAATTTAGAATTTATCCAAATTGAATCACCTAAATTTTACAATTTCACTAATGATAAAATAGAGGCTGAAATTAATGAGAATGACTTTAATAGATTAAAAGACACTTATTTAAATGATAAGGAATTTATAGATTATATAAACGAAAATAGCAAATCTTATGATGGTTTTATGAGTTTCTATAATGGATTTGATGAAGTTGTAAAAGAAGATGAAATTTTATTGCAATATATGTTTAATTACATATTAAAAGAATATAATGATGACATTTATTTAATGGAATCAGACTTTGAAATAATAGAAAATAATTAATATGATATGAAACAGAAACAATTTAAACATAATTTAAGTAAAACTAAAAGATTGAGTAAACATGAAAGGTATTTACTAGAAAAGAAATTCATGGAAACATTTAACCCATTAAACATTAGTAATTTAAAATAATAAATATAATGATAAATAAAGTAACAAAGGTAGAAGTAATGGATGCCATAGAGTATCTGCACGTTCAGGGTTTCGTTGAAGAAATGACAACAGATAAAAAATACTACACCGAAATCTTATTAAAAAAAGTAGCGAATGTATATAAAATAAACTTAGGAATTAATTTAAAATAATAAACATGAGAGCAAAATATCAAAAAGTAATTGATTTTTACAATGAAACATCACCAAATCAACATCAATATTTTTTACAATTAATATCAAATAACATTACGTTTTTTAATACGGAAAGTAAAGAATGTTATGAGGTTGACGAAGAGTGGTCAATAAATTTTAATGGGACACAACATCAAATAAATATTAAATAATATAATTAAACATATCAAAAATTATGAACGTAATAAATAGAGCAAATAGACCCATGTTGAAAATGGGAAAGCTATTAAAAGACATATTTAGCCCCAGAGAACCAAAATATTTCTGGTTAAGAATAAAGAAAAAATTTAGCACAAAAAAAGAAAAAGAAGACTTTATATATAAAACAATAGAGTTTTTAAGTAATGAAATCAAAGTAAATAAAAATTATTATAACTTAAAACAATAAATTATGACACAAGAACGCAAAGTAGAATTAATAGACAATTATTATGAATGGTTTACGGAAAAGAAAAAGAGAACATTATTGAAGCTTTAGAAACTACATATAAAGACTATAATTAAAAATAATAAATCATGAATGAACACACAGACGAAGAAATAGTAGATGTATTATTTAGCGACTTCCCAAAAGTAGCTGAACAAATATTAGAATATTTAGATAATATAAACCAATAAATAAATAATTATGACACACACAAAACAAAAGAAACAATTAACAAGAATGCAAGGTTTTTTAATGGATGATTTAAAAAAACTAGAATATCACACAAATGAATTAATTGAAAATATCTATGTAAGCGGACAAAAAGAAAACTTTAAACATGATGTTGAAGAGATTGAAAGGTTTTTTAGTTATTGGAATAACCATATAAAAAATATAAATAAATAATTATGACACATACAGAAGACATTAAAAGAATTAGAGAAGATTTAAAGAAATTAAACAGCGAATCGTTAACAATAGATTCAAAACATAGAAAAGAGATGGAAAGCGATATAATTATCGATATAAAGAGTTATTGGACTATACAAGGCGAAGATAAGGTATATTCAATGCGATTAGCGAAGCTTTCTATATATTCACATACAATAACATCAAAAGAGTTTGAAGTGTTGTTAGAATCGCTTAAAATGATTTACATGAATCATCCAGATGGGGAAGTAAGATTGGTCGTTACGACCAATACGGTGAAGGGTCAGAAGATGGAAGTTAAGTATAATTACGAGTATTTAAACGGATAAATAGAACAATAAAAACAAATAAACATGAGACAAATAACAAAACAAGCAGTAAACAAATTTAATAATAATAAGAATTATAAAAAAGATAACACAAGGATTGAACGTCAAACCACATTTACCGAACCTACTACAATAATGTATCTACATAATAATATAATTGCACAAAAGCTAAATAAAGAAATAAGAATAAGCAATTGCGGATGGTTTAGTAATACAACAAAAGAAAGATTAAACGGACTGCTAGACTCAATAGGTTTTAATAAGATTTATCAAAAGAACTTTGAATGGTTTTTAGCTGATAAAAAATGGAATGGCAAACCTGTTAAATTAATAGGCACTAATAACTGGGAATATATATAAACGCAGTAGGTATATATAAACGCAGTAGGTTTTTACGCCCCATTAAACATAGTAGGTTTTAAGGGGCTTTTTTATTTCTTCATTTATACAATATTATTAATTATATAATATATATTATGTTAATGATTTGTTAAGCTTGTTATTTAGAATCAATATAAATTAAAATTAATATTGTTTATTATTTGTTAATTAAATTTATTTACTTATCTTTGATTTATATTAATAATTAAAACATAATAAAATGAAACACACAAACACAAAAACAAACAGAGTATTAAACATTATTGTAAAACTTTATGCCGGCTTTTTATGTACCTTAATTATATTAGGTTCCTTAAATCTAGTTATTCAGATGCTTACAGGAAATACACCAAATATAATTCTATAATTATGAAGACATTTGAAAAAATAATACTTAGTAAGCCCTTTATAGTATCTTTTTTATATGGGGCTATGTTTTGCCTGTTGGCTATATTTTTAATAGGCGAAAGTTTAATTGAATTAATAATAAATAAATTTATATAATATTTAAACAAACAATATGGAAAAAGAACATACAGTAGATGAATTAAAAGAATTAATCTCTTTATTTAATTGGAGGCATCAATTTACAAATGATAGTGTCCTAATGGCAGGGGATTTAAAAAAATTAAATAAATTAATAGATAAATTATAAAAACAAAACATCATGAACATATATTATAACAACTCAGGATATTTAATAATACAAGATTTATTAAATGGACAATATGAAAGTATGAGATTTTTATATTATACGAAACAAGAAGCAAAAAGAATATTTAAACAAAAATATTCTAAATATTATTACAAAAATGGACACAAAATAAAATAAATAACATGAACACACAAACAGAAACAAAACAAGAAAAACAAATTGATGATTTAATTAAATTATTTGAAGATTGGTTGCCTGAAATTGATATTGATTATTTTTTAAATGGCTATGAGATTGGCGAGGATATAAATGATTCAGATGATTTATACGAAATAATAGAAAACAATGATGGCTTTAACATTGATATAATATACTATTCAAAAGCTATAAAATATTTATCTGAAAACGACGCCTCTTTAAGTGAATCAATAGAGATTGCTTCCGATATGGGATATAGTACCGAGAATTTAAACTCTGAACTATTAGCAAGCTTACACGCCTCACAAAAGGTTAGAGAGGATTTTTATAGTATTACAGATGAAATTGAGGAAATATTAAGTAGATAATATTAAATCCCCTTAGACCTAGTATAAAGCCCCTTTATTGGGGCTTTTTTTATACCCTACATTTAAAGCTTTTATTTATTGGACTTATTTTGTAATTCTTTTATAATTAGATTGGTTAGCTGTTTGAGATATAACAAACAAATCCATTTTAAGCCCTTTTAAGACACTATCTTACTTCCTCCCATACCTACCTATCACTTATATATTTAAACAGCTTAGATAAGCTTATATTAAACATATTATATATTAACAAAACTTTAACAGAATATATTTGTTTATATGAAATAATTTTAGTATTAACGTAAAACGGAGACCGAGGGGCTTAATGGCTCAATTCTATGAATTCAAACCGTTTTAAATAGGGGTACCCTAATTCCTACAAGGTAAAATTGATTAGGCTAACTAGGAAATTTTAGTAGAACTGAAATAACTGCATTAAGGATGTAACTATGCACCCCCTAAACATCTTTAAAATAAATAATAATGCAGGTAAGGTTGAATAACATTTGGGTGCTGACAAAAGATGATTAAAAGAGTAATGTTGCAATCACTTAACTGACTTGATTTATCTGAACCAACTGCCTTACATTTGTGACAGAAGTTTAGGAACTTGCTAAGTAGATTTCCAACTACATTATGATAACTACAATATAGTGTTTTTGTTCAACCTATACAACCAAAACAAGATAATTTATACATATTCTAAATAAGATAATTGACATTTTTTGTCAACAATACATACTTACTATAAAGCATTGGTGGTACAAAACAATATGGTTTCAGTTATCTTATTATATACAATTATATGGCTATAGTAGAACTAGAATTAAGAGTACCAGAAAAGTTAGCAGGTATTAAGCTTAAACAGTATCAGGAATATTTAAAGATACAAAAAGAGAATGAAGAAACTGAAGACAAAGGAAACTTTCTTAATTCCAAATGTATTCAGATATTTTGTGGTTTAACATTAAAGGAATCTTATAACCTACCAGTTAAGATGTTTGATGGTGTATTAAAGCAAATAGGTAATTGCTTTGATGAACCTACTCCACTTATAAAAGAGTTTAGTATGACTGGCTCTAATGGAGTTACTGTTGAGTTTGGTTTTATACCTCAATTAGATGAAATGACTTTTGGTGAGTATGTGGATTTAGAAAACTTTATTTCTGATTGGGATAACATGCACAAAGCTATGGCTGTATTATACAGACCTATTACTTTTAAAAAGAATGGAAAGTATAGAATAGAAGATTATGATGGCTCAGATAAGTACTGGGAGGTTATGAAAGATGCTCCAGTAAATGTTTCTTTAGGTGCGATGCTTTTTTTTTATCGTTTAGGGAAAAAATTGTCAAAATATACGATGGATTATTTAATCCTACAAAAGCAAGCTCAGGAGGATTCCAAGTCGGAGATGGATTCGGGAAAAAATGGGGATGGTATCAATCAATTTATGCTCTTGCTGGAGGAAAGGTATCAGGAATTAATAAAGTTACAAAAATTCCATTACACCAATGTTTAATATGGTTGGAGTTTGAAAAAGAGAAAAACGATTTAGAACAAAAGATGATTAAAAACGCATATAATAAAAATAGATAATGACACAAGTTTACGACATACTAGACAAAATAAGAGATAGACTAAGAGATAACCCTAGTGTATTCTCTGTAACCTTTGGAGACATAAGTGAAGTCGACCTTAACAAGACAACAATATTTCCATTAAGCCACCTTACAATAACTAACGTAACATTTGAAAGAAGTGTTGTTAATTTTAATATAGCACTATTATGTTTAGATGTAGTAGATTACAATAAAGAAAAGTATGATGACGATATCTTTTATGGTAACACTAATTTACAAGATATATATAATACTCAACTACAAGTTGTAAATGATGTTGTACAGTCTGTAAGAAGAGGGAGTTTATTTGATAGCAAAATACAATTAGTTGGAGAACCAGTAGCTACTCCATTTAAAGATAAATATGAAAATGAATTAGCTGGATGGGGTGTAGAAATTAATGTAAGCATGATTAATGATATAAGCATTTGCTAATGGCTTTTGATAACTTAAAAAATGTATTAGATAAATATGCAAAGGCATATACTCAAAAATTTAAAGCTAAGTTAAAAAGCGATAGAACCAATGCTTCTGGTAGACTGGTAAATAGTATAAAACCTGAAATGCTACAGGATGGTTTTGCTATACTAGGAAAAAGATATATAGAACAAATATCTGAAGGTAGAAAGAGAGGTAAAATGCCACCATGGTCCCCTAGGGACAACAGTATCTTGAATTGGGTTAAAACAAAGAATATAGTTCCAAGAAAAGGAGGTTCAAGTCCCAACAATATTAAAAGGTTAGCTTTTGTAATAGGTAGGTCAATAGGAAGAAGAGGAACTATAGCTAGATTTGGATACAGAGGAACTGATATAATAGACTTTGTACATAAACAACTTGGTGTTCAAATGGGAGAAGAAATATTTGCAGCATATAAAATAGATTTAGAGAAAATATTAAACAAACAAATTAAGAAAAAATAATGTCAACAATAATCAATTCAAGAAGTCCTTATTACTTTAAAGTATCTGATGCTAATTTAAACTCAGCTACAATTCAAATTTACATTTGGACTGGTTTATATTCAGCTAGAGTAGTTGGAGATTTAAAATATACTTTATCTAAAGAAGAAGTTGGAGATACTAATTACGTTGTATTTGAAGTAAGTGAGCTTGTAAGAGACTTTCTTGAAACAGAATATGGTAATTACTCTACTGATACAATATGGACTGATATAGACACTACAATATACGATTCAGCAGGTGCAATAGTTCAAGTAGGTGGACAAGATATAGTAACAAGCACATTTTTAGTTCTTGATGGTTATGGTTATTTTGAAGAGAACTCTAATCCTAGAACAAGCATAAACCCAACAGCTTCTTCATATACACCTCAAGTATTACAAGATAATTTAAACATATACTTTAACTCAGGTCAAGATATTAAAATTCCTGTATTTGCAGAAGCTTTATCTTATGTTACATTAACTTCTGCTGGTGGTGCAAATATAAATTGGGATGATGCAGATGAATTTTGGGATACTTATGATGTTAATTGGGGAGCAGCTACCACTCCAATACAAATAGTAGATAGTGGAAACTCTGACCAAAAAATTCAATATATAATATTAACTGACACCGAAAACTTACAAACAGGAGACAAGGTTACTTTTGTTAGCCCAGCTCCTCCAGCAACTGCTACCCAAACTACAGTTATAAATCTAATTTCTGTTGCAGAAGCAAAATACACTCCATTAAACATAATATTTTATAATAAATATGGAGCATTACAGAATATGTGGTTCTTTAAGAAGTCAACAAATTCAATAAATGTTATGTCTGAAAACTACAAGTCTAACATACTAGATTTAGATAATAGTGGAGGAACACCTTCTTATGTTATAAATAAACATCAAGAAAAAATATTTATGGTAAACTCAAGAGAATCTATAAGTGTAAGTACTGATTTTATAAGTGAAGAATATAATGAGGTAATAAGACAACTATTAAACAGTGAACAAGTTTGGGTTGATGATGGAACTAATGTATTGCCTATAAATTTAAAAAGTAAATCATTTGAACTTAAAAAGGGTGTTAATGACAGATTTGTTAATTATACTATATCTTTTGATTATGCGTTTGACAAAATAAACAACATTCTGTAATGCAAAAAATAGTATTATATATAAAAAATAGCGAAGGAGTTTTTAAGAGAATGGACATGTTTAATGATGAATCTGTTGTTCTTAAATCTCAAATACAAAATATTAAAGATGTAGGAAAAGTGTTTACTGATTTCTCAAGAACATTTACCCTGCCATCCTCAAAAGAAAACAACAAGCTATTTAAACATTATTATAATGAAGCAATAGAAAACGGTTTTGATGCTAGAAACAAAAAAGAAGCAATAATAGAGTTAGATTTCTTACCTTTTAAAAGAGGAAAGATATATCTAAATTCTGTAAAAATGAAAAATAATCAAATTCATTCTTACAATATAATATTTTATGGGAATACTGTAAGTTTAAAAGATTTGCTTGGAGATGATGAATTAAGCCTTTTGTCTGAATTAGATACTTATAAGCATGAATATAACAATATTAATGTAAAAGCAGGACTAGAAAGTGGACTTTCTTCAGGAAAAATAATATATCCTTTAATTTCTCACACTAAAAGATTTTATTATGACTCAGCACAATCTTCTCCAAATTACAGCGGAAATTTATATTACAATACTACTCAAAATAATATAGGACTTTCTTTTGATGATTTAAAACCAGCAATAAAATGTTTAACTATAATAGAAGCTATAGAAAACAAATATTCTATATCTTTTACTAGAGACTTTTTTAGTACAACTCCATTTAGCAATTTATTTTTATGGTTAAGCAGAAACAAAGGTGCTGTTGGAGGAGATGAAAACCAAGAACAATTACTAACAAGAATATGTGGTGATTGGGCTTTCAATGGAACAGGAACGATAGGTTTTGCTGTTGTTAATGATACATGGACCGTAAGTACTAAAGATAATGATGAAAGGTTTCAGGCTAGTATAACAGTAACCCCTACTTCTGGTGGTCAGACTGTTCCCTATAAAATAAAAGTTATTGATTATGAATCAGGGAATATTATTGGAGAAAGCTCTTTGGCGGCTGGAACAAAAACATTTACTACACAAATAGTTCCAAGTTTTGAGTTGGTCACATATAAAATTAAATTTATAATAGAATCTGAATCTACTCTTTCTTTTACTCCTCTTTTAGAATTAACTAAATATGTTTTAAATCCAGTAACAGAACAAGTTATAAGTACGAGTTCTGCTCAATATGATATAGATGGAACAGGCAATTCTATAAGTACTGTTTCTGAAATATTAATAACAGAGAATGTTCCTAAAATAAAAATAATAGATTTCTTAACAGGATTATTTAAGATGTTTAATTTAACAGCTTATTATATTGATGACTATGGAGATGCTGATTATGGGAAGGTTTATGTGGATACTTTAGACAACTTTTATGCAGATGCTTCTAACAATCCTTCTGGAGGAAAAATAAACATAACAAAGTACGTTGATATATCGAATACAGAAATAAAACCATCTATTCAATTTACTGAGCTAGACTTTAAATATCAAGAACCTTCTACTTTATTGTCAATAAATCACAAAGAACAGTTTAATAAGGTTTTTGGAGATGAATCATATAAACCAAATAATGTAGATAGGGGAACTCCATACGATATAGAAACTCCTTTTGAACACATGAAATTTGAAAGAATAATAGATAGCAATAAAGCTTCCTCAAGTCCGTATAGCTCAATAACCTCACCTCAAGCCTATATAACAGACATTTTGTGGGGATACTCTGCTAGTGGAGAATTTGATACTGATTTAGATGCTATTCCTAAAACAGGAAACTATGAACCAACCTTAACTAAACCTCTTGTTTTTTATGCAATTCAAGAAACAGGATTAACTGCTGGTTCTGGTATAAAATGGGTTTCTACTACAACTCCTTCTGAGATAACACAATATTATAGACCTTCTAACACAAACGAAGATGGCTCTTCTTCTACAGCTCCAGCACATACTATAAATTTTAGTGATGAGATTGATGAATGGAATCTTATTAATTATGCTAACAGTGGATATACAAACTCATTATTTAAGAAGTTTTATGAGAGTTATATAGTAGATGTTTTTAATCAGTACAAGAGAATATATAAATTAAAAGCAAAGTTTCCTGCTGACTTTTTAATTAACTATAGACTAAATGATATCCTTATTATACAAGACAGGGAATTTACAATAAACTCAATAAGTACTAATTTAAAAGATGGTAAGAGTGATTTAGAATTATTAATAAAATTATGATAAAGAATATAATAGATTTATTGTCTGCTTCTGATTGGTATTTATATGATGAAGATATAGATATTGCAAAAGGTAAATATAAATCTCCTTTAACTTGGAAAGAAATAAAACAAAGCATAAAACGAAATACATACAACAATGGCTGAAAACAATATTAAAATATTTACTATAAAGGTTGACACTAAAAGTGGTGAGGTAAAAATTAATGGAATAACTAAAAGTTTTAAGGAAGCTGAAATTGCACTTAATAAATTAAACAAACAATCTCAGGCTACAACTAAAACTGGATTAAATCCATTAACAGGTGCGACAGGTTTGGCAGGTGCAGCAGTAACAGAACTTGGTAGAACTGTTTCTGATTTAAACTATGGATTTCCTGCTGTAGCAAACAACATTTCTCAGCTAGGTTCTTTATTTACTATACTTACAACTAAAGCTGGAGGTGCAAAAGGAGCTTTTCAGCTAATGTTAAAAGAAATGAGAGGTCCTTTGGGTATTTTATTTGCTTTTCAAATTGGAATTACTCTTTTAGAGGCTTTCAGTAAAGGATTCTTTGATACTGGAAAAGAAGCTAAAAAAGTTTCAGAAGAGTTAAAGAAATTAAAAGGAGAATTAGCGTCTAATATTGTTGTTGCAAATCAATATGTAAAAATATTAGAAGACACAAATACTTCAGAAAGAAAAAGAGCTTCTGTAATAGAAGAGTTAAAAGATTTAGTTCCAAGCCTAAAAGATGAGGATTTTAAATATGGTCAGCAATTAGATATTGTTAAACAAAAAATAATTGACTATTCAATAGCTCAGGCTGCTAGAATTGAAATAGACAAGTTAGTAGAGGAAAATTCAGAGTTATTATCAGAAAGAAGAAAGATAAATATAATAAATGAAATAGAAAATGAAGAAGAAAAAACAAAAGCAATAAGAGAATATGCTAGAGAAAATGATTTCAACCTTACATCTACTGCTGTAGGTTTTGGGGTTCAAGCTAAAGAGTTTGAAAAAAGTGATGAAAATATAAAAAAATCATTTGAAAAAAGAAGTAAAACAACTATTGAAGAGTCTGATAAAATATTAAAAAAAATAAATGAATTATCAGTTGGGTTTGAAAATGGTTTTGTTAAAGAAAAGAAAAATGCTAAATTAAGAAAAGATTTTGTTGCTAAAAGATTGTCTTTTGCTGATGACATATTAAAATCAGAAGAAAATGTAACAAAGCAAACTATACATGGTAAAGAACAACAATTAAGAGCAGAATCTCAATATCAAATGGATTTAGCACAATTAAAGTTTGATGAGTTTAAGAGGAAACAACAAGAAAGAGTAGATTCAATAAAAGACAATGAGGACAGAATAAAAGCACAAAAGAAAGCAGACGAAGCTATTAAAGAATCACAAAACTCATTGTCTCTGTTTAAGATACAGAAGATGAAAGAAACAAATCAACTTATAGATATAGAAAGGATAAATGATTTACAAGGAGCAAGACTTAGACAGGCTGATTTTATGGCAAAAGAAAGAGAGGATATTTTAGCTTTTGATGTTGTTATGGCTGAAAACGAAATGAATAAAATAGAAAATGAAAGATTGTTAAATGAAGAAATACATAATAATAAAATAAAAAATATACAAGATGAAATAGCTGAAAGAAAAATAGCTAATAAGAGTTATGTGGATTTAATGATAAAAGAAACTAATGAGGTAAATAAACAAACAAGACTTCAAACAAAGCTAAAGAGAAAAGAAGAAAAAGCCAAACTTGCTATTGCTAATCAAGTAGCTCAAGCCATGATAAGCATTGCTGGGGAGGGTTCTGCTGTAGGTAAAGCAGTTGCGGTTGCTATGGCTATAATGAATACCAAGGAGGCTATTACTGCCGCTTTAGGAGCAAAACCTTATGGACCTTGGAATATAGCACAAGCAGTTGCTACAGGTGTGTTTGGATTTAAACAGGTACAGGAAATTATGGCAACTAAACTTCCTGCTGGTGCTGGTGGCAGAGCAGGTTCAGGTGGTGCTGGGGCTTCTATGTCTGTATCTGCACCGAGCTTCAACGTAGTAGGTGCCTCAGGAACAAGTCAAATTGCGGAAGCTGTTACTGGTGCTCAAGACAGACCATTTAGGGCTTATGTGGTTAGTGGAGATGTAAGCTCTGCTCAAGAATTAGACAGAAAAACAGTTTCAGAATCTTCCTTAGGATAAATAAAACAAAACATAAATATAAAAGTTATCATATTATGAAAACCATTGAACTATATATAGACGAAGAAAACGAATTTAGTGGAATAGAAGCTATAAGCGTTGTCGAAAACCCAGCAATAGAAGAAGACTTTATTGCTCTTAAGAAACAACAAGTTAAACTTGCTGAGGTAGATAGAGAAAAAAGAATCCTTATGGGTGCTGCTTTAATACCTAATAAAAAAATACTAAGAACCAACGGAGAAGAAGAATATAACATATTCTTTAGTAAAGATACTGTAAGAAAAGCTTCTGAATTATTTTTATCAAGAGGTAAACAAAACAATTCAACACTAGAACATGACGTTAAACTCAATGGGTTGTCTGTTGTAGAATCTTGGATTATTGAGGATAAAAAGAAAGATAAATCAAGAAAGTATGGATTTAGTTTACCTGTAGGAACTTGGATGGTTTCTGTAAAGGTAAACAATGATGAGATTTGGAATGACTTTGTAAAAGAAGGAAAAGTAAAAGGATTTTCTATAGAAGGATTCTTTGCTGATAAACTAGATGAAAGACCAAAAGAAAGTGTAGAAGAAGACTTTGATGAAATAGAAGCGTTGTCTAAATTATATGAAATAGAAGAAGCCTTTTTAGAATCTCAAAACATACAATTAGAATCTTACAACGACTATCCTCAAGCGGCTGTAAACAATGCTAAACGTGCTTTAAAATGGAAAGAAGAAAATGGCAGTTCTTGTGGAACTCCTGTAGGATGGAGAAGAGCTTCGATGTTAGCATCAAAATCTAATTTAACAAGGTCAACGATTGCAAGAATGGCTTCATTTAAAAGACACCAGCAAAATAAAGACGTACCATATTCAGAAGGGTGTGGTGGTATTATGTGGGATGCTTGGGGGGGTAGTGCTGGTATTAATTGGGCTATATCTAAACTAAAACAAATAGACAAAAAAGAGATGTCTGAAATAGATGAGTTTGAATTACAATTACAAGACTCTTTGGAATGCAACGGTTTAACTCTTGCTGAGGATAAATTCAAGGATTATCCTGATGCCGCTCATAAAAATTCATTAAGAGCATTAAAGTATAAAATAGACAACAAGTCACAATGTGGTACTAAGGCTGGATGGCAAGTTTCTCAAATGTTAGCCAAGAAAGAACCTATATCAAGATGTATAATATCTCAAATGGCTTCTTATGTTAGATTTAGAAGAGACAAAGGAGTTCCTTATTCTGAAGGTTGTGGTAAATTGCTTTGGGATGCTTGGGGCGGAGATGCAGGAATAAACTGGGCTTCTAAAAAGATAAAAGAAATAGACCGAGAAATAAAGCCTATAGATTCTTTAAACATGGCTTCAATGGAAATAAATGAAGATTATGCTATAATAAATGATAGGTTAGCTTATTCTACAAAAGAAAAGGCTATGGAAATGTCAGATGACTTAGGATGTCAAGGTATACACCAGCATGAATATGAAGGGAAGATTTGGTATATGCCTTGTGAAAAACATAGCATGGCTGAGATTGGACCTAGGGGCGGAGTAAAAAAAAGTCCTAAAGCTCCTAAGTCTGCAACTCCAAACAAAAACCCAAAAGGGAAAGGTACGGCAAAAGGAGATGCTTCGGGTAAATCAGGAGCAAAAGTTTCTGAAAAAGACAGAGAATCACTTAAAAAAAAGGCTGATGAATTTAATGAAAAATATAAACAAAAACTAGGCTATGGAATAACTGTTGGTATGTTGGCTTCAGTATTTCAAAGAGGTCTTGGTGCTTTTAACACAAGTCATTCTCCAAACGTAAAGTCACCTTCACAATGGGCACACGCTAGAGTAAACGCTTTTATGTATTTGGTTAAAAATGGCAGACCACAAAACTCAAAATACACAACTGATTATGATTTGTTACCAAATAAACACCCTAAAAGCAGTAAGAAATGAAAAAAAAATATAAAAAAACACCAAGTAAAACAAGCCCTCGCTCTTCAAGAAGAGGTTGTCTTTGTAAAGATGGAACCTATTCGGTAAAATGTTGCGATGGTTCTTTACAGGCTCAGGGCGTAGGAAAAGTGTAAAAATACAACAAAAACAAAACCACAAAGTTATCAAGTTATACTATTAATTTAAATCAATAATATATGAAAGCTACCGATATTGTAGACAAATTTAAGAAAATCTTACTATCTGAGACCGAAGAAAAGGTTGAAGAGATAGAAGTACAAGAAGAGGTTAAATTAGCGGAAGAAGAAATCGAAGAAGTGAAAGACGAAGTTTCTGAAGAAGATGCAAAAGAAAAGGAAGAAGTTAAAGAAGAGGAAATGTATGCTACTAAAGAAGAACTTTCTAAAGCGATTGCTGAAATGAAAGCTATGTATGACCAATTAATGGAATCAATGAGTGATGAAAAATCTCCTGAAGTTCCAGAAGAATTAAAAGAGGAAGTTGAATTATCCTCTCAAGAATCAGAAACTGAGCCTATTGCTCATTCTCCTGAGTCTAATGTAGAAAAAAACAATATTCATTTGTATGGTAATAAAGGACCACAAACAATAATGGATAGAGTACTAAACAAAATTTCATAATAAACCAAAACTAAAATAATAAAAAATGGCTACTACAACTTCAATTACAAGTACTTATGCTGGAGAATTTGCTGGAAAGTATATTTCTGCTGCATTATTATCTGGTTCTACTATCGAAAATGGTGGAATTTCAGTAAAACCTAACGTAAAATTTAAAGAAGTAATCAAAAAGGTTGCAACAAGCGGTCTTATTGCTAATGCTTCTTGTGATTTTGCTGATACTGGTTCAGTTACATTAACAGAAAGAATCCTTCAACCAGAAGAATTCCAAGTTAATGTTGAGCTATGTAAAAAAGACTTCCGTTCAGATTGGGAAGCTGTACAAATGGGATATTCTACATTTGACAAATTACCTCCAAAATTCAGTGATTTCTTAATTTCTCACGTTGCTGCTAAAGTTGCTGAGAAAACTGAACAAAACATCTGGGCTGGTGTTAATGCTAATGCTGGTGAATTTGATGGATTCTCTACTTTATTAGCTGCTGATTCTGATGTTATAGATGTAACTGGTTCTGCAATTACTTCTGCTAACGTAATCTCTGAATTGGGCTCTATAGTAGATGCAATTCCTTCTTCTTTATACGGACAAGAAGATATGTTTGTATATGTATCACAAAACATCGCTAGAGCTTATGTAAGAGCTTTAGGTGGATTTGGAGCTTCTGGATTAGGTGCTGCTGGTACAAACTCTCAAGGAACTCAATGGTGGAACAATGGCTCATTAAGCTTTGATGGTGTAAAACTATTTGTTGCAAATGGTCTTGCTGATGACACTGCTGTTGCTGCTGAAAAATCTAACCTATTTTTTGGAACAGGTCTTTTATCTGACCACAACGAAGTAAAAGTTATCGACATGGGTGACTTAGATGGTTCTCAAAATGTAAGAGTAATCATGAGATTTACAAGTGGAGTACAATACGGAATCGGAGGAGATATCGTATACAGAGTAAACTCTTAATAATAATTAAATAAAGGGTGGGCTTAACCACTCGCCCTTTTAATACTAACTTAAAAAAACTAATAATATGTCTTGTAATTTATCGCTATATAGAACAGAACCCTGCAAGGATAGTGTTGGTGGATTAGATAAAGTTTACTTTGTTAATTATAGTTCTTCTTTGTATTCAACAATTACGTTTGATACAACGAATACAGATGCCATAGAGTCCATTACTGGAACTCCATCTGCATACGAATATGATATTAAAGGAACTTCTTCTTTTACACAAAACATCCAAGCTAGTAGAGAAAATGGAACTACTGCTTTCGAGCAAGTTTTAGAATTAACTCTACACAAACTGACTATAGCAGACCACAAAGAATTAAAATTAATGTCTTTCAATAGACCTCACGTTATTATAAAAGATAACAATGGAAATTACTTCCTAGCTGGAATAGAGCATGGAATGGATGTTTCAGGAGGAACTATTGTTACAGGTGGAGCTATGGGAGATTTAAGTGGATACACTTTAACTTTAACAGGAATGGAAAAAGCTCCAGCTAATTTTATGGAGTCTGACCCTGCAACTGTTGGATTTACTGTAGTAAACTCTTAAACATAGTAAGTTCTTAAACATAGAAGATACAAAGCCCCTTTATTGGGGCTTTTTCTATATAAAACAAAACAGACACTTTTCAGTTATCTTATTATGATAAGATTACTTCCTAACTCAAATTCTCAAACAATTAAGATAATACCTAGAGACAATACCTCTTTGTCAAACATTAGTCTTATAATAACAGAAGATGGAACTAACAAAAGTGAAACACTAACAAGCCTTAGTGCTACTGTTAATGGAAATTTTACTCATGTCCCAATAACATCCACTATTTTAAAAGAAGGAAGTAGTTATTATTTGCAATTCAGCAAAAACAGTAGTTTATGGTATAGAGACAAAGCTTATGTTACCTCTCAAACAAATGATGAGGTAATACATACATTGAACACAAACCAATACGACCAATATGGTGAAGGGTCAGAAGACGAATATATAGTATTATAATATGGAAAATAAAAATATTAGAGTAGTTAATCTTTCTGGATATGAAATTCCAGAAATAAAAGAAGTTTACGGAAAAGACTGGATTCAATACGGTGATTGTAACGATTATTTTGATGAACTTATAAATAAATATTTAGGAAGTCCAACTAACGCTAGATGTATAAACGGTATAGTTGACATGATATATGGAAGAGGTTTAGAAGCTACAGACAGTGAGCTTAAACCTGAGATGTATACTAAAATGAAAATGTTATTAAAACCCAAGGATTTAAGAAGGGTTGTTAATGATTACAAAATGTTAGGGCAGTCTGCTGTTCAGATAATATATAATAAACAAAAAACCTCTATAATTAAAGTTTTGCATTTTCCAATGGAGACTTTAAGAGCTGAAAAAGCCAAAAAGGGTCAAGTAGAAGCTTATTACTACCACCCTAAGTGGTCAGAAATGGCTCCTAGTGACAAACCTAAGAGAATACCTTCTTTTGGTAATGGCTCAAAAAGAGAGGCTATAGAAATATATGTATTTAAGCCTTATAGGTCAGGATTTTATTATTATTCTCCAGTAGATTATCAATCTTGTTTACAATATGCTGAATTAGAAGAGGAAGTAAGTAATTATCATATAAATAATATTAAAAACGGTTTACAGCCATCTTTATTAGTTAATTTTAATAATGGAGTGCCAAATGAAGAAACTCAAGAGTTAATTGAGCATAAAATATATGATAAATTTAGTGGTTCTTCAAATGCAGGTAAATTTATACTTACATTTAATGAATCAGCAGAAACTCAGGCAGACTTACAACCTATTCATCTTCCAGACGCTCATGCTCAATATCAGTTCTTAGCTGATGAGAGTAGAGAAAAAATAATGCTTGGTCATGGTATCGTTTCTCCTATACTATTAGGTATAAAGGACAATACTGGATTTGGTAATAATGCAGAAGAGCTTAGAACAGCATCTATTCTTATGGACAACATAGTTATTAGACCATTTCAACAAGGAATTATTGATGGTTTAAATGAAATACTTGCTTTTAACAAAATATATCTTAACCTATACTTTGTAACGCTACAGCCAATAGAATTTACAGAATTAGATAACATTTCTACTAAAGTAAAGAGAGAGGAAGAAACTGGAGAGAAATTAAGCTCACAAGAAGAAATAGACCTATCAGACGATGGTGCAGAAGACCTGTACACGCAATTAGAGAGCCTAGGAGAGGTTATCTCTAGTGAATGGGAGCTTATACATAGCGAGGCTGTAAATGACAAGAATGAAGAGTTTGATTTAACTAAATTAAGTGTGTCTGAAGATGATGCTAGTCCTAATAAGCGTTCTGGACAAGATAATTCAGGTTATAAAGTAAGATATGCTTATTCTCCTGTAAGAAACTCGGACAAAAGTAGGGTGTTTTGCAAGAAAATGGAAGCACTAACATCTAAAGATTTAGTATTTAGAAAAGAAGATATTACCTTAATGTCTTTTAAAGGTTTAAATAGTGAATTAGGACACGATAAAAAGAAATATAATCTTTTTAAGTATAAAGGGGGTAAAAATTGTCACCACTTCTGGGAAAGAAGAGTATATAAAAAGAAAGTAACATCAGATACCGAAGTTGAAGCTTCAGATGCTGTGCAAGACGGATTTAAGGAACCAAATAATCCTCAAGAAGTCGAAGTTAGACCAGTAGATATGCCAAACAGAGGTGCTTACCCAAAAACTAAATAATTATGGCACAGAAAGCACTTTTCATAACGATAAATGATTTAAAAAGAAAATCTATTATAGACGGTAATGTAGATGCCGATAAATTAATACAATTTATTGAAGTAGCACAAGATACACATATTCAAAACTACCTAGGAGGATTACTTTACAATAAAATACAAAGTTTAATAATTAATAATACTATTGATGATGCTGGTAATTCAGACTATAAAACTCTTTTAGAGAGTTATATAAAACCCATGTTGGTTTGGTTTACACAAAGTTCTTATTTGCCATTTGCTATGTACCAAATTAGTAATGGAGGTGTATTTAAACATAGAAGTGAAAATTCTGAAACTATCTCACTAGAAGAAATGAGAATGATGTTAGCTAAAGTTACTGAAACAGCAGAGTTCTACACAAGAAGATTTGTTGATTATATGGATTACAATAGCACTTTATTTCCAGAATATACTTCTTCAACTAATGGAGAAATGTATCCAGACAAAGATGTTAATTTTAATTCATGGGTTCTTTAATGGAACAAAAAAAAATAAAAACATATAAACCTAAAGAAAGTAATGTAATTAAATTAGATTCTTTCTTACAAAAATTAAACAAAGATGGCAAACACAATAAATTGGGGAAAAATATATTGCAGTAGTTCGTGGGGAGATGACAGCAACGATGATACAGTTAAAAACGGAAGCGAACCAACTTGTTTTAGTTAATTATGGCTACTCTTTCAGGAAATAAAATAAAAAATACCTATCAGTCTCTTGTTAAGTTTTCTGACAATGGTAATATAACAACCTCAGCTAAACAACTAACTGATGGATTTGGCAACAATTCTCCTATATATGTTTCAACAACTCAAGTAGGTATAGGGGTTACTCCAGAATCAGGATTAAATCTACACGTTTACGGAGATGCAAAAATAGGAAGCAATTTAACTGTAATAGGAAACCTAGTAGTTGAAGGAAGCACAACAACTGTAGGAACTGATACATTAACAGTAAAAGACCCGTTAATTGTACTGGCTAACAACAACACTTCAACAGATGCAGTAGATATAGGTTTTTACGGTAAATATACACCTTCAGGAACCACATTATACTCTGGATTGTTTAGAGAGGCTCTAACAGGCAAATACAGGCTATTTAAAGGGTTAGAAGCAGAACCAACAACTACCGTAAATTTATCAGGAACAGGGTACGCTAAAGCAGATTTAATAATAGGTAATATAGAGACTAATGGACTTTCAGAAGGTTCATCGTTATTTGATTTTACAAAAAATGTTGCAATAGATGGAACTTTTGCCGTTACTGGAGGTTCTGAGTTTGATAGCACTATAAGTCATATAGAAGTTGCAACTACAGTTACTAAATTTACTGGTATAACTGGTAGTGGTTTTAATGCGAGTAAACTAGAATTTTTTAAAAATACAGATTTACAAATAAGATTAAATGGTGAGGACGGAGGAATAACCACTCTCGGAATTTTGTCTGGTGGAGGAATAACTAGTACTGGTAATTTAGGTGTTGATGGAAATATATCAGCTGGAGGCACTGGTTCGTTTACTGGACAAGTTACTATTCCACAAACACCAACCTCAAATACTCACGCAGCATCAAAAGGATATGTGGACACACAAATTGGTGCTAACAACGAATTGTCAGAGGTTTTAGCAAACGGAAATACTACTGGTGGAAATGATATAGCTATAACAGGTGGAGACAAAATAACTAATTTTACATCTACTGGAATTGATGACAATGCCACTTCTAATATATTGACAATATCTGATGCTAGTTCAACTTTTGCAGGGAATGTATCTGTAACAGGCAATATAACCGCTAGCGGTACAAGTTCTTCACTAAACACTGGTAACTCTGGAACTTTTGTTACAAATGATGCTAATAATTATCCAAGAATATCAACCTCACAAGCAAATATTCAATTAGGATTATTTAGGACAACAACAGGTGTGGGTGGTGTGTATATTGGAGGAAGTAGTGGAGGGTTTGAGCTTAGAAATGGAACAACTTTAGCTCCAATATTTGATGTAGACCAATCTGGCAATGCAACTTTTGCAGGAAAAGTAGGAATAGGAAATAACAATCCTTCATATGCACTAGATGTGCGTCAAGCCACTAGTGGAAATGGAACTTGCGATTTTAGGTTAGCAGGTCGTAGAGCTGATAGCACTACAAGTTTTATTGTTTCTACTATTTATGCTGAAAATTTTGATAATGGAACAGGTGATGTAACTATCGGTAAAATTGATTTTAGCATTGACGGAGATGCAACAAGTGACCAGAGCCAATATGGAAAAATGATTTTTAGTACAACAAACAACAGTTCTGAAGTTATAGCTTTAACCATAGACAGTTCACAAAACGCAACTTTTGCAGGAAACGTGATTCAATCGGGAACAAGTCCGCAACATCAATTTGTGACTCCAAACAACTTCAATTTTCAAATAGCGGTACAAGAAAACGTATCTAATACTTTAGAGATTACACCATCTACTACAGCTGGTGGTACTACTTTTTCTACACCTGCTGTACTTGTAAACTCTTCAGGAGATGTGGGAATAGGAGCAACAGGATTATATTCAACAGATAGAGCATTAAACTTACCAGGAAAAGGAATATCTTTTAAAAATAATGTTAATGGCTCTAATAATAATTGGAGTTATATTTATAATACAGCAACAGGCAGTTCTTCTAATTTAGTTTTCGCAACAGGTCAAAGTTTAACTGCTTTAACTTTAGCACATAGTGGTAACGCAATTTTTGCAGGAAATGTAGATATAAATGGTTCAGGAAATAATTCTATTGCAGGTGATTTATATTTTGGTGTTAATGCTGATATATTTAAAAGTTCAGGAACATTAGGTATAAATGCTGATAACTCAACTTTTTCAGGAAATGTAAGTATTAATTCAACATCAGCACCTGTTAAAAATTTAGTAGTTGAAGGAGATTCCTTAGCTTATGCTACTATCAGAGTTTTAAGTAATTCAACATCACACGGAGCAGAAATAGAATTTGGAGATTCTACCGATGTTGATTATGGTTCTATAACACAATTTGCTTCAAGTGCAGGTGAAGGTGGCAGAATGAGATTTAGAGCAGGAGGAATTGAAACAATGAATTTGAAAGATGGAAACGTAGGAATAGGAAAAAGTCCTTCTAAAAAATTAGATGTAGAAGGTGCAATAAGAGTAATAAATACAGCAGGAACTTCTGCTGCTGAATTGGATGTTACAAGTGGTGGAACTTGGAGGTTTAGGTCAAATCCAGTCACTGGTGATAATAGTTATGGTTTAGACATAATAAAAGGTAGTGCTGGAACAGATGTAAAAATGTCTATATCATCTGGGGGGGATGTTACTATTGGTGATTCATCTATTACAAATACAGGAAAAGTTGAAATTAGTACAGGAGTAGGCACTTATTCTGGAAGTATGAATATAAGACATAGTACAACAAATGCTGATGGTTCTGGGTTTATCAACTTTTTTAGAAACAATGCTGTTATTGGTTCAATAGGTCAAGTAGGCACAACAGGTGTTAATTACAATACATCTTCTGATTATAGATTAAAAGAAGATTTACAATACTTTGACGGATTAGATATGGTTTCTAAAATACCTGTCTATGACTTTAAATGGAAAACAGATGAAAGCAGAAGTTATGGAGTTATTGCTCACGAATTGCAAGAAGTTTTACCTGATGCAGTTACAGGACAAAAAGATGCAGAAGAAATGCAAGGAGTTGATTATTCTAAAATAGTTCCTTTGTTAGTTAAGTCAATACAAGAGTTACAACAAAAAGTAGATTTATTAAAGAAACAATGTAAATGTAAATAAAACAAATAGAGATGAAAAATACTTATAGTTGGCAAATTATTGGTGTAAAAACTAAAAATAAAAAAAGAATAACT
>Ga0208666_1000138_pt1 | contig 33879 bp, 56 predicted proteins | sample 5B_taG_FD_184078 | JGI IMG/M metagenome (GOLD analysis project Ga0208666, IMG submission 184078) | Marine viral communities from the Subarctic Pacific Ocean - 5B_ETSP_OMZ_AT15132_CsCl metaG (SPAdes) (version 2) | ecosystem: Environmental > Aquatic > Marine > Oceanic | place: Pacific Ocean...
GAAAGAAGATTAATTAACAAACAAGGAGTCAATAATGGCCAAAAAAGATAAACAAAATGGACCGATCTTGACATTGAACGATAAAGAGTACGATGTGAACAAAGATCTTAATGATGAACAAAAGCAGATTTATCTGCATCTAAAGAATATAGATGATAAGATCAATCAGAATAACTTTATTCAACAGCAGTTGATGGTTAGCAAGGATGGCTTTGTTCGCATGATGGAAGAAAGTCTTGCAAAGGAAGATGATTACTCACCACATGATCCTGGAGATGAAAACGACTAATGATTGTTAGACGATGCGCCCAAGATTTTGATGTAGTGATACACAAGAATACTAAGCCAGGAATGGTAAAGACGATTGCTATGGCTGATGGCACAAAGAAATCTTTGACCTATCCATCTGCTGCGAAAGATTATTTTCTACTAGTGGATGGTGAGATAACTCAAAGATCCGATTCATTTGCTACGATAGAAACTGCTTACGTACAAGCATGTAAAGATAAAGGTTGTGATTCTCATGGGCGCATCGACATTTTTAAACATAAAATTATAAATAACAAGGTGGTGGATAGATGAAAAATCCATTAGCAACATTAGTGTCTTGGCAATATCGTACAGGACAATTAGATGGATGGACTGCGTATCATTTAGCAGCAGGTGCGTTTTTATGTAAAATATTCCAATGGTTACATTGGACAGATTTTTGGTGTGTTATGGGTGTATTCATAATTGGCGTAGCTTGGGAAATCTTTGAATGGTTTGTTGAAGGCGATGAAGAAACCTATGGCACTAAAAAAGTGTGGGCATACAATACGATGGCTGATATAGTGGTAGAAACTGGTATCGCATGGTGGATGGTGCTATGAACAAAGTAATAGAAAAATTAGATAATGGAGATTTTAAAGTTGTTAGTACGAGTTATGATATTCCTATTAAGTATCATTATAATACAAAGTTGCGGAAGCAACGGCTGGATAATAGCAAGCATACCAGTCACACCGCAGGATACAGTTACAAATACAGTTTTTATCGAGATAGTGGATGCTGATTCAACTGTTCATTGGTTTCATGGTAGTATCAGCAGCTATAGTAATTGGTGCTACAGGCATCAAAGATTGGAAGAGGTAAAAGTACAGTAATGGATACTACAGCATTAATTGAGGCTTATGGTGAATTAGGCGCGCTAGGTATGCTCGCAATTTTACTTTCTCTAATGATTAATTCATTATTAAAAGAAAATCGCTCACAAACTGAGCATATTGATGAGATTCAACAAGATCTGTCAAGTATGAAATCAGAGCTAAGTAATACAATGAATATTTGTGTAAAACTAATTGACTCTATTAATAGTTTTAAATCAAATGTTAATGACAAGCTAGATAGAAGGCACGAATCATTAATGAAAGAAGTAGATGATTTGAGCGATAAAATAAGTTATATGTCTGGTAGAATAAATGGAGGCAAACACTAATGGACAGTTTAAAAGTAACATCAATTAGTTTTGCTAACTATGGCGTGTATCTAGCAGAAATAAATTTGTTATTACAATGCATTGTTGCAGTAATGAGTATTATATATTTAGGAATTAAGATAAAAGGAAAATCTAATGGACATTAAACCAATGTTAATAAAGTTAGCTGAAGAGCAAGCAGATAAAATGAAAGAACAAGCTGTAGGCTACACACAGTCTGAAGAATTTGCAGATAAAATGGCGCAGTTGATGAATGATAAGATTAATATCCCATTTGTTAAAGAAGAAAAAGAAGGCGAGTTATTCAAAGAGTTTGCTGAAGTGGTCCAAGATTTAATCGCAGGAATCTTTAAGAAATAATGGCTGCACCTGCACGAATTAAATCTACGATGCGCAGACTAGGACTGCGCGGAGTGAATAAGCCAAAACGAACACCAAGTCATAAGACAAAGTCTCATGTAGTGATGGCCAAGTCTGGTGATAGATATAAATTAATTCGTTTTGGGCAGCAAGGAGCAAAAACCGCTGGTAAGCCACGCAAAGGCGAGTCTGCACAAATGAAAGCAAAACGCAGATCATTTAAGGCAAGACACGCAAGAAATATCGCTAAAGGTAAGATGAGTGCGGCTTACTGGGCAAACAGGGTGAAATGGTAATGAAAGTAAAAGGTGTTAGTGTAACAGGATTAAGTAAAAGACAAGTAGCAGCAATGCGCAGACATGCAAGGCATCACACTGCAAAGCATTTGCGATCTATGGTAGCAGCAATGCGCAAAGGATCTACATTCGGTCAATCACATTCTAGTGCAATGAAGAAGGTTGGGAAGTGAAAAAGAAACGTAGCAAATCCAGAGTAAATGAAGCAGGTAACTATACGAAGCCTACGTTACGCAAAAGAATATTTAATCGTATAAAAGCAGGTAATAAAGGTGGACGACCAGGGCAGTGGAGTGCTAGAAAGGCGCAGATGCTTGCAAGAGCATATAAGAAAGCAGGCGGTGGATACAGATAATGGCACTAAAGAAGTCACAAAAAAGTTTACGTAAGTGGACTAAGCAAAAGTGGGGATATGTCACGAAAGGTGACGAGAAGAAACCGCGCAGGAAGCGTGGTAGATATTTACCTGAGAGTGTACGTAAAGGTTTAAGTAAGTCGCAAAAGGCTTATGAGAACAGGTTAAAGCGTGCTGCGAGCAAAAGAGGCACACAACGCGCGAAGTATAGTAAAAGAACAAGAAGTAAAGTAAGGAGTGCAAGATAATGCCGTATGGAAAAGGAAGTTATGGGTCTAAAATTGGTAGACCTAAAAAAAAGAAAAAGAAAAAGAAGAAGATGAAACGTGGTCGATAAAAAGCAAATGCGCGGCATCATTAACGATGTCCTTCAAAAGTTAGGCGAAAAATACGCAGATCCTAAAGCTTTAGACTTAGTATATAACACTGGTTTAGTGGAGTCAAAATACGTTTATCTAAAGCAAATCAAAGGACCTGCGGTCGGCTTTGCCCAAATTGAACCTTGGGTGGGCATTTCAATGATCAAAGACTATTTACAATATAGAGAATCATTAATGAAAAAGGTAGCGGATGTATGCAAGATAGATTGGAAGTATTTTATTGATCCAACAGAAGAGGACTGGCGTTATATTTTAACAGTTAATATTGCCGCGCAAATTGTTTTTTGCAGATTACATTACTGGCGAGTACCTAAATCACTACCAAGAACTTTGGAAGAGCAAGCGCAACAATGGAAAGTATTTTATAACACTGCAAAAGGTGCTGGAACGCCAGAAAAATTTATTGAAATAGTTAAGAAATATGGATGATGCGCAGAAAATAGATAGATTAATTGACACCATGTTAGAATTAAAAGAATTAGCTAGATCATTAGATGATCCACGTAATGATCCTGACACTATTGTAGCAACAATGCTTGCATTAATTATCTGCGTAGATATACCAGATGTCACCATTTTACCTACTAATAACATAGGAATTGCACTCGCATGAGTTATTTAACCGCATTTTGTAATATAACAACCGATTTACAAGCAATTGTTAGTGATATAGATCGCTATGACCGCAAAAGAGTTTTAATGTCTAATTGGAGTAATCCTAGTTCAAACACATATCGACTAAGTAACACAGGATATATAGAAAATTTATACAAGGATGGAGTAGAAATGACGAAAGTCAGCGATACTCCTAATGCAGATAACGAATTTAAATACTCTGAATCAACTGATTCTGTTGATTTCTTTTTAGCGTCTAGTTCAGTAGCTGCTCTTAATAGCAGTGTATTTGAAGCTGGGCAGGATTGGGAAGATTTAAAAACACGCGTGGTAAAAGAACAAGCTGATCATATGCGCAGTTATTTAAATCGTCCTATATATAAGCGCGGTAATTCTAATTACCAAGGCGCAGCAGATAGGCCATACGACTTTATAGTTATTCGATGCAATGCGTTGTTAGCCTGCGCTGATTTGGTGCGCAGTCAAGATCCAGAAAAAGCTGCTGATCTTGATGAATTGGTTTTAGGTGACGATGGTTTACTTACTAAGTTAAAAAGACGTGATTATGTCATGTGGCATGAAACATCTTTTAGAAGTGAATCTGGTGTAATACGTGAGGTGAGTGTGAATGGATCAACTACTGGGTATATCGAAGATATTAAAATGTTTGGACCACCTAGCACAGATTATGATGAGGTGCGTGTCGTTATTAGCACAGCAGGTACATTTAGTCCTGGAACTGCATCTACAGTTAAGTATGATGTTTTTACTAAGGATGACACTGGATTACGCAGGCATAAATCAGTAGATGCAGAAGTAATGAATGGTGACTATCAAGCACTTGCATATGGTGCGCTTATTCGCTTTCAAGCAGGTGTGTATACGCTAAATGATGAGTGGTCCATTACATTTCAATCAGATGATGTGCAGATGGGAACTGTGCGCAGTGGACAAATTTATAGATAATGTCATCCATAAAGGTATAAGTGATGGCTATAACGTTTGAAAATGTCATCTTTGATAGAGTTATTGAAAATATAAATGATATTATTGCGAATGAATTTGGAATACAAATATTTTACGATGAACATCAAGGAAATCAAAGTTTTCTTTTGCAGCCTGTTAGTGATGAGATATTAGATACATTATCTAGTGGACAAATACGAGAAGTGACTATATCGATACAATACGAATTAGATTTAAGTAACAAAATAAATAAAAATTTATTTAAACAAGTAATGATGGTAACAGAAAGATTAAAAAGATTATTGTTTAATAATAACACATATAGTGTAAGTGGTACGAATCAATTTCGTAATGGCAGTGTGGGAAGTGTTGAATATGAACAAGAAGATGATAAAATCAGAAGCACCACAACATTTTCATGTCAAACATTGGAGTTAGTATGATAGTTAAGGCAAAAAAAGAATATAAAGATTTATCAGATAATAAAAATTTTATTGCATTAGGAAAAACAAGCACGCATTTAAAATTGTTAGCAGGTATGGAATGTGAAGTGTCAAAATCTTTATTACCTTTATCAAAAGAACTATTAAAAGCATTAGAAACTAAAAAAATTAAAAGTGAGGACAAATAATGGCTAAAAGCGCACTATTTCAAACCAGCCAACAAACCAATGTACTGATAGCTACTGAATCAGCGTTTGGCACAAAAGCTGCAACAGGAGCAGCAAGAATACACATGCCTGTTACTAGCTATAGTTTTTCTGAAGTTGCTAACCATACATTAGCAGTTGCGCCATTTAGAGCAGGCGCAGGTGGAGCGACACAGTCTACAGAAATGGTAAAAGCACAAAGACATGATAGAATGTATGAAATTACTTTGGAGTTTATGGGTTCACCACAAGCAATTGATAGAGTTTGTTTAGCATTGTTTGGTGATGGTGATGGCACAAATATTTTGCTAGGATCTATGCCTACCACAAGTAATATAAGTGGTAGCACCGCAACACCAGTAACCATATATTTTGATAAAGGTAGTGCAAGCGCAGCAAATACCGCACTTTCTTTTGCAAGTTGCATGTGTACATCATTTACAATATCTGGTGATATTGGTGGTAATGGTGGTGTCATTATAGGATCAGCTACATTTGTCACTGGATTTAATCCAGATAAAGCAAATATTAATTTTAGTGGCGGAACTGAAACTACGATTGCAAATCAATCTTCTTATTTTAATATGCATGATCTTTCTGCAACTACGATTACACCTTCTGGTGGTAGCGCAGAAGATTTAGTTTTATTTTCTTTTGAGTTAAATATTGCAAGAGCAGTGAACAGAGTAGGATTTGATACTGCTGCAAATAGCTTTGCTCCATTAGGATATGTTGTAGGTGGTTATGAAGTTACTGGATCAATGACAGTCAAAAGAGATGCAGAGTCAGATGCAGCTATAACATATGCAGATACTGCTGAACCAGTTTGTGCTGTTAGTATTACCGATGGAACATTTGCGATAGCAGCACCTAAAGCTATAATTGACCAATCATCAATTAACTTTGATGAAGATGGATTTAAAAGTGTTATACCATTTAGATGCACTTATGACGCTGCGAATACAAGCAATGCTGTAGTTACAGTATCAACATCATAGATTTAATCACGATCTCACGCCATTTTCATCTAAGGATGAAACATGAAAGTAAAAACAGATCATGGTACTTTTGAAGTACGTGATATAACGTTTAAGGCTCGTAGAGAGTTACATAAACTAGAAGTAAAAGCAATTACTAAAGAAGGTGAAATCAATACTGAAAAGTTCTTTGATGTATTAGATTGGGTACTCAACTTTAGTTTTACTGATCCAGAAAAAATACTTGGTACGTTAGATGATAATGAGATTGACGCAGTATTGATGTCAGTATATAACGCATACAAAGAGCCAAATCCAAAAAAGTCTTAATGCACCGCGTTGCGGTTTGGATGTCCTATAAACAGCAACCAAGCCGCAATCTCCAGTTTCCATACGATGCGCAGTCTCCTACGCTCAAGAAAAAGATTACCTACACAGAAGAGGTATTATGGGAAGAGATAGCAAGGCTAGTAGAAGAAAGCAAAGATGGAAAATTCACGCTTGGTGCAGCGTTATATTACTCATTAGTGTTTTGTGCTGACTCAACATATTTCTTAACGCCTGAGATTGTTTTTGCGCTTGAGGAGTATATGTCTATGAAAAGGTTTAATTTACCATTAGCAAAAACTATAGATGACGCAGATTATCATCGTTTAGTCATCTTTTCTGCTATAGATGAAGAATTTAACGCACTCCAATCAGAAGATATAAAGAAGCAAAATGGCTGAAAAAAAGTTTATTATTGAGGTTCGCACGAAAGGTTTTGCACGAGCTACAAGAGATTTTAAAAATTTAGATACGAATGGTAAGCAATATGTAGAAACTACAAGACGAATGCGCAATCAAAACAAAGGATTGATCGCATCTTTAGGATCACTGCGTAACAGAATTTTAGTGTATACCTTTGCAATTGGTGGTGCAGTTGGCAGTATGAATAAGTTTATTCAAGCTGCATCTGGCTTTGAGGATGTTAAGACTAGATTGGTTGGATTAACTGGTAGTGTTGAAGAAGCAGAGAAAGCCTTCGCTACGTTCAATCAGATTGCAGCCACTACTCCATTTCAATTACAGGATGTAGTAAATGCAGGTGCGCAGTTAGAAGCCTTTGGTGTTAATTCCCAGGCTACATTATCCTCAGTGACTGATTTGGCTGCGTTTATGGGTACAACTGCAACCGAAGCGGCAAGTGCGCTAGGTCGTGCTTTCGCAGGTGGCGCAGGTGCTGCGGACATATTAAGAGAACGTGGGATACTACAATTAATTAAAGATTCACAAGGAATTAAAGATTTAACAAAAATTACATTACCTCAGTTTAGACAAGCATTATTAAGTGCTATGGTTGATCCAGTAGCTGGTATACAAGGAAGTAGTAAACGACTATCGCAAACATTTACTGGTGCAGTTTCTAACATGAATGATGCGATCACTAGGTTTGCAGCGCGCATTGGATCGTTAATGCTACCATCACTAATAAAAGCAGCAAACTCAACGAGAGAGTTTTTTAATAGTTTAGACTTACAACGTCTTGCGCAGTTAACAACTTCTCTTGCCACCGCAACAGTTGCGTTTGTTACATTTAGAAACAGAGTAATTATAACTGATATTGCATCAAAAACATATGCCACAACGTTATTATTGTTAAAAGGACGCACTACAGCATTGACTATTGCTACAAATTTACTTGGTGCTAAGTTTAAATTGTTAGCTACTATAGCAGTAGCAATTTTTGGTGGCAAAGTATTAGATCATATTTTAAAAGCTAATAATGCCTTTAGTTCATTAAATACAACCACACAAACATTAACAAATAGCACACAACAACTCACCAATACAACGCAGCAATACATTAATACTTTGGGTAATCAAACCATTAGTTTAGGTATAAGTGCAGATGCGAAAGATAGAATAAATAAAATATTAGCTGATACAGTATTGCTTACTATGCAGAATAATGATGTAGATGAGACACGTATTCGGATTGCACAAACTATTTTTCAAGCAGAACAAAATTTAAGCGAAGCATTAAAAGGTAAAGTACAGATAGACAGAGAAGCAGCTACCCAAGGTATTTTTCGTATGGAGGCCACAGAAGCATTAACAGAGGCAGAACAAGGAGAGTTTAATGCTTTAAATAGATTAGTAAGTGCGCAGATGGAATCTATTATAAAAGGAAAAGAGCTAATTTCAACAAATAATAATCTTGCTACTTCTTTAAATATTGTTGGAAATAACATGAGAGCTTTGAAAAACAATTCTGATGATTCCACAGCAGGATTAAAGTTTTTTCTATCTACGGCAGCGCAGTTAATAGCTTTGACAAGTGGTGGTGCTGTTCCTAGTGCGTTATTGAATTTAGGTTCTGGTTTTATCGGTCACACTGGTGGATTGATTAGCAATAATGGTATCCAACGCTTTGCTACTGGTGGTATGGTCCAAGGCCAAGATAATGTACCTATACTTGCGCAGGCAGGTGAGTTTATCATGCAACGCAGCGCAGTGCAAAACATTGGAGTGCAAAACCTAGCCGATATGAACAGAACTGGTAACGCAGGTGGTGTGACTGTAAATATACAAGGCAACATGATTGGTAATGATGAATTTGTACGTGATAGTCTTATTCCTCAACTAAAAGAAGTATCCGATCAAAACTTAGCTTAATGTCTTTATCTAACGCACCAACATCTCCCAACGTAAATGAAAATTATTTATTTCAGTTTACTGCTGATAATAATACATGTTTAGAGTTTGATGGCACTGATGATAAGGTTACTTATGGTAATATATTAGCCACATACATTGATTTTACAGTGGAGTTTTGGGTTAAAGCAGATAGTGTTTCTGGAACAGATTACCCAATATTTCATAGAAGTGGTGGAGCTAGTGAAGATTTAGAAGATAATAATTCATTAGTAATATCATTAGATGGTCCAGAAATACAAGTATTTTACGAATATGGTAGTGGAGCTAATGTAGATTTACAAACTGGTGCAAGTGGATTTGATTCATTGGGGTTATCTGCAAATACTTGGACTCACATTGCAGCAGTTAGAAGTTCAGTAACTGATGATATACGAATATATAAAAATGGCACATTAGTTAGTACAATGTCATCTGCTGCTTCTGGTAATGATCCTTCAGGCGGAGATAGTTCTGATATGAGAGTCAATATTGGAACAAATTATGCAAATTCAAAGTTTTTTGATGGTGAATTAGCACATCTTCGTGTTTGGAATATGGCAAGAGATGCTTCACAAATCGCAAGATATTATCAAAGATCTATTGACAGTAGTGCTAGTAACTTAGTTGGATATTGGAAATTTGATGAAGGCACAGGCACTAGCGCACTTGATTCTAGTACAAATAGTAATAGTGGCACAATTAGTGGCGCAAGCTATAATATCAAAGGCTTTGATAAATTTATACATTCTTTTGGATTAGCCTTTGGACATACAACACTAGATTCAAATCAATATTATGGATCAATAGTTAATAAAAATATTGTATTAAGAGAAAGCATAGATATAACTCAAGGAACTGCATCTACAAGTAATATGAGTGTGGTAAGTAGTAATTTTATTTTTGAAAATGTTGATTTCTATAAACATGTTTTTAATTATTCAGAAAAAAATTATCATAATAAAGAAGTAAGAGTATATGCGCAGTTTAATAATGCTAGCTCTTCTAGCAACTGCCAAAGAATTTTTACAGGTAGATTGGTTGATGTAAAATTAAATCAAAATCAACAAGTAACATTTAAAATAAATGCGCATAGGCCTTGGGATGGAATTTCATTTCCACAAACACAACATTCTAAATACAATATTTATGAACCAATAGTATATGGTGCATTTAATCCATCTATAACGCAATCACCTTTAGTGGCATCGTATGGTGGATTATTTCCTTGTCCAGTTTTAACAGTTTCAAGACATACTATTACTACATTGATGCCAAAATCTTATTCTGCTAGTGATAATTCACATATACATTACTATGGTGGTCAAGATTACTTTTTTAGATTGCAACAATCCGCATCAAACACTACAATTACAGAAGCTACATCTACTGAATATGGAGTAAATATTTTAGAAACTCCAGCTACTTATGTTGCTCGTGGTAATTTTGTTCCTAAAGTTTCATCTTACACCACTTCTGCTGTAACCTTTTTAAATAATACTCAAAATGTTTTTGATATAGCTTCAGATGGTGGTATTGATACATCAACTTCAGCTACTTCAAGTATAACTAGCGTAGGCGATACAAGATTTTTACAATGTCAAACTTTACCAAGAGTATTTGATAGAACTACAATTAGGAGTTGCAGAATTACAATGTCTGGAATTATTTCTGGTGGTGGTGTAGATCAAGCATATGATATTAGTTTTTTTAGCAATAATAATGCTGATAATATCTTAACAGATAATAATCGAGTTATAGGACAAAGCTCTTCAGGTAATGTTACTGCTTTTGGTTTTGACACCGCACCTTCCAATGCAATTAATAGTGTTACAGGAGTTGCATGTCCAGATGAATTGCTTATTAAATGGGTACACGATAGTTTTTCTCCAAATATACATGCAGATCATACACTAACAGTTTTTGGAGTTACATTAAACCCAGCCATTGAGTTTGATACTGATGAGGATGATCTAAAAAGACTTAGTGATTTAAAATATTTTTATAGTGGCGGTGCTGGCCTAACTGCATCATGGGATTCTGATGCAATAGTTTATGGACATGATGCACATAGAGATCTTTTGCAACGTTTTGCAGGTATATCTAGTGATGATCCTACAAATTGGAGTGCTTTAAATACAGATCGTACTGTTGATGGTTGGAAAATACGATATTGGCAATTAGAGCCTACATCATTAAAAGATAATTTAGATAAACTTGCTTACGAATTTGGATTTGTGCAAAAGTTTGATGCTGAAAATAACGTAAAGTATATTTACGTAAAGCAATCCAGTGAATTAAGCGCAGTGTTAAATTTATCAAAAAATGATGTAAAAAATATTTCAATTAGTACCACTGGTCTTAATAATGTTATTACTCAAATGGATATTAATAATAATTTACATCCTGATGAAAATAATAAATATTATAGTAGCTCATCTGTAGTAAATGATAACAGATTTAAATACAATCTTGGTGACAAAGAAGGTATAAAAAATATTAATTTAGATTATAATATAGGAGCAATACCAACATCTGCTAATTCTGATCCAAATACAGACTTTTACTCTTATTACGATAATTTAATAGGTGATATGAAAGTTTTAGTGCAATGCGAGGTGGTCAATCTTGCTAAAGGTTATCAATTAGAAACAGGCGATATAATTACGTTTACAGATATGCCAGTTGAAATGTTTGGAACAAATTTTACTACTAGCACCAAATTTATGATTGTAGAAACAAAAAGATCACCAGGACAAATAATAATAACTGCAAGAGAGGTTGGATAATGGGATACCAAAGATTTACAACACCACGTGCATATGTTTGCACTATAAATTATAATTTAGCTACATCATGGAATAATGCATCTGGAGCAACAACTGTGTTAGGTGAAGTTGAGCTTAAAGACGATACTGGCAGAACAGTTTCTTTTTTATCTGGTAATAAAGAAGATTTATTTGACTTAAAACCACATAATCCAGTGCAAATTGCTGCTGCAACTCAATCATTTTATATTCAATATGATACAGAGAATGGAGATAATTCATTAGGTACAAATAATTTTTTAGCAATTTTAAATCACAACTTTGCTAGTGCAGATGCAATATTTAAAGTTCAGGTAAGTGATCAAGAAGATTTTAGCAGTGGTGTAACTACTGTTTCTGATCATAGTAATTATACAAATAAGATAAACGCAGAAAATAATAATAGTGCAAATGAAATTGATCCTGCAAATAATGGATGGAGTTTGATTACATTTCCTGCTTTAACAGGTGTAGGAAATCAATATTTACGTATAACTATTGAAGATGATGGCGGTCCTTCAACTAATTTTAATACCGATGTTTATATAGGTGGCATTATGTTTGGATCTTATGTTGATTGGCCACATTCAGTAGATTTAAATCTAACAACTTCTTATGATTATGATGGAACAAAACTTAATAACTCAGTAGGTGGTAGCACATATGCTCACGCGTCTTATTTTGGACCACCAACATGGACTGTTACTAATCCTTGGGTAAATACCACTACATCGAATCAAAATACATATGGGTTTCAACGTAGGTATGGCCGACAAAAACATAATTTAAATTTTAGTTATGTACAAGATACTGACCTATTCAGCGCAGATCAAACTGCACATCCTGCATTCTTTACTGGATCAGATTTACATTCTCAGTTCTATAATAAAATTATTGGCCAACATATACCATTTTTATGGACATTAGATAAAGATAGCACTACGTCAGGAGATTATGGATTATATAGATTGGCTAATTCATCATTTTCATCTCAGCAAGTAGCACCTCAAGTATATAACGTTGGATTTGATATTATAGAAAGCTGGTAAAATAATCCTTGCCAAGTGTTGACAAAGTTTCTTAGTTTCTGTCAACACTATGAAAGAATTAAAACAACATATGAGAGAGTGTGGCTTTTCACAAAATCAATTAGCTAAACATATTGCACTCGATAAGTCCATGTTATCACTAATGATGAATGGCAAAAGAAAATTTAGACATGAACATAAGGTCCGCATTGCGCGTGTACTTGGTATTAAGATGGATTTTATTAAATTTCCACACTAAAGCAAGGAGAGAGAATGATATATAAAGTAACTATCCATGAAAATATAAGTGAATTTATTGAAAGAAAGTTTTTTTCTAATAAAAAAGATGCTATTAAATATGGTAAAAAATGGGAAAAACGATCTTCTGTTGGTGGTGATGGACCTTGGGATAATTATAACGTTACATATACGTATAAAATAGGTACATTTAAAACACCAAAAACAAAAAAACATTTTTTAAGTTTTCTAAATGTATATGCTAATTAATTTGCTTCACAAAACATGGGCAGTACCACTTTTAATAGCGTACCCACAACTACTCTCTCTCTCTTAACGCTATTAGGTGCTGCCCATGAGATATAAAATTATAATTAAAGACAGTGATGAGCGATTCAAGTTTGCACATGATTGTCGCAAAATATTCGATAAGTCGAATACATACAAACCGCAGTCTAAGGAATCAGATATTGGTATTCAGTCAGAAATAACTGAAAACCAATATAAAAAAGTGATCGCCTTATTAGAAAGACGCGGATATTCATATAAACTAATAAAGGAGTAATCGATGAGTGGTTTACTTAATGCTGATTATAGCGTGCCTTCTAGTGGTGAAAGCAGCTATATGAAGTTTGTAAAAGGTGAAAATAGATTCCGAATATTAGATACACCAGTGGTTGGTTATCAATATTGGCAGGATGATAGGACACCAGTTCGTATTAAACTAGCTAACGAAGCACCTGCTGGTGAGAAGCCAAAACATTTTTGGCAAGTTCCAGTATGGAATAATGATCAAGTAAAGATACTGGATATTACGCAGGCTACTGTGCAAAAGCAGTTGCTAGACTTGGATCGCAACAGTGAGTGGGGAAACCTATCACAATACGATGTGATTGTTACTAGAAATGGCGATGGTATGGAAACAACCTACACTGCAACGCCATGTCCTAAGTCACCTATGACCGATGAAATAACGAAGGCTTACAAAGAGTTTAAAGCCGACTATGATCCAAACGCAGTATTTGAAGGAAACGCCGCTACCCAAGAAGAAGAGCTTCCTTTCTAAATGCCTTCTTCCGCATCCAGAAAAGGCTACAAAGGTGAAGTCGAGGTCGTAGAATTGCTCCGCGAACTCGGCTTCATTGCCGATCGTTCATGGGGTAGTGATGGGCGCAGCTTTGGCGAAAAGAGTGATATAGATGTCAAAGCTACCAAAGGTGATCTTACCATCCTGGTACAAGTAAAGAGAAGAAAGAAGATCGCAGGATTTTTAGATTTTAAGAATGCAGATGTAGTGATGGTCAGGCAAGATAGAAAGCCTTGGTTATGGATTGCAAAGCATTCATGGATGAAAAATTTATTTAAACGCGGAGTCGTAGAAACCCATAACCAAGAAAATGGCGTGTCTAATGATCGTGATAGTCATGACTCCGCGAAATTTAAGGAGAGAGAAAATGCCATATCCAATGAAACCTAAAGCAGCTATGGTTGCTATCGTATCAAAGAGTGTATTAAAGGCACTAGAAAAGCACATACCAGATGAAGATAAGCGTGTAGATGTTGCGCTGGATGTATGTGATGATATTTTAAGAACGTTACAACGCAGGAGAGAGAAATGAAATACAACGAATTTAATCAATTAAGAGATAGTTTTTTTAAAACTGCATCTGAGGTAAGTGATAACAAATCAATCGAGTATACGATTAGTAATGATGATAAACTGTACAATTTTAAGCACGTAGCGGATCGGCTTGGAATTACGCCAAAGCAGGCACTAATGGTATATGTATTGAAACATGTTGATGCGCTGGCTAACGATGCAAAGACAGGCAAAACCCATAGTGACGAAACCACATATAATCGTTGTCTCGATGTGTCCAATTACATGGTGCTTTTGGCTGCTATCGATAAGGAACAACCACATGCAAATAACACTAAGCCAAATGGAGTTGCGGATAGCGAAGGGCGTAGCACAAGCAAAAATGAATCAGAATCAACGCAATGGAGTGACATCTCGCGGTCTGCGTGATTTGACTATCGATATGCGTGGAGTGTGCGGAGAACTCGCTGTGTGTAAAAAATATAATGCCTATCCAGACTTTGTGATTGGACCACATTACAGTGGTTATGATCTTAGTATTAGTGATGTAAGAATCGATGTTAAGACTACAAAATATAATCCTGGGTATTTACAAGCAAAGTTAAAAAAGAATGTTAAAGACTGTGATGCATTTATATTAGTGCATGATGCAAGTCCTGTATTTACGTTATTAGGATGGGCAAGGTCAGAAGAACTAATCAGTGACACCAATATTAAAGACACTGGTTATGGTCCTAACTATAACATGGATAGTTCTTCGTTAGCTACGATGGAGTTTTTTGAAACCTTTATAGATTGGAAGCAGAATGCTGAGTCAATTTAAAGGTGCGTTGGGTGAACTGGCAGTTCAAAAAGATTTAATTATGCAAGGTTACAATGTATATCATCCTATTGTAGATGCAGATCAAGTAGATCTGGTAGTTGAGATGTCTAATGGTACAATGAAACGAGTGCAGGTTAAATCAGTAGTAGAAATATCCAGAGGTACTGCAGTGGAAGTAAACCTTAGTAAATATCGCAATACTGGACGCGTTGATGTGGTGGCAGTGTACTATGTACCTAAAGATATAATTGCGTATGTACCATACGAAAATACGCATCATTTAACACTTGCATTAACAACAGGTAAGAACAATCAAAGTAAAGGTAGGAAATGGTTTTATTCTTACGAAAGGTTTCCAGAGTTTAGCTGATGATAGAATATTACGCAGGAAGTATCCAGTATGATACTGAAGATTTACAAACGGCCGATGAGGTGATTACAAGGCTAGAATTAAAAGATTTAATTAAAGACCTGAAAAAGTTAAAAAGTTTAAGAAGAGGTGCAAGCCTATTATTTGCTGCGCAGGTGCAGTATGATGGTTCTGAAGTAGATATAACTAACAAAGTAAGGAGAGAGATCAATGGATAATGTATTGCAATGGGGTAAAAAATTATTTGCCTTAAATAAAATAAAAGATAGAAAGAATGTAGATGCGTGTAAAGCAGATGAGCATATATATTACTGTCAATCATGTCGTAGGTGCTGGGAAAGGTCCAAGCAAACAACAAAGTATCATATAGAGTATTACGAAGATTTTGTGACCTATGGCAAAGAAAGAAAAATTTGCAATCTATGCACACCTGACGCAAATGTCTAGAAGGATGACGAATGTTCCTTTGGTTTGGCTATGGTTGAGGCAGCCATGTCAGGTGTGAAACTTTTAGACCTATTTAGTGGCATAGGTGGATTTCATTTAGGCTTTGAACGTGCAGGCTTTGAGTTTGATTACGTTGGATTTGCCGAGGTAGACAAATATGCCAGTGCAGTATATAAATATAACAATCCATTTGCAGAGGAGTTAGGAGATGTTAAATCTATTCGATCAGAAAACCTTCCCAAAATCGACATTATCACTTTCGGATCACCTTGCCAAGATTTTAGTATCGCTGGAAAGCGCGCTGGGGCAACTGAAGGAACGCGCAGTTCTCTTATCTGGGAAGCAATTAGGCTCATCACTGAGTGCAAACCACGTGTTTTTGTCTGGGAAAATGTTAAAGGAACATTCTCCTCAAACGATGGCGCAGACTTTTGGGCAATTATCCAAGCCTTTACCAACATTGGGAGCTATAGACTCGAATGGCAACTGCTTAATACACGCTGGTTTCTACCCCAAAATAGAGAGCGGTTATACCTTGTCGGATATACTGGAGACAGAGGTGGACGATCGATATTTCCTATCGGAGAACCAAGTCAAGGCAATGACCACAGGAATACAAAAGTCGCAAATACACTCCAACACTCAGGCCACTCAGGTGGAAACTATAGAGGAATGACAATGATACTTGATCCTGTACAGGCAAGGCGTGAAGGTAAAATGAGACAATATGAAGAGCATTCTCCGACTATTACAAGTAGAGATTATAAAGAACCAAGATTAGTACAAACATTCACAGAACGCAGTTTTGATGGCAAACGTGCTGATGGTGGTAGAGCAATACGTTACCACAAAGTACCTGGAGAAACACCATGCCTTTCAAGTCAAATGGGAATGGGCGGTAATAATGTGCCGATGTTAAAAGTTGGAGAGTTAAAGATCACTGCGAAAAAGCGCAGTTATGATACACCAAAAGAAATAAACGAGTATTTAAAGGCAAATAAGAATGGAAAAACAATTCGTGAGATTGCAGAAAGCCTTGATTTACCAAAAACGCAGGTAGAGCACTATTTTCGTAGCGATAAATCACGAGCCATACCTATTCCTGATCACTGGCTTTTATTAAAAAAACTACTAGGCTTTGACGATACTTTTGACAAAGAAGTAACAGATATATATGAAAAGGAAGTAGAGTTTGAATCTTCCAGGCGTGTGTACTCAGCAGAAGGTATCAGCAAGACACTAGATACACATGAGAGTGGATATTATCAAGTAAGACAAACTTCCATACGCAGACTTACACCTGTAGAATGTATGAGACTGCAAGGCTTTCCAGATAATCATAATGAGTTTGGATTGTTGGATGGAAAAAAAGTTGCTATTAGTGATACACAAAGATATAAACAAGCTGGTAATGCAGTGACTGTGGATGTAGTTGCAGCAGTAGCCAGGAAAATAAAGGAGTTATTATGAGTTTTTGGCTAGAATCATTACAAGAAAATGCATTTGATGTATTTATTGTAACAATAGTAATCGTATCAATTATTGCTTATCATTATCTGCAAAGATGGTATTTATCTAAATATTTAAAGCAAATTGAAAAAGATATAGATAATAATAATAGATTGCTTCACATGATTTTGGATGAGGTAGAAAAATGATATTAATAGATATATCAGAATACCTTTTAAATGGAATACTGGCACTTATACTAGTGCATTACATATTATTTTTAATCAATAAATACAAAAGGAAAGAGAATGAGTAAAACAAAGCTACATGGACAGAATTATGTCCTTCAGAATGGTAATCGTGCTAGTTCTGTAACTACTATCATCAACGCTATGTTGGGATGGAATAAGAATACCTTGATTGCGTGGGCAAAGCGGATGACTGCGCAGGGTGAGGATGCGGACGCAGTTATGCGTGAAGCAGGTCGCATAGGAACGTTGACACACCTATTAATACAAGGTTTTTTCCAAGGTTTTGATGTTGACACGCGTGATTTTACACCCAATCAAGAGGAAAAAGCACTCAAAGCCTTCTTTGGCTTTAAATCATGGTACGACAATGCAGGCATAAAAATATTAGCTAGTGAGCTAACAATGGTGAATGAAGAGTTGCAGGTTGGTGGTACAGTAGATGCGATCGCAAAAAAAGATGATGAGTTAATTGTAGTAGACTGGAAGACCAGTAAAGGTGGACCATATCCTGAAATGATTGTGCAGTTAGGTGCATACACTATGATGTACGAAGCTGCGCAGCCAAAGGCCAAGGTAGCCTATGGTATTATAATGCGTTTTGGTAAGGAAGATGGTAAGTTTCATCAACATGTAATTGATCGCAAAAAACTGGACGCTGGTGCGCAGGTTTTTAAGCATTGCTGCGCACTTAGAACGTTGCGCAGTGCGCTGTGAGGCGGTTAGAGGATGTATTTTCTCGCATATCAAATAATCGATTACGAGCTTGGTGTCCAGAGTGTGACCTAGGCTCTAATCGTCCTCAAGGCACAGTAACTATTAATGAGGATTATGCTTTTTGCCATAAGTGTCAAAAGACATGGCATTTTGATGAAGATGAGAAAATACCAAAGAGAGAAGAATACGTATTAAGTAATACAAAGGCTGTTGTATCTGTAGATAAAGGTGGCTACGCAGATGCGCGGAATGCGTTTATCGAGCATTGGGAGATGGTAACCAATAAATTAAATCTTCCCTGGAATGAAGATTGTTTAAAGATGCCTGTAGGCGTGCGTAAGAATGAGGATGGTACACCACAACTAGTATTTCAAATCAATGAGAATCATGTAAAGCATCATAAAGGAAAGCAGTTCGGTGATGCGCAGTGTAAGATGTTTGGGACTCCGCAACTTCTCAAAGACTATCTTATATTGTGCGAAGGTGAAAAGGATGTAGTCACCGCTTACTGTCAAGGCGCACCTGCGATCACGTTTACGTCTGGTGCAGGTGCGCTGCCTGCTGAAGTAACCATGCCTACAGGATATAATAAACTATATATCATATATGATAATGATGAAAAAGGTATAGAAGGCTCAAAAAAGGTAGCAAAACGGCTGTTTTCTAAGGAATTGGAGTTGTATGCCATTGATTGGAAAGATAAACCATCTGGCTATGATATAACTGACTGGTTTAGTGATGGTAATACGCTGGAAAACCTGCTTAGTTTGTGCAATCGGTATGGGGAAAGCGCAGTGGATCTGGGTGGTATGCAGTCGTTTAGCATGTCGCAGTTTCGGACCACATTTAACCAGTTGCCTAGGCCGATCATTGAGTCGTTGTTTTATGATGGCGATATTATGGGTATCGCAGGTGGTACGAATGTGGGTAAGTCGGTGTTTAGTTTGCAGTTGTCGATGTGCCTTGCTATGGGTGTGCCGTTTATGAACTATCGAATTCCTACTGCGCAGCGTGTGTTACATGTGCAGTTTGAGTTGAAGGATGAGAGTTTTAGTGGACTGATTAAGAATGTAAGTAGGCCATTGATGGATCAGTATCCGATTGAGTCGGAGAATCTGGATCAGAATCTGCGCTTTACTGGTGATGGGCAATCGAATCTGTTCCAGGATAAATGGGATATAATTGACGCGAATTTGGTACATGAAGAGTATGATGTGTTGGTGGTGGATAACTTGTATACCAGTACGCAGTTGTCGATGTCTAAGAACTCCGATATAATGGAGTTACTGCGTAAGATTGTGAATATAAAGAAAAGGCATAAGGTGGCCATTGTGTTGGTGTCGCATCATAAGAAGATTGGCGAGATGACTCCACTAGATGTATCGCAGCTCTTAGGTGGATCTGCGTATTCTAACTTCTTGGATTGTTTGGTGCAGATGGCCGATGCTAGGCGTGTTCCTGGATTGAAGGTGATGAAGATAACGAAGGTGCGCAGTCATAATGAATTGCATAATGTACCAGTTGGTATTAAGATGATTAATATTGATGAAGAAGATCGGCGTGAATTGTATTTTAAATATATGAAGCCACTTCCTAAAAATGAGATGTATTGGTATAGCGATCCGAAGGAGTCCAATGAAGAACGCGTACTTGCTGCGGTTATGACAGATGGTCACAATTTTAGTACCTCTGCTTTTGCTGCTGCGCTGGAAAGTGTGATGAAGTTAACAAGCAAAAAAGCTATTTATAATTGGCTTGCTAGAATGGAGAATCAAGGCCTCATTCGTAAACTTGATCATGGTCACTATTGCAAAATTACTACTGAATTGGATGATTTTCTTGATTAACTCGATGCAGAGAAAACGGAGACTTTGGAGACTTTGGAGACTTTGAAAGTCTCCTAGGAAACTTTAAAGAGACTTTGCGAAATATATTTTATAGAGAAGAGAGAGAGAGAAAGTCTCCATATTCTCCATATTCTCCATATTCTGCGTATCGATGATTTACCCTGAAAAGTGCGTACTTTCAGATAAGAAAGAGAACTACTGCGAGTTTGCTCAAAACATACGTGGCGAGACTCATTGTGCGCTGGTTTTGGAGTGGTGGCATGACACTAGAGTTAGCCAGTTGGATAAGTGTTTTTTGAAAATTAAGAATCGAGCCAAGTTGTCATGGCGCAACCGACAAATCAAAAAACAAAAATAACCTTGGCCATATAATATAATAACCCTAGCAGTATAATATAATTAGCACAAATATGCTGCGAAAAGTGCGCAAAAATCGATCAAAAATGCAAAAAAAAGTGATTCAAAAAAAAGCATGTACATAAAAAAGATTATGTATAACAGGATTTGAAAACATGAAAAAACCTTAGTAAAAAAGTAAAATTCAAACTAATGTTTTAAACGGCTTGCAATGATTGAAAGAGCTTTTATTTTTAGTGTTTAATTTGCGCAAAAACGCGCGTTTTATTTGTGCGGCTTGGTATGTTTAGGCAAAAAAAAACCGCGCAAAATACGCGGCTTTTTTTCTTGTTGTTTAGTTATTCGGATGCGCTAAAGTACAAAATTAACGCCAAAATAAACCATATTAACCATTCAAACATATTTGAATAATCCATATTAAAACGCATATAGTTAAATATATATGCGCTATTTTTTCTATTGTTTTAAGCATAATTAAAACCTTCCTTTAATAGTTTTTTAATTAATGGTTCGTTTGTTGTTTTTATTGTAAACGTGTGGTAATCATCGCCAAAATTGTAGTAATCAATATCTAGTTTTTTATATTTATCAATCATTTTAATTAATTGCTTACATTGCTTTTTTAAATTTGTTAATGAATCGCATTCCATAAACTCAAATTTAAAGCGCACTATTTTTTCTAATTCCATAATTTAACCTTTTTTAATTTCCATAGATACCGCCGCAAAAACGGCGGTATTTCGCGCGGTAATTAATCGCGCTCATCAGTATGGATTTTTTTATTTAATTGATTTTTTAAACGTTTATTTTCTTTTTTAAGCTTGTTTAATTCTTGCTTAAACTCTTGTTTATATTCATCTATTACCGCGTGCAAACGCCGTATTTCTTGCCGCGCTAATTCGTGCGCATGTTCATAATTATACATATTATTATTTATCCTTTATTATTTAATTAAGCACAAAGCCGCTTTGATCTTTTTTAGCTTTGCCTTTTGCGATTAATCCAACAATTATGTTTTTTGGGTCCAGGAATCGCAAGTCATGTTTATCGCCGTTAATTACTTTTTTATTTAAGTACGTTTTCGGTAATTCATTTCTAAAAACGGCGGAAACATTTAAACCATTTACCAGCGCGTTTAATGTTTGTTTTTGATTGGATTCAGCGCGGCTAAATGTCAAATGATAATTATCAGGTATATTTTTTCTATTATACAATTTTGTATAATCATAAAATTGTATGTTATTAAATTTCTGTATTATTCCGAAATTCTCCCATCTTAAGTCTGATGTACCATTTAAACGTATTACAGGTATTAAATCGCGTTTAATACTCCATCTTATAGCGGCTTTAATTTCTTTTTCTAGTTGTTCCAGGAACGCGCCGCGATCATTAAAAAAGAATTGAGTTCGTTTTAATCTCGCTGCGTGTATTGGATTTATTAGGCCGTTTTTTTCGGTCCAATTTGCGCGGCCTGCTTCATCTAAACATGAATCAATACAGCCTGTAGTTGCTGCTGTACAGACATTCCAACCGCTTTTTTTATATGGTGATAAGTACATTATAAAATTTGCATATCCGAAATTCATGCTTTTATTAGTTTTTGCGCTTCCATGCGGCGCGGTCAATAATTTAGTATTACTCATTTAATTACTCTCTCTTTATTTGTTTTAATTACTCTCTTGCGGCTCTCAATCCGCGTTAAAATATAGCTATATATATATATCGTGTCAACACTTGTTTAAATAAAAATATTGAGTCAAAGCAAAAACAAAAAGGAAAGCGGCGCATAATGTCAAAAGGTCATAATATTATTTTTTAGTTATTACGCAAAATATTATGTGTTAATATTGTTGAAGTTACGGCAATCTTGATATGCGCATAATAAACATTATGTATAATAGACTTTGGATGGACCAAGGCAAACCTTGATTTTTGCCACTTACCGCGTCTTAAAATTTTCCTCTTCGTTTTTGTCAACACCTGTTTGTAAATTACGATATGGAAGAAGTCTGGAGTAACCTAACAGATGAGAACACTGACAAGTGGCTTCATGCTATCGACCGCGCAGATCGCTACCACACAATGATTCTAGTTTTCCGAAGTGGTTTGATCGAACCATCCCTGCGCTACCTACAACTCGCAGCGCACCAATTCTATGATCGCATGTCTCCACAGGAGTTACGAGTGTTTAAAGAACGTATTCGTGGACATGCATTTGTAGATATTGCAAAGGAAATGGAAATAACCGAGTCCTCAGTCAAAGAATACTGGCGCAGGACATTAATGAAAATAAAAACTGTCATCGAAAGCTCTAATAAGGAAGATGGATAAAAAAACAAAGACAATAGATCCTGAAAAGGTAAAAATGCTTGCTAGTTTTGGCTGCAACTACATCGAAATCGGCAAATACTTTGAAGTGTCTGAAGGTACAATACGCAAACACTTCAAAGCAAAGGTAGAAGCTGGTAAAGAAGAGATGAAATTCAAACTGCGCAGATCCATGTGGGTTAGCGCAATGGAAAACAACTCAATTGCTATGCAAATCTTCATGGCCAAGAATTATCTTGGTATGACAGATAAAACCGCCGTAGATATGACAGGTAATTTAGAAACAGTGCTAAAAGAGTGCGGTTTCGAGGATAATCCGATTGATAAAGTCAATACTGAACAAGCAAAAGCTATGGAGGATTTTGGGATACCAACCGACTCCACAGCAGTTGGCCGTTCATAACAGTAAAGCTAGGTATCGCGTTCTTCTTATGGGAAGACGCAGTGGAAAATCCTACATGGCAGCGCATGAGATCATGCCTTGGCTGCTTACACCCAACACACGTGGTTGGATTGTAGGACCAAACTACTCACTGGCAAATAAGATTGCACGTGAGGTAAAACGCATTGTTATTACTGAATTGAAACTGCCACTAGAAAGCAAGAAAGAGATTTCTGGCGATTTATACTATATGAAGCTCGCAGGCTTAAATAGTGAAATAGTTGTAAAATCGGCTGACGCAGTCGATTCTCTTATTGGAGATGGAATAGATTATTTAATAATAGATGAAGCAGCACTTATCCCACGCAATACATACGAGATGTATCTAAGACCTACACTGGCAGATCGCCAAGGTTGGTGTTTATTTATTAGTACACCGCGCGGATTCAACTACCTGCACAAGCTCTACAAAGATTTTGGCAAGAATCCTGAGTTTCCTGACTGGGAATCGTGGAGATTTCCATCTACACTATCCCCATATTTCAAAGATGATGTAGAAGAACTCAAACGCACACTCACAAAAGAAACCTATCGTCAAGAGTTTCTTTGCGAGTTTCAATCCTACCAGGGTAAGGTATATCCACTAGATAGAGAAAAGCAGATACGTGAGGATGTAGCATATGATCCATCGAAGCCTGTATATATGGGTTTAGATTTTGGGTTTAGACATGCGGCAGCGATTATCGTCCAGTTGCACAAACGTGAGAAAAACTTCGCTGAAATACACCAAATTGACGAAGTCAACCTGCAAAACACGCGTACAGAGGAGTTTGCACGTAAAATTAACTCACTTGGCTACGAATTTACTGGTATATGGGGCGATCCAGCAGGATCTGGCACAAATTTGCAGTCAGGAATCAGCGATATAGCCGTTTTTAAGCAACATGGCCTAAATGTCAAGATCAAACGTGATGCAGTAACCAGAAATGTAGTATCTGGAGTATCGCATGTACGCAGGTGGTTTGAGGATGCAAATGGCGATCCTCACTTCTTTATCCATCCCAAGTGTAAGGCAAGTATTGAAGCCTACGAAAATTATCATTATCCAGAGCATCGTGAAGATCAAACACTGCGCCACGAACCTAAAAAAGATGGTAAGTTTGACCATCACTGCGATGCTTTGCGTTTTTTGCTGACTAATTTGTTTCCAATGAAAAACCGACACGCTGGTGTCATCGATTTCTTTTAAAGGTAGAATATGCTAATTATCCAAGATCAATCAGAAGGCGCACTAGTAGGCGCACTAAAAGAACAATTAAAATATATCGAGGATGAGCGCACTCGTGAGCGTGATTACTTGATGGACTTCTACGAAGGCATCAACCTAGAAAACTACGTAAGTGACTATTTTGGTCCAGAAACCCTGCGCCAAACAGTCATTCCAGAGAATAATTTAACACGCCGAGTTTGCAGCCTGCGCAGTATGACCTATAAACGTCCACCGCGCATGAGAGCAAGTGAATTGTATATGAATTCAATTGATAAGCATGGACTCAACGCGCAGCGCAGAATCTTGGAGCGTTTGACATTTCTTTTGGGTACTATGGCATTTAGAAGCAAGTGGAACGAAGTAGATCAAAAGATAGAATACGAGATCTTATCACATTTTACACCGCTTTTCTTAGCTGGTGATAGCAGAGAGAAGCCTATTGGCGTTATGTACCCAATCGAGAACCAAGGCAACGCCAGATCCTCGGATGTGGTCAACGCAGTATGGACCGAAGAAAGATATGGTGTACCAGGAAGGCATTTCTTAGTCGATGAAGAAGGTAAAGTGATGAGTGTCAATGAAAACGATATAAATCCATATGGAGTCCTTCCAGTAACGTTTTGCCATCGCTATCCACCGATCAGAGATTACCACGTAGGCAACGCACTAGATGTAGTCAAAACAGATTTAGCAGTCAATGTGGCACTTCTAGAATTAAATCTTGCAATCCGCTATGGATGTTTAGGTATTAAATTCATCACTGGTGTAGATGATCCAAGTCGTATTACGATTGGCACTGATAAAATTTTGTATCTTCCAGAGCAAAGTAATTTTGGTGTTACATCTAGTGGTGGTAACCTTAATCAAATTATAGATTCCACAAGATTTCTAGTGGAAACCACATTAAATAACAATCACATTCGCGCAAAATACGCCAGAGATGACTCAGGCAACGCACCATCGGCAGCAAGTTTAACGATAGTGGAAGCTGAAAATGTTGATGAACGATCCGCAATGACTGAGGATACATGGAGACCTTGGGAGCAGCGCAGATATAAGGTAGACAAAAAGATTATAGAAGTAGAAGCAAATATCAACGTAGGTGACGAGTATAGCGTTGATTTTCTTGAACCTAATTACGCACTCACGCCAGAAGCAGAGATTATGCTTTGGAGTTGGAGGTTTGATCGTAATTTATCTACACCAATGGACTGGTTTGATTATCATAATCCAGATGCAAGTCAAGAAGATAAAGCTAGGTTTCAAGAACAACAAGAACAAACACAAGAACCTGCACCACAAAATAGACTACTCAATATCTTAAATGCCAACAATAAACCAAACAATTAACTCGTATGAGAGCAGTATCGATGATAGCATCACTGGATTTGCAGAAGATGTGGAAAGCCTTGAAGAAGAAGGTATCTCTACAGCAGAAATCTTGGGTATTGTCGCTGCGATTGATTTTACGTCCTATTTTATTGAAGAGTTACGTTTTTCTACCGCAATCAACTCCTTCATGGCTACAACAGAAGATATTCTTACTGATTTGCCGTTTTTTGGGAATCCAAGCGAAACACAACTCTTGGCTATCCAAAATTTATCAAGGCAAGGCATAGAAGGAGTTAGTAGGCAGGTGTTTAACTCCATGCAGAGCGCAATGGTTTCAGGAATTTCTAGTGGATTAAAAGGTGAGCAATTAAAGGATTTAATGCGTACTTCTATTAAGACAAATGTACCTCGGTCTGAGAACATAATTGGCACGCTAATAGGCGATTACAGGCGTTCTGTGATAGCTACAATGGCTATAGGTTTGCCAGAAGAGACTGAATACGAGTATATTGGCCCAGATGATGAGAAAACTAGAACTGTATGTAGAAGTTTTTTAGCAAGTGGACCATTAACGAAGTCTGAGATACGACAAGTCAAGCCAGATGCATATGAGCATGGTGGTGGAGTCAATTGCAGACATTACTGGAGTCCTGTAGATGTTTAAACTGCAAGACATACTAAAGTTTAGTGAATCTGATGTGAAAAGAATGGCGCAAAATACTGTTAGAAGGCATAAGAAACAGATTCAAGAAGGAAAAGATTTTAAAGGTAAATCATTTGGTAGTTATGCACCATATTCAGATAGTTATGCAGCTAGAAAAAAAGTTAACAAGAGTGATGTAAACTTAAAATTATCTGGTAAAATGCTAAATGCATTTAATGTCCAGCGTACCAAAGTTAAAAAGAATCAAGAAATACAATATTTATACGGCATTAAGAAAAATAAACAAGGAACGAAGTTATTTAATCATAATGAAGGTACAGAAAAAATGCCAAAACGTTCCATAGCTGAAAATCAACATTTAGGTGAAGATGTTGAAGTAGGTGTTGTAAAAGACTTCGCTAATACCATAGCAAAGAACCTATCACGAGTGGGCAAGACACACGTAAAGTTAAACATATAGGAGGGCAGCATGTCCGAAGAACAAGTAGCACAGCCAGTGCCTGAACCTACAGTTGAATCTGTAGAGCCAGAACAAAAAGAAGAACAGAGCCAACCACAACTCGAAGTTGGAAATCTGATAGCGGAAAGCAAAAAGTATCGTGGTCGCGCACAAGTTGCCGAGCAAGAACTTGCAGCATTACGCAAAGAAGTCGAGGATTCTAGAGTATCTCAAATGGAAGAGCAAGAGCAATGGAAAATTCTTGCCGAGGAGCGCGCACAAAAGTTAGCGCAACTTGAACCCATTGTTGAAGCTGCAAAGAAGCAAGAAGCAATGCTTCGTGCTGAATTGTTATTGGAGATACCAGAAGAAGAGCATGCCACATTTGGAGAGTTACCTCTAGAAGCATTGCGTGCTATAGTAAAAAAACTAAAAACACAACGCGTTGCGGTTTCTAATGCACCATCTGCGCCAGTCAATGATAGTAATGTTGAATTAAAGAAGATTAAAGATGAAGACAGACGTATGAATTGGAGCAATATATTAGATTCCTATAAACGCAAATAACTGTAAAAGGATATAATCATGGCTGATGGTAACGTAACAGTAACCACCGCGGCAAAGTTCATTCCAGAACTCTGGAGAGACGCTATCCTGGATTATGCTGAACGTAAGTTCGAGTTGCGTAATCAAGTGATGGACTTTTCATCCGAATTACCTTCTGGAGATACACTTCATATACCAAAGGTAACAGAAGAGACTGCTGCTGCAAAATCCGCAGGAACTGCGGTAACATACACAAACAACACAGATGGTGAAGTCACTATTAGTGTTGATCAACATCATTACGAAGCAAAGCGTATTGAAGATATTGTTCGCGTCCAAGAAAGTGCAAACCTTTTTGGTGCATATGCTCAGTCTATGGGTTATGCATTAGCTAAGAAGGTCGAAAACTACTTGGCAGTGGATATACTTCAATCTGCGACTGGTAATGATGTAACTCTTGGAACAGATAACCAAGTAACCTCTGCGCTACTACGTACTGGTTTACAGAAGTTATTAGACGCAGGTCACGATTACGCTGATGGTGAAACATTCTTATATGCATCACCTGCTGCGTACATGTACCTCTTGAGTTTGCAGGATTTTTATGATTCATCTCGTAGAGGTGATGAGCAGAATCCTAATGTCTCTGGTGGCGTAGGAATGATCTATGGTATGCCAACATACATCTCAACTGATTGGGATGATGATGGTGGTACTGGTGATGAAACTGCAACTGTATTCAAGAAAGAATCAGTGTACATGGCAATGCAGATTGCACCCAGGGTGCAGTCAGCATATGATATAGATCACTTATCGACAAGCGTGGTTGCCGACATTTTGTTTGGCGCATCTTTGTCACATGGTGCTTCTAGTACATCACTTGGTATTGTTAACTTCAATAATCCATCTTAATGGATTATTGATGATGAATAATGTGGGTGGGCGGTTTTGCCCACCCATGTTCATAGGAGAAAACATGAAATATTTTAAAAGAAAAGATGGTTCGGTTTTTGGAAAACTAGATACCATAAGTAAAGAAACTATGGATAGTTTTATTAAAAAAGGCTATGAGCCATGCAATGAAAAAGGCGAAGTAAAAAAGCCTAAAAGAAAACTTTCATTAAAGAAAAAGAAATGAAAACAAATGATTTTTTATGTAATCCTTGTAAGTATATATGGGAGATGGTATGGTCCAAAGAGGATCAAATCCATTGCCCAAAATGTAAATCAAGTAAGGTGCGCAAGTTATTTGCAAGTCCAATGATTCACAATAAAGGAATTTCAGATGCCAGTCTAAGAAGTCAAGGTATCATAGATTAAACCAAAATGCCCATGAGAGCAGCCAAGCTCGGTAAGGCATTAGAAAAGGAGAAAAAAGATGGCTGACCTATCCAAACATTCAGTGGTTGAATCCCTGAATATGTCTAGTTCTGCAAAGCATTCAGTACAATCCGCGCAAAGCGTAGCCACAGGCACAGAATATAATTTAAATGTATCTGCGGTCCACACAATCATATTACAACCTAGCAGCGATGTATACTACGGCTTTAGCGCATCTGCAAGTGACATGATCAGCGCATCCAATAGTTTATATCTTTCAGGTGGTGATACTATTTATGAATTAGCAGTACCGCAAGGTATTGGCGCAGCGGTGTACCTGCATTTACTTGGCAAAGGTGCAACCTCTACAGTACGCATCGTCTTAGCATAGGAGCATAGCATGGCATCATTTAAAAATTTAGTTAGCACAACATCCGCACAAATATCTTCTGGTGGTACAATCACAGGAGACTTAGTTATCAATGGAGATCTTCAGGTTGATGGTGGTGGTTCACTCAGTTTTGATGAGATAATAGAAGGTACGCAGGTAATAGATGTAACCAACACAGAAGCACTACTGGTCAGAAAAGATTCAGATGGCGGTGATGTATTTATAGTAGATACCACAAATTCTAGAGTGGGTATCAATGGGACGCCATCAACAGAACTTCATGTTCAATCATCTGATAGAACAAGTTTTAGGTTACAAGGTACTGCTACAAGTGATGGTGTAGTCTCAGATATACAATTTTTTAATGCTTCCGATAGTGTTGGTGCTATTAATATGAATCGTGTGTCTAATGATGACCAAGCTGATATGACATTTCATACACAACCTAATGGTGGAAGTGTTACTGAACGCATGAGAATTAAATCTGGTGGAGATGTAAGTTTCACAGGGTGGGTTGAAGGCAATGACCAAAATGCTTTATTTAGTTCCACAGGCACAGGAACATTATTACAAGCACCAGCTACTACTGAAAAAATATTATTTAGAAATGTTAATGGTACTGCTGGGATGCTTTATGATGCTGATAATAAAAGATTAATGATTGGTAGTAGTGACAATCCTTACAGCCCTCTTCATGTCAAAAGTTCAGCGGAAGGTAGTATTGGTGGTCTAGAAGGAACAGATGGAACTTTTATCCCCCAAGTTGTTATTGAGGGAAGTGGCACAACAGCCGCCAAAATGAGTCCTACATTAGCTTTATTTAATAGCTCAACTGGTGCTGATGGGGATACGCTTGGAAGTATTATGTTTATGGGTGGTGACAGCACTACTCAACCTCCAACTACACCAGCTAATGCATCTGTATATGCTGGAATACTTGCTAAGATTACAGATGAGACAAATTCTTCTAATGATGGAGAATTACATTTCTTAGCAACTAAAGGTAATGATAATACAAATACAGCAATGTCTATTGTTGGAAGCGATGTAACTATTACTGGTACAGCAACTGTTACTGGTGCATTAATAGACCTTCGAGCATCTGCTGATACTGATTCAGAGATTATATTTAGAGAAGGCTCTACTGCTAAAGCTATGATATTTAATGATGCAAGTACAAATTCATTAAGCTTATCTGATGGTGGTGGAACTTTAAGTTCTGTTGTTAATATAAATTCTTCCAATGTTGGTATTGGAATTGTTCCTGTTACAAGTCAAAAACTCCATGTAAATGTAGCTTCTAATGTTAACTTTACAACAAGTGCAAACAGTTCATCTTTAAGATTAAATGCAGTAAATGATGCTGTAGATGCGACTATTCCTTTAGAAATAAATGCGACAAATACAAAGTTTCTTTCTAAAGTTGGAATAAATGTAACACCTATAGGAACTTTAGATGTAAATATCAGCACAGATGCAAGAGGTTCGTTTACTGATAATGTAGGTGAAATTGGTTCTGGTGTCTTTGCATTGCAAGTTACTAATGCCGATGGAAGCGCTTTAAAACCAATGGGAATCAGAGCAGAAGATATAAGGCTTGTAACAGGTAGTGCTATAAGACTTAAACTTGATGACAACTCCAGAATCTCACTAAGTAATAATGATGCTGGTAACAACTCGAATACTTTTTTCGGAAAGTTGGCTGGTGATTCAATTCAAAGTGGTGGAAACGATAATTGTTGTTTTGGGCATGAAGCTGGAAAAGCTCTTACAACTGGTGATACAAATACTTTGCTCGGAACTAAAGCTGGTACAGCAATGGCTACAGGGCAAAATAATGTTATGATTGGAAATTTAACAGGAGATGCTACAGATGGCTCTTCCTTAAATGTTTTTATTGGTTCTGGTGCTGTAGGAGCTTCTGATGCAACTCAAAATGGAACAGTAGCGATAGGATATAATAGCCTTCATGCATTGACATCAGGCATTTCAAATGTTGCAGTAGGTTATGAATCTGCTAAAAACCTCACTACAGGAGCATCAAATGTTAGTATTGGTTATAATTCAATGGGCAATTCACATCTTGGTTGTGATAAAAATGTAATAATAGGTACGAGTGCTTTTTTCAATGGTGAGGTAGATCAAGCAGTATTTATTGGGTTTAATGCTGGTGGAGATGGAACTACAACAACAGGAGCAAATGGAAGTGTAGGTATCGGTAAAAGTTCATTGAATAACTTGACTTCTGGGCAGTATAATGTAGCAGTAGGATACGAAGCCTTAAAGGCTGAAGATGATGGAGATTATAATACAGCTATTGGATACGATGCTTTAAAATTACAAACAGGAGTCTCTGGTACTGTGGGTAATACTTCTATCGGAGCTATGTCGGGAGATGCAGTAACGACAGGAAAGCAAAATACTTTTGTAGGTGCTTTTGCTGGTTCAGGAACTGCAGATGTAGATGCAACAGTCGCCATAGGCTATGGTGCTATGGGAAATAATAATGTAACGTCTGCAAGTGATGGAACAATCGCCATTGGAGACCTTGCATTAGCCAATTTAGTTAACGGAGCAAGGAATGTAGCAATAGGTAGAAGTGCAATGCTTGATAGTCAAGGTGCTGGTGATAACGTAGCTATTGGGCATGAAGTGTTAAAAGAAGGTACAACTTCAGAACAAAATACTGCGGTAGGAACTTATTCTTTAGGTTCTAATGCGGCGGCGGCTTTAACAGGAAATGCAAATACAGCTATAGGGTATCAATCATTATACGTTGCTCAAGGTGCATCTACAAATAATACAGCTTTAGGAAAATCTTCAGCAACAAATATAACTACAGGTTCTAATAATTGTATTATCGGTGTAAGTGCTGGAGCTAATACTGTAGCTCTTACAACAGGAAGTGATAATACATTAGTAGGAACTTTATCTGATGTTTCAGCCTCTGGGGCATCTAATCAAATTGTAATAGGTAAAAGTGCAAAAGGAGTAGGAGATAACTCAGTAACACTTGGTAATGCAGATGTAACTGCTGTTTATATGGCACAAGATAGTGGTGCTACAGTTCATTGTGCTGGAGTAGCTGTATCAGAAGGAATAAACTTTCCAGATGATGCGGCCACAGGACATAGTTCAGATGTAAACACTTTAGATAACTACGAAGAAGGTACATGGACTGCTACAGATGGAAGTGGTGCTAGTCTTTCTCTTACACTTGAAGAAAATACATATGTTAAAATAGGAAGGTTAGTAACTGCCCATATGATTGTTACTTTTCCAACTACGTCAGATTCAAATCTTGCAACGCTAACACTTCCATTTACTGCTGAATCTATAGGTTCATCTGCTGGTGGTGTTGTTTTAGAGCAAAATATAACTTCATCACACACTTTTACAGCTTGTGTTAATGGTTCAAATGCTTTGATCTTTAGATTAGCTGGAGTTACTGGACAAACAAATGTAAATCTGTCAGGTAAAAAATTAAGATTTGCAATTACATATATGAGTTAATTGGATAATTAAAAAGGAAAAATAATATGGCGATTAGTAAAGTTTTAAAAGATGATTATGAAGTAAGAGGCGAACACAAGCATATCAGTGTTCGTACTAAAACATCAATCATGGAAGATGGTGTAGAAATATCATATAAATACCATAGAAGAGTTTTATCACCAGATATGGATGTAAGTGGTGAAAGCAATGAATTAAAGGCACTTGCTAGTGCCTTATGGACAGATGAAGTAAAAAAAGCTTACGAAGATAGTAAGAAAGAAGATTAATTAACAAACAAGGAGTCAATAATGGCCAAAAAAGATAAACAAAATGGACCGATCTTGACATTGAACGATAAAGAGTACGATGTGAACAGAGATCTAAACGATGAACAAAAGCAAATCTATATGCATTTAAAAAATATAGATGACAAAATAAATAACAATAATTTTGTTCAACAGCAACTCTTAGTATCAAAAGACGGTTTTGTTCGCATGATGGAAGAGAGTCTTGCAAAAGAAGAGGCTGAAGCAGAATAATGCTAGTACGTCGATGCTCTCAAGGCAATGATATTGCGCTTTATAAAAACACTAAGCCGGGTATGTTGAAAACCGTACAGCTGAAAAATAAAGATACAATTCAATTTACATATCCCAGTGCCGCAAAAGATTATTTTGTGTTGGTAGATGGTGAGATAGTAAAGCGCAGCGACAGTTTTAAAGTTTGTGAAGAATATTACGTAGATCATTGTGAAAAAAATTGCGGTCAGAGTCATGGGCGCATCGACATTGTAAAACATAAACTAGTTTATAATCAAGTAACGCTACGATGAAAAATCCACTTGCAACATTAGTGTCATGGCAAACCAGAACAAGCCAGTTAGATGGTTGGACGGCATATCACTTAGCAGCTGGTGCTTTTTTAGCAAAAATATTTATGTGGCTAAACTGGTCAGATTTTTGGGTAGTGATGGCTGTGTTTCTTATTGGCGTAGCCTGGGAAATCTTTGAGTGGTTTATAGAAGGTGACGC
>Ga0208666_1000139_pt1 | contig 33807 bp, 26 predicted proteins | sample 5B_taG_FD_184078 | JGI IMG/M metagenome (GOLD analysis project Ga0208666, IMG submission 184078) | Marine viral communities from the Subarctic Pacific Ocean - 5B_ETSP_OMZ_AT15132_CsCl metaG (SPAdes) (version 2) | ecosystem: Environmental > Aquatic > Marine > Oceanic | place: Pacific Ocean...
ATTCTAAACCATCTTGACGGACTTGCTCTACTTGATCAGCAGGAACACCTTTCGTATATCCTACCATATATGTTGCAGATACTTTTGGATTGGAAAGGGCTGAAACACGATCACATACAACACGTTGGAAATATGTTTTATTACCACTAATATTAAGGGGCATAATTTTAATACGATCAGTGAAACAATCACCATTAAGTTCTTTTGTTTTTCTTATAACATCAGAAGCATCAAAAGATTCCATACTTGCTTTAGTAGCATTATTCTTTAAAACACTTTCTGCAATTTTTGCTACTATTGAAGGAGTAAATGAATGTGGAATATTATCAATCCAATCTTGACATTCACCTGAAGTGGGTGTTTTATCTTGGATTGAAACCCAACGAGCAAGAGCAGTTTTAAAATCTCCTTGTGTGGCAGGTTTAGATGGTGGATGATTATTAGCACCTAATCCAACCTCATCTCTAACATCATCTTCGGTAAATCCTTCTTTAGGTTCTACTATATTAAAAACCCAATGTGTAATTCCTAGTGATTCAAATGCATCCAAACGAGTAAATCCATCTACTGGTTCATTGGATTTGGATAATAAAGATGGAGGTTGAGCATCAAGTAATACTCCATTAACTCTTATATTATTTGCAATAGCTAAGTAATTTTCTTTACTTGTTCCTACTTCACGAGCAATATTATTTATTTGCCCATTTTCATTTTCTCTTTCAATGTGATCTAATTGAACTACCTCACGTTTATCACATTTAAACGTTCTTCCTTGAGGGAGATCTAAATCCTTAAACCAGTCTATCTTGGGACAAGAATTTTCCGAAGGTAACCTTCTGTATTTTGGCATAATAACCTTTAGCATATTTACTTAAGTGTCAGTTTTTAGCCTAAACTTTAACCGACTCAACTATAATATCACAAGACAAAAAAAAGTCAACCCCCGAAGGAGTTGACTTTGTAGAAATATAAGCGTCTCGCTTACATAAGGTTCTTAACAGCAACACGTCTGTAGTAACGGTTAGCATTAACGTTAAGTACTCCAAGACCTTGATCAAGACCTTCAGCGAATGGGTTAGCAACCAATCCGTATCTTGTCTTAAAGCCGATCTTAGGCTGGAATGTGTTCTCTCCAACCGCACGAACCATCTGTAGAGGAACGTATGGGCAGTAGAATAATCCAGCGTCATAAGGAGATGAACCCTTATAACCAACAACGTAATACTGATTACCAGGACTTGTGTTGTTAGATGCTAGGTTAGCAGAATATGGGTCGATGTAGACTCTATACTTACCTTGTAATGTTCCAGCAAATGTGTTGCCAGTATCATCAACATTAAGGTTAGCATTAAGTGCAGGTGTGTAATCAAGAACACCAGCCATTGTTAGAGCAGAAGCAACGTCTGCGGAACAAAGGATAATGTTACCCTTTCCACGACGAGTTCTCTGTGCGATTGCGTTAGCGTCTCTTTCGATCTGGAATAGAAGACCCTTGAACTTCTCAACTGACCATCTTCCGTTTGAGTCGATGTCTAGGTCAAATATACCTGGAGTTGCAACGTTCTGAACAGCACCTTGCTCTGCAGTCTTGTAGATAGTTCTAATAACTTCTCTGTTGATTTCCGCAAGGATCTCAGTAGAAAGGATATTAGCAAGTTCTGCTTCTGCATTTAAGCCATGAATAGCTTTCAAGTCTTGAGCAAGCTCTAGTGAGTACTCAGCCTTGAGGGCTCTTGACTTAGCAGTAACTGTGACCTTCTCGATTGAGAATGCCATCTGGTTGAACTCATTGGCATTGCCGTTACCAAGCTTTTCAGCGTGGTCTGTACGCATACCTTGACCAGTAGTATACTGGGTTTGAGAACCAGCAGCACCAACTGGGTTAAGAACAGCAGGATTAGATCCAGTCTGACCTGTTGTACCCATACCAGCGTTAACGTTTGTTAACCCAGATGTTAAGTCGTGTGCGTTGTTCTGACCAGAGAATGCAGAGTTAACCTCATCATAGAAGGTCTCCTCACCAGACATATTCTTGTATCTGGAACGCATTGCAAAGATAAGTCCAGTAGGACCACTCATTGGTTGAACACCAGCAAGGTCATAAGCGACCAAGTTTGGCATTGCTCTTCTAATCAATGAGATTAGAACTGGGTCGAAACCAGCAACAGGACCACCAGCATCGGCAGAACCACTAAAACCAGGCTTTCCAGCTACGGTGTTAGTATTGTTTGTTGGTTGCTCGGTGAGCATTGTAGTGCCATTTTCAAATGCACTTTGCTCTCTTAAAAATTTCTCTTGGTTTTCTAGCAGGACTGCAGTTACCGCCTTTCTATGATTATCCTTAATAGGGTCCATGCCCTCGTAATCTAGAAGTGGTGCCCACTTTTCCTGCAACTGTTCTGATTGGAACATTTGCTTAAAAAATAGTGTTTACGTTTGATTAATTTTGAAATCAGTTACTTTGATAAACCACGTAGAGTGTTTAGATATCCAGCCATAGATCCTGATACATCAGCACCAGCATGATCTACACCTTCAGATAAACTCTCGGATTTAGCAGTAGGAGATGCACTCTTTGTAGGGAAATAAGATTCCTTAAGTGTCTCCAATTTTTCACGATAAGATTCTTCACTTGCAAACTCTACACTTTCGGAAAGTGAGGCGAGCTTCTCTTTCTGAGTGTCAGCAAGACCTTCAGAAACTGATTCGAGGATTCCTTCTGCAACTGACTCTGCAAGTCTGCTGTTTAGGGAAACGTTCTTCTCAATTTGCTCGTTGAGTTTTGTTTCCATGTCATCTAGTTTTTCTACCATGCTCTCAAGTACATCATATTTCTCTTCAGGGATAGTTACATAATGTTCTTCAAAAAGACCTTTTAGACCAGTCATAAAGGATTCTGTTAATTCCTCCTTAAGACCTGCCTCTACTGCAAGTTGGTTCTCAGTGAACCACTCGTCAGAAACATATTCTAGGTAAGAGTCAACACGCTCATTAAGTGCGTCTTTGATCTCAGTTACTTCTTCAAGAAGTTTTGATTCATATTCAGCATCAAGAACTTCCTTGATCTGAACAACCTTACCTTTGATTGCGGATTCAAGGATTGTCTTTGCCTTTTCCTTGAATGCTTCAGAAAGTTCTTCACCTTCTACAAGAGCTTTAACATCATCATCGATGCTTATCTCTGTGTATTCAGGTGCTTCAGCAACAGGTGCTTCCTCTTCTGAAACTACTTCTTCAGTTGCTACAGGTTCTTCTGCAACTACTTCATTAGTAGTAGATTCTTCCTCTTCTATTACAGGTGCTTCGGTTTCTTCCTCTTCTTTCATACCCTTCATTGGGTCTGCTCCCTTGGCACCCTTATTAACTACGTCTCTAACTTGCTTCAAAGTTCCGCCTGGTGGCTTCAACTTTGCAGAGTCGTTAGTTGGACTATAGTTATCTGGAGTAGGTCCACCTAAATCTTCAACATTTGGTGAAGTTCCACCTGTTGTAAGTTTTGGCATTGGATCCGCCTGGCCTGCGTTAGCGTTAACAGCCGTTTTGGATTGCTTCGTGCCTACTTCCATTTCTTGTAAGTTGTTGCCACTAGACATTTGAGTAATCTCCGATTTCCTGTATAAAAGTTAAAATCTATATTTATTTATAAACGCAGTATTTACAATGAGTTAATAAACTCATTAAAAAGACTTAATTTATGTTCTTCGAGTCTTTTTTGGGTTACAAGTGACTCAATCTTATTCTTTGTTTCGGCAGCACGTTGCTCACGAAAACTATTTCCTTCCCATATCCATTCCTTACCTTCCATAATACCCTCAACAAATGCATCGGGTGCAGAAGGATCAGCGACTATATCTGCTGCTGTTGCTAACATAAAGTCATCACCAACAACATTAAATCCCTCTTTGGTTGGTTTTAATGAACCAATACCACGAGAGGAAACACCGAGTTTTACGCCCTCTTTAATTAAAGAAGATGCAATGGAACCCATTGGTGTATCTAAAATCTTTGCCCTACCAACAAAATTAGAACCACTTTCTTTAAGTGAAACAATTTTATGAGAAACTCTATCTAGATTTACAGTTGGACCATCAGGATGACCTAACTCTCCAAGTGCTCTTCCAGAAGTAATATTAGATTCGTTATATCTGGCAACTTCACGCTGTAAAGTTTCCATAGGATACATTCTACCATTACGGTTTTTAATGTTTCCTTGCAGGAAAATACCCTCTATATAAAGGTTCTGTTTCCCATTTTTTAATTTTTCAGTAATAAATTCTACTGATTCTATTTCTTCTCTAATAAGTTTCATCGGGAATCATTTACGTCCTATAAACTTTATTTATAATTACTGATCAGCTGATGCCTTTTCAGCAGCAACTTCTCCACTAATATGAGCAGCATTATCAGCAACAGCATCCTGAACTTCCGCTTCGGATTCTGCTTCTGCTTCTGTATCTGCACCAAATGTTTTTGCCGCAATGTCGGGTGTAGCAGCATCAATTTTTTCTGCTGATTTAGCAAAAAGAATATCTTTAATTTTATCACTTACTGCTGATGGTGATTCATCTGCAATAATCATATCCATTAAATCATTAGTTATTTCAGGCATGGTAAAATAATAGTGTCGCCAGTTTATTTATACACTATCCGCAGCGTTGAAATTCGATTCCATAATCATTGCAAATAAAATACTCTTCATATGCTGCAAATCACTTGTCGATTCTTGTTGACTAGGTGGTCTATCACCTGATAGTGGTCTCTTTTCATGATAAAAGACCACTGCATTATACAGTAGTCTTATCTCACTTTCTCTTAAATTTACTTGAAAAATATGATCATCACTTCTATCTCTAGGGATGGGCACTAGATTTCTCCACCTTTAGGTTTAACTATATTTGCATCCATAGTTGTTGCTTTAGCATCTACATCCATTGATCTTAATGCACCATCTGGTTCTGCTTCAGTAGCACCAAGTTGAGTTGGATCAACTGGTCTCATTCCACCACTACCCTCTGGATCGAGCATCATTTCTTGGTCAATTGCCATTGGATCTGCAATAATACCATCCTTAATTTCTTTTTTAATTATCTTATCTTGTTCAATAATTTCCTCATCAGTTTGACGTAATACTCTACGACGAATCCAATCTTGAGAATAATACTTACCAACATAAGGTTCAACAGTAGCAAGCAAACCTAATCTTTCATTCATTAGTTCTGCTTCTTTTAATTCAGTAAAGTGATTATCGTATAAGAAATCAAACTGAATATGCTCACTCATTATCTCCCAGTCTTCTGGGGTAACAATGTTCTTAAGCAATAACTGCGTTCTCAACATGTCTATGAATAGACCAGAGAATCTCTTTCTTAAACGTCCAACAAACTTACTAAATTTAACCTCATCTCTTAATATCTCTGAGGATCGTCCCAAGTTGAATCCTCCTTCTCCGTCCATTCTTGATGAGGGTACATTGAGCGACCTATATAATTTCTTTTTGAAGTACTCAATATCCGTGATCTCCCCCAAGTTTTGACCTCCAGGAAGAGTAGAAATTTCAGTTCCACGCCCTCCCTCTCTTCGAGGTAGCCAGAAATCTTCCAGCATCGCCATGTACTTTTTGTCATCTCGGATCTCTCCTGTGCCAGCGTCGTATACAAGTTTGTTACGATATCTCATCATCACGTCACGGAGATATTGCTCTGCCTTTACTTTCGGTAGATTACCAACATCAATATAAAAAATTCTTCGTTCTGGAGCACGAGATAATCTGTAGATAACCAGACTATCCTCAATCATTCTAAGTTGATTGAGTGACTTAATTGCTTTGTGTAGATATGATAGAGTTGTTCCGTTGTTTCTGTTTACTAGTCCACTTGTAGCATAAGCAACTGAATCCTTTGTCATTTTAATTCCAGCAGTTGCGGAATTACCACTAATGCTACCTGTTGGGTAACTAATTTTAGGATTGTAAATAAAGAATTCTTCTGTTTGAGGAAACTCAAAATCCATTGGATTATCAGTATCCACTCTCATAGGATTCTTATACCTATCTTTATTAGTCTGCTTTTGCTTCTTCACATAACGCATTTTCATTGCGTCAATATAACGAATTTCTTGAAGACCTTCATGAGGTTTCTTCAAATCAATCACTTTATGATAATAAATTCTTCCATCAATATACCAGTTTCTATAAATTTCATGGGCTTTCTTATCGAAATCCATTAAATCTAGAATATACTTAAACTCATCTCTAATCTTTTTCTTAATACCATCGCTGGCATTTAGATGATCTAAATCGAGTTGTACTGGTGTATCATTACTATCAGAGACTAATGCCTCATTGACAATATCTTCAATAGCACTATCCGCTTCAGGATGAAGTGCCATTTCACGATACCTTTTAATCAAATCAAATTCAGTTCGATATACCCCTTCAAGGTCTATCGACTGACCAAAAAAACCACTACTCATATAGAAGTCATTCCCGTCCTCACTATTAGGAGCGACGGGAGAGACTGCTGATGGAGATAGTGGTTCTGTGTCCTCTATCGAGAACCCAAATAACTTAGCCATAATTTATGTTCTTTTCTTACTTCTATTTATCAACCGTTAGGAGATCCAGTTCCAGTAAGATTTAGAGACTGAACCTGGAATTCTACATCAAACTCCTCGATTGTGTCACCTGTGTCGTAACTTAACGCAATCTCACCAACTGTAGTTGGGAATATATCAATGAATTCATACTCTTTAAGAACTGCATTTGCAGATCCACTTGAATCCTTACTACTCTTACTTGATCCTCTACCTAATTGGAATACCTTTGCATTTGTCATATATGCAGCTGGATCAGTAGCACCAAGATTATTAGTTAATCTTGCAATTTGCTCTGTCCACTGTTCCATTGCATTCCTTAAAGCAAAACTCTCATCGTTGATGATAGTAACAGTCCATGTATCAATGGTTCTGTCTCCAGCAACTTTAAAAATACGACCTCTAAATGGAACATCAATTGCTGCAATGTTTTGAGCAGGTAATGCTGCTGCCTTTGCCATAAATCTAAAGTTTTCTGCATCCCACTCTATCCCTGCAGGTAGAGTGGTTAACTCTACCTCAAACAGATTAGGTCTTGCACCGCCACCTATAAGTGCCGACTTAAATTGAGAGATTGATTTGTTGTCTCTACTTGTAGCCATGATTGGTTATCCTCCTGTTGTATTTAGATTATGAAATTAAACTCTACCAACTACTTCCTCGAAGCTAACACCAGTTCTGGTGGCAACAAAGGTAAGTGTTACGTAGTTAATTGACTTCGCAGGCTTCAGGAAGATGTCTGCTCGGAATTCATTATTATCAATAACATCAGGTGTGTTATTTGTGCTGTCGCAAACAACAAGGAATCCGAAAAGTCCTCTCTTTGCTTCAACATCACGTAGGTATGGTTCCACAATATTGCGGAAGTTTGCTCTTGTTAACTCATCGTTGAGTTCAAATAGTTGAGCCTGTGCTGCTTTTTCAAGTGCTTGCTCAATTGTAAGGAACAAACGACGAACGTTAATTCTATCGAATGCAGATGCGTAACCAAGTCCTGTCTTATCTCCAAAGAGAAGTGTTCCAGTTCCTGGTTGAGTGATAACGGAGTTAATTCTTGCAGGATAAAGCTTATCTCTTTGTGCCTTATCTGGATTGTATGCAAGTTTAATTGCGTTATTAATAATACCACGCTGCTGACCAGCAGGTGAGAACCAAGGATATGCAACAATATTTGTGCGAGTCATTAGACCAGCGATATCTCCATTACATGGAACGTAACGGAACTTATTGTTGAACCTATCATACATGTATTTGTATCCACTATCGAATACACAGTATGATGAAGATGATAGTGTGCTAAAGAAATCAATGACATTAGATGTCTGTGTATCATCATTAGTTACACCAACAACATCTCCTCTATGAGGACTGATTGTTGCAACACAATCTTTTCTCTCATTTGCTACTGAAATTATATAATTTGCCTTTGCTTGTGACTCTGCTTTAGTTCCACAACCTGGACCGTTAATAATGTAATCTACTTCTACTTCATCCTTATTAGCGAACTTACCGTAAGAAGTAATTATATCAGATAATGCTGCACTCATTCCGTTTGTGGAAGAATAATCAACACCTGCAGTCAATGTGTATGTTGCTTTACCTATTGCAGTAAAGGTTACTCCTTGTGCATTTTGACCCCATAGACCTTGTGCAGTTGTATTCTTTGTGAATCCTGCAGAGAATCCAGTTGATAATGGTGTAGTGCCCCAATTAGCATCATCTGCAGCACTTGGGTTTGATCCAGCATATACATTATCAGAGAAATCTGCTAAGAATTGCTCATACCAGATCTTCTGTGGTGAATTGACATCAGATACTGCATCTAATGCTTTAGAAAGATTTGTATGCTTCTCAAGGATTTGACCTTGGATGCCTGTTACATCTCCTAAATCATCAACAACTACAACATGAATTCCGTCGTTCTTACCGTTTCTATCTAATGAATATTTGTTTGTCTTTGGCTTACCAGCAATTGATTTCCAAAATACTACTGAATTAGTTAATCCTAGAGTTTGCTGATCATACCAGTCAACTTGTGAACTAACTGTATGAGCAACACCAAGTGCTGTTCCGTTGTTCTGAATAACTCTTATGTCATCAGCAGCTCCGAATGCTGCATAATCAGTTCCTTCTGCATAATCAATCTTTGTTTCTGTTCCGTCAGTTGCGACTCTTGAAACAATCTTAACATCTACAGTTTTATTAGTAAGATTAACACCAGTGATGATTGACTTAAGGTATCCAGTGAATGCGGAAGTTGAACCTGCACCAGGAACTACAACACTATCAAGTTCAGTTGTAACACCCATGCCAACAACAGTTGAAGCATTGATTCCACTTAAAGTAAGTGTCTGGTCTGCTGCATCATCAATAACACAAATCTTTAAGTTGTTTGCCCAAGAACCAGGATTCTTTGCGGCATATGTAAAGTTTGTTGCTTCAGAATGATTCTGAATATAATCATCATAGTTGTCAATTCTATCAGCACCAGTCAATGTTGCTGCTGCTTGTCCAACACCTGCATTTGCATTTGCTAGAGTTGTTCCTGCAGTTCTTACAACCTTGAGAACTCCTCCGTAGGAAAGGTAAGATGATGCTGCCATCCAATATTCATACTGAGCATCGGTAGACTTTGGTTCACCGAATACATTAATAAGGTCTTGCTCTGTAGAAATGTCTGTTGCCTCATCAACTGGTCCAATTGCAAATGGTCCTGCAATTGCTCCAATGTTATCTAATACATTCTCAGCTCTTCCTACTGTTAAGTCAACCTCCCTGGTTAACACACCAGGAGATAATTGAGGAGTCGCCATGTTCTTTTTCTCCGAGTTTATCTTTTATCTGAAAATATTTATTAAAAAGGCTATTTTCGGAGGGGAAACCGTGAATGAACTACAATACCTGCACAACTCCTACCACATCTGGTATCTCCATCATCAGTTTCTTTTCTATACCCTGTTTCAAAGTCATGGTGCTCATAGCACATGATTCACACGCACCACCCAGTCTTACTCTGACATATCCAGTTTCCTCCTCTATATCTACAAGTTGAAGAGATCCACCATCTGCTTCAATATAAGGAAGAAGTTCTTCTAGAACCTTAATTACATTTTCTTCTGTTAATTCCATGTGTGTTGCTAAGTAATGTTGTCTTTTAAGATATTCATGGTAATGATCCATTACATATATTCCCACATGTAAGAACGATCTCCATATTCATCAGTATGCCACCTATCTCCTTGATCATCTACAAAACTAGTATCATCTAATCCATCTGACATGAATCCAAATGGAGCCATATCTTGTTCTATCTGATTCTTTTGCTCATCATACAATCTTTTCCTTACATCCTGATCAGTAAGTTCCTTAAAGTAATCTTGAGCAACTAACCATGCATATATGACAAGACACATAGCAAGGTCATCATTACAACCTTCTTCTGCCTCAAATGAGTTGCCCTTTTGAATAAAGGTAGTCAACTCACTCATTATTTCATAATCACATGAAAGTAGTTTATCAGATTCTATTAAAGTTTTCAAGTTAAGAGAACCCACCTTCTTAACTGTTTTAGACATCTTAAGACCAAGTTGAGTTTTCTTACCAGAGAATCCTTGACCAACAACTTGACCTGCTCTTCCTCTCATGGAACACATAAGAAGGTTTTTATATTCTAAATCATAGTTTAATATAGCAGCAACCTGATCTCCCACATCATTTACTTCACATAAAACAAATGCATCATTATAACTTTTACCAACATCATTAATGACATTAGGGAAAAGCATTGGTTTAATATCATTATTCCTATACTTTGCAACCACAGAATGAGGAAACTCTGTAATATCAACAACTACAAATGCAGAGAAATCTTTTCCTACTCCTCTTGCAACGTCAACAGATATAACATAATCATGATCCTTTTGAGGATCTACATATACATCTAGTCCAGCACTTGTCTTTTCTGGTTGCTGATATATCATATTCCTCAACTTACTAGGAGCAATAAGAGTATCAACAGATCCTAAGAACTCACACTCAAACTCAATCTTAAACTGCTGTTCAGAAGTGTTAGCAATAGTCTGCTCTTTCCAAACATCATCCCTACCAGGAACTTCTGACCAATGAACATCGGTTGGTATATATTCATTCTTTCCTCTCTCTGCATCATGCCAATATCTATAGAAGTGGTTCATCCCGTGAGGGGTTGAAACCATTATTACTTTAGTGCTTTTACCAGAAGTAATAGTAGGATAAACACTAGCAAAGAAAGAGTCAGCGATGTGATTGGGAACAAAAGCAAACTCATCCAAGAAGAGGATGTTGAAAGACATACCCCGAACAGCACTAGCACTAGTGGAAGCTGCCAAGATTTTACTACCATTTTCTAACTCCAATGAACCTTTATTCCATGATATAATTCCTTGCTGCATCCACTTAGGAAGATTCTCATAAGCAGTCTGCAATCTACCCAGTAAGTCTCTGGCAGTTGCTGCTTTGTTAGCAAGAATACCTATATTTACATTGTCATTAAAGACAGCATAATGTAATAAGTATGATACCGAAGTCGTAGACTTACCAGTCTGACGAGGCATCTTACATATATTGAATCTATTATCGTGGAAATTTTGTATTAATCTTTCTTGAAAATCATAAGGTTTGAAAGGAACAAGACCTTCATCCAAACTCACAATCTTTACATGATTTTTTGCAAAATATACGGGATCATTCTTACATGCCATGAACTCAAGAATTTGTTCTTTAGTAAATTCTTGTTGAACATTGGCTTTCTTTAGGAGGGGATTACCAAGATATACTTCTTCAAGAGTCATAATTTTATTCAGGTACTTGTATTAATGGATCTCCTGGTTTGTAATCTGAAATTTCATAATTCCAAAGTTTGCATCCAGGATAAACTTTCTGGAGTTGTGTAAGAACTTCCTTCCTAGAAGGTTTCTTTATATGGGGGAAGAACATCTGTAGCATGAAGTTCTTCCCCCTCCACCTTAAATATGTATCTACAATCTGACCATTCCTTTTTATAGGAAGTTTCTTTGCTTCTGACATATCTTCCCATTCAAGAGACGATTTTGGAGAAACGATTGGGTCTGGTTTTATAAGATCAGTAAACTCATACTCTGTTGGTTTAAAATCAGATTTCCAATCAGAAGTGTCTATATCTTCAGTTACTTCATTATCAATAATCTTATCACCTACATTCACATTATGTTCAGCAAACCAACCTCTATTAACTTCTAATGCATAAAGAACTTCTCCATCTGATGCAACAGGGAGAATATTGTATGGATTTAATTCTTTGATACTTTCTATTATTCCATCTTCTTTAACAAATGCTATATCTAAAGGAATTTTGGTATCCTTCATATGAAAGAATCTTTGCTCTACTTCTTCAAATATAAAGAGCATTCCACTATCTTCTTCCAAACTTTCTCTGAACATAAGTCCCAACTTGAACTTTGTTGGGGTGTTTGGAACTTCTATATTGAGTGGAAGATTAACAGTTAAAGTCATTGTAGAACACAGGTCTCCAACAATATTTATCAGACCCAACGTGTTGCAACTATTTCTACATTATTATCTACATTTCTTTTCTTACTTTCCATCTCAAATCCTTCTCTTTCAATCTCTCTTGCTATTAATTCTATAGCATATTCTTGTGTTATTTTTTCAACCATTCTCTGTGGTGGAGTAGGATGTTTCCACGTTTGTATATCAGTTACTAACTCATAATTTCTTGTTTGTTTATTTAAACGAAATCCAATATCAGTTCCTAAAGTAATATCACACATTACTTTTGCATGGTCATGTCCAACAGGATTTTCCAATTCCTGATTGACATCTACAGGAAGTCCCATTGTTAATAATGCTTTTAACAGGATTTCCTTTTCTCTTAGTTTAGTCTTGATGGTGCTGAAGTGTGACATTTTCTTGTGTAGTATTAGTTTGGTAGAATTCTGGTTTCTTTTCTCTATAAGAGATTTCTCCCAGTGTTTCCTCAATTTTTTTGGTCAGTTCTTGACAACTATCGCCAATGATACCGATAACTTCTTCAGTTACAGTACCATCTTGGCGAATAGTAAATTTAAGTTTTTGTTGTGCCATTTGTTACATAATAAGGTTAATCTATTTATTCTCCCCCTCCACCGCCATTCCCACCACCATTACCACCGTTACCGCCATTAGCACCACCGTTACCAGCTCCATTACCATTACCTCCATTAGAGTTGCCATTGCCGTTACCATTACCATTTTTATTATCATCGTCATTATCCTGTGCCAAATATCCACTTCTACCTACATGATATCCACGAGGGATCTTCTTACATTTCTTATCTTGAAAACACCAATATTGTCCATTGGGACATGACTTTGCCTCTTGTGCTTCACTTACAAATTGAGAGAATTTTTTCATAGTCCTATGATTGTTAGTGGATCTGAGGTGACAGTTGCAATACCAGTTGCACTCAATTTAACTCTATTGCTTTGGAAGTTTAGTTCACTCATGTTACCAAGGCTGGTTCCATCACTAGCAATACCTACTTGCCCAGAACCATTAATTTGACTTAATAGTCTAGGCATTTGCAGTCTCCAATACAGAAAGAAGAACTTTTAATGTGCTATTAGCACCTGCTTCTGCAATAACAGAATCACTTGTTTCTAATACTAACTTTCCATCCAAAGGAATGTAAGCATCAGCAACAGGAACACTTGCTCCTTTAATAATTTCTGTTGTAGTGCTACTTCTCCTATGTGACATTGTAAGAGTAGTTGCTGCTGCAGCATAGTTGGTTACATGTGCATAAAGAATGATCCCAGTATATCCTGTGGGTGCAGTATATACAACTTGACTGGAAGTAGTCAATTCTATAGTGACTGTTTTAAATCTGTTGAGTGCGAGTGCCATATTAACTTAATGCTAGGATAAACGGAGTCATTTCTGAGAACAAACTCTTACTAAAGGATCTTCCGCTAATTGTACCAGTTTCTTGGTTTATTTGCAAATCATCACCAATTCTGAAGTTACCTGCTTGGTCTGTGCTGGTATAAAGAACCTTACCTCCCGTCTCAGTAACAACTTCATTTTCTTGATTGGTTACACCACCACGTTTTGGTGTAGCAGTGACAATCTGATTACCTGCTCCAACATACTCAAAAGTATGAGAACTAGCAACAATTCTACTTCCTTGTGAGAAGAATGCTGTAGAACCAACTCCGACTGCACTTAATAAATTAGTAGCAAGAGTTAGAGTAGATATACCTGAAGATACAGGTGTCGAACTATTTATTGTATAATAAAGATCTTCCATAACTGCTGTTCCAGTTGCAGTATTAGAACCTTCTTCAGGAGCAGAAATGGTTATATTTGGTGCAGATTCATATTGAGACCCACTACTAATAATCGTTATAGATGCAACACTATCTCCTTCTAAAGTTGCAAATGCAGTTGCCCTTTCACCATTTGGTCCAGTAGGAGCATCAACTGTTACTGTTGGAGTAAATGAATACCCTGTTCCACCTGACCCTACAGTGATCTTATTAACATCCTTATACAATCTATCAAAGAAGACTAATTGACCGTCATAGGGACGATCTACGTCTATCTTGGCAGTGCCTCCAGACACATATGTATGTCCAACAGTTGAAATACCTACGTTAATTACAAATGATGTTGTAGATGGAATAGAATCTACATCAAATACAAAAGGTTTCTTGGATGGATAAGTCTTACTTCCATATATGCATGTTACTCCAATACCAGATACTGTAACTCCCATCCCTACTTGGAATCCATGAGCAGCAGTTGTTGTAACCGTTGCTATTCCAGAAAGATGATCATATACAAAATTATTAATGTTTAACGTAGGAGTGCTTACATTTACTTTGATATTCGCTTGAGAAGCAGCAGCAGTTGTAGTGACTATACCTGTATATTGAAGATCACTTACTCCTCTAGAAACTAAACCAAAAGTACCAAAACTACAATTACTGTTTGCTATATCTGCTTGACCCCCTTTATCACAAGTAACCGCTTCATTTGTGCAAATAGTGAATAGTGAAACTAACTGTGCAAATCCACCATTAGTAACAGCAACACCAACTCCACCTTGATTATATTGAGTGTATGAGTCAACGTTCATAGAACTCAATGATCTTGCTTGATCTCCATCAACATACAATCCAGTTCCTGTTGTTGTATCACTAGTGCAGTTCTGAATATATGGTCCTTTCCACTTACCACCACCTACATTTTCTGCAATCTCATCTTTAGGGAATGATACAGCAGCTGCAGGAGCAAGATGACCAGTAAAAGTCATGTTTGCAATTTTGGATGCTTTTCTTACATGAAAGATATCACTTGTTGTATTGCTAGGGATAACAGTAACTGCTCTTTGGTCATCTCCTACAACTGAAACAAAGGCAGGGATTTCAATAGGATTCGCTTCTTCATATCTACCTGAAAGAACTTTAATTGTTGTTCCTGATTGAGCAATACCAACTGCTGCTTTAATTGTTAGTTTAGCATTGTCAATTGATGTTCCATTATTTGTATCTACACCATCTTTTGCAACATATAGAACATTAGGACAAGAGTTAATACCAGATGCAGCAGCACTAATTGTTACACCAGCACCAATAGTAACCGCAGAATTGGTAATAGTAACACCGTCTTCACCATCAATTGTGCTACCAATAGAAATCTCTTCTTGTTCACCATCAATAATAATAGATGAAGTACCAATAGTTAATATTCCAACAATCCTAGTATTACCAGTAACTACTAAATCTTCTGGGAATGTAGTTCCTCCACCAACATGCATTTTTGCAGCAGTTGCCACACCAGATATATTCCAGTTACGTGCAGTTGCTTCATCATATTCGAGGTCTCCCTCAACACCCATCTTACCAGCAACCCATAATGCATAGTCGGATTTAGCAGATGTAGTGTTAATACCTACATTTCTAGTTGTATGAACACCAATTGTATTAGATGCCCAAGTTCCAGCACCACCAACATTACCTGTCTTTGCAATCCACTTGGAAGTTGCTGAACTGTATTGAATAATATAATTATCATCTAGACCACCAGTTACATCAACATCTTCTAGATCATCAAGACGAACAGCACCACCGCCACCAAAGGTTGATAGTTGTTGCTGAACTCTATTGACAAATAATCTGTAATGCTCTGACAGTTGATCAAGAGTTACATATCTCTTATCTAATGGTGTTAATGGATCAGAGTTATCAACATCAGGAGGAATATTTAAAAGACCCTCTGATAGAATTTCTTTCTGATCAAACTTCTCTAATACTTCTTCTAATTGTCTAACTTTACCAGTAAGTTCTTTACTCTTTGCTGCTATTTCATCTACATTTAATTTCTCTACAACATCCTCAAACTCTTTACGAATACCGTTAATATGCTTTTCATTTACAGTAAAGTTAATTTGTAAATCTTTTAACTTATCAGATAAAGTTTCTTCAAACTGCTCTACATTAGTTTTTAAATCATCATGATACTTTGTAGTGCTAGTATCTAAATTCTCTTGTAGTTCGCATATGTTGTCTGATAGATTTGATTCTAATTCAGTTATCTTTGATGCAAAAGAAGTTAAAGTATTTGCATACTCTTCTAACTTTTTATCACTAGAAATCTCTCTATTCTTAAAGTCTCTCTTTACAGTGTCAGAAAGAACTTTTGATTCCTTTACCAGGTTCTCAATTTTAATTATCCTTTCAGATAATACTTTATCAACTTCAGATTCTTTACCTTCTACTCTTTCATGAACAGCAGTAACACCAGTATCGAGAACAACAAGTCTTTCATCAAGAGTAACAATATCCTGTGCTAACTCTCTGAATAACTTGTTAATACCCTTTTCTGTCTTTATCTTTGATTCGGTTAAAGACTTTCTATGTTGCTTTATATCCTTCTCAATTCCTTTAATTCCTTGCTTATAATTTTCTTCAACCTTCTTTAATTTCTCATCTACCAACTCTTCATTTTCTGTTAGTCTATCTTCAGTTTTTAATTCAGTCTCTGCAAAGAACTTCTTATACTCTGGCAGTTCTTTCTCTACTAATGTTTTAACTTTATTACCAATACCCTTTACATCTTCTTTAATACCAGAAAGGTTTTCTTCATTAATACCTTTAAGGTTATCTGCAATATTAGAAACCTCTTCTTTAATATCAGTTCCTAAAGTTTCAAATACATCAGTTACTTCTTCCTTAAAATCACCAAATCTACTATCAACTCTGGTTTCAGAATCTACAATTAGTTTCTTATATGCAGGAACTTCCTCACCTAAAAACTCAGTTACCTTTTCAGATAATGTATTAAATTCTTCCTTTACTTCAAATAAAGTATTTGTATTAACTGTTTTTACTTTATCTTGAACATTTCTTATCGACTCTTCTACAAATAGAAGATGAGCCATCATAGAATCATCAAGATCTTTCTTACTGATTAGATCTTGAATATTTTCTCGTATCTCTTCTACAGCACTTGATAAACCTTCTACCTTTTCTACATTAGACTTGAAAGTATTGAAAGTTTCTGTAAAGTCAGAAAGAGATTGTATATTATTTAAATTACTTTTAAACGAATCAAAAGCTTCAGAAATTCGCTCTACCTTTTCAGGTGTAGCATTTTTCAACTCTTCCTTTACATCATCAAATGATGAATTAGGATTTTTTTCGTAAAATTCTGATGGCTTCTTAAGTGGCACGTATTTCTACTCCATCTACAAGTATATTTATTCAGTCTTTTTTAGGGGTTTCTCCCTTTATCAGTTTTGCAAGATCTGCAGTAGATCCAACAAAAAGTGCATTATTGACTGTGGATGGTCCTTTTGATACTTTTTCTTCATTGACATCCTTCAGTTTTTTCTGAAGATCAATCAATTTATCAGTAGCATCAGAGACACTTTTTATGAGTTGACCAGCAACTTCATATGCTCTAGGCATCTCACTTTCTTGAGCAATCTCAAGAATACCATTTATTGCCTCTTGTCCTTTCTCTATTATACTATAAAGATTGCCTCTTGTATACTCATAATCTTTCGTAATATCATCCTGTGTAAGTCTAGCAGGTTTTTCTGGTTTAACAACTTCAGTCTTCTCTTCTACCACTTCGGGAGTGATATTAAAGGATTTATCTAACTTATTATATTCTTTATCCATTTAGAGGAACCCGTCTACAGTGCCATCAAATCCAAAGTCATCCCCTTCTTCGATAAGAACATTATCAGCAGCAGCAATAGACTTAACTTCAGCACCTTTCAAATGAGAAGCGGCAACAGTTTGATCTTGTCCTCTTTCAACAGTTATACTATTACCCTCAATTTTCTTGACATACAATTCCTCATCTCCAATATTAATATAAAGTTTCTTAGATGATGATAGTGCAGGAATTTTACTTCCATCAACCAAAGGAATTATAACATCACCTAAACCAATATTCTCATCAAGATTGGTAAGAACATCACCTGTGTAATTCTTGGTTGCTCTTGGAGTAACTGTGTAGGAAATATCCCGCATAGTACTCTTGGAATCTCCAGAAATGTATGTAGTCTTGACCTTCTTAATGATGTCCTTAGTAGCAGAAGTAACAGGACCAAACATGTAGGTTTTAGCAGTAAACCTTAATGTATAAAGAAGAACTCTTCTTGAAGTAAAGTCTCCTTCATAATCATCCTGCATTGTAATATTTTCTAATACAATAGGAATATCTCTTTTCTCATTAATAGCACCAACCAAATTTACTGATACGTTATATGCTGGTTGGAAATATGGTAATATTTGTTCTGTAATCTGCAATGCATCATCATTCAACTTACACATAATAGCAAGTTCAAATTGCATATTATATGGAACAGGCATATATGTCTTTTTTGATTCACTTCCATCATCTGGATCTTTTACTGTATATTGTTGTGTTGTAGTAACCTTTCTACTAGGATCATATGTAAGACCAGTAAACTCAAACGACATCCTTGGAAGAGTAATCGCAGTGCTCTTATTCAAGTCTGGTGCTTGTTCTAATCTTGCAAGAAACTTTTGAGTTGGACCGTATGCCAAAGGAACTCTTATAGTCGAATCCGTTTGCTTAACAGTAATACCATTAAACAAAGTTCCGAACGCAACAATGGTTCTCCTCAATATCTCGTTATAAAAATACTCAAACATGGTTATTATCCTCGTAACTTATATTTAGGGAATACCGAATGGGTTCTGTTCCGTAAAGTCTAATATCTTATCTGCTTCTGTTTCTATATTAAAGTTATCAGCATATCCATCATCAGTAGGATCCTCATCTACTACCCTTAAGGCATGTGATGCAAGAGATGTCTGACCAATTATCTTCTCACCCATAACAAATGTGCCATTGATAGAAGCAACTTCTAATATATTGGTTGTAGAATTCCAAGATCTAACTCTACCAGTTGCATTACTATTTTCACCCTTGACTTGCTCATTAAAGATATAATCTCCTGTAGAATCCATCGATGGATCGGATATTGATATGGTAGGTGCAACAGTATATCCTGCACCAGCATTAGTAATGTTGATAGAAGTAATAGTTCCACCAGCACTAATAATTGCAACAGCAGTAGCTGTTGTTCCTACTCCAATAGGACCAGAGAATGTAATTGTTGGTGCGGTAGTAAATCCAGAACCAGTTGCAGTAAGTGTTACAATACCAACTGTTCCATCACCTATGAATGCAGTTCCAGCAGCACCTGTTCCTTCACCACCAGTTACCTGAACTAGAGGTGCTACAGTATATCCAGAACCTGGATTTACCAAGTCTATATTCTGAACAGAACGTGCTCTCTCATTAACGTTCTTATTACACGCTACAATGCCTCCAATCATCCTTACAGTGGCAATACCTGTTACGCCGCCTGTAGGGGCAGAGGAGAACCCTACAGAGGGACTATAGATGTATCCACCACCTCTATTGGTTATATCAATATATCTTATAGCACCAGAGGTTATTATTCCAGTATATGCAGCAGCAGTTATTCCCACACCAACTACAGTAAGTGTTTGAGTTGGACCAAGTATTGTTGGAATACCGTCTTCTGTATCTCCATCCAAATTATCTCCGACTAACTCATTATCAATCTCATCAACACCTGTATCGATGATTTCATCTTCGTAACGGAAGAGTTCACATCTTAATTCATAAACATAATTCTTTTGTAACTGGTAGAAAGGTTTCTCATGCTCTACATACTTGATCTCAAATAACCTATCTCCCAATGGAAAATAAACTAGATCTCCTTCCTTGGGTCTAGTTGTTAGTTTTACATCTGCCTCATTTTTCATCAAAGGTGAGATATAATTCTCAAATCTTTCTTTAGAAATAGTAAGTGTTATCTCATTCGTCTGTTCAATACCAAACTTTGATAATAGAGTTGGATTATCTCCATACCCATCAAAGGTATCAACATATGCCTCAATAGGATATGCATCATCAAATCTAGATGCTACTACTTCTCTTATTACTTTATTTTCTGTCACATACTTACGAGGTAGATAATGCACCTCAACACCATACATCCTCAACTGTTCGTTGATTAGATCCTGAACTAAATTCTGTTCTGATCGAGCACCTTGCTGGAAGAATGGGTTAAGCACTATACTAACCTATCATGTCTAATGGTGGCATTTCATACATATTGGACATCTGTTCTCGGATGATTTCAAGATCTTTCTCTCCATCATCATAAATTTGCCGTCCATTTAACTCAACACCACCAGGAAGTTTAACTCCTTGGAATTTAAGTAAATTTTGACCCCACTGCCTTTTCATAAGAGCAGTTGAGTATCTCTTTAAGAATGAATCATTCCATACTCTAGGGTAATCATTTGGATCTAATAATCTAAAACAATCAAGTATTAGCCAATCTCCTTTACTAACACTACTCCAATCAATATCAATATACAATCTATCCATTCTCTGGTTAAATCTTATTTGCTTCTCTGTAGTCAATAAAAAATTAATATCTTCTAGATAAGTTCTAGTCATTGCATAACTTAAAAGACCCTGATAACCAAGGTTAAATGCAACATCATTTAAGAATAACTGATACTTAACACTAAACATGTTATTAGTAACAGTATTTGATCCATCAAAATGAAAAAGTTTTGTTACTCCAATTACTTCTGGAGGCATCTGTAAGAAATTTCCATTCTCATAGAAATTGAAAGATGTAGATACACCAGCAATCTTTGTTTCAGATGTTGTAGTTGATATACCAGTAACTTTATTACCCTCACCTGCTTCCATTGTTGCACTTCCTCTATCAATATCGTCTTGAGTAATTTGATATTTAAGATAGACTTGAGAAACACCATCAAAATGCCTTTCATTAAAAAATTGAATGGCATCGTCAACGATGTCTTCAACTTGCTCATCGGCAATATTGATTTCCAGCACTGGAGCACCCAGTTGCCGTTTACAATAATCTATAAATTCTCCTCTGGTTCCTGGTTGTGCCATTTAGACTATTACTCCTTCACTATATTTATGGTGCTGAAGAAATACCTGCCTGAACCATGATATTTCCATTTAGTATATTATAAGTTGTTTGTCCTACACCAGGACTAATCAATACATTGTACAAGTATCTTCCTTGTGGAATAGATCGAGTATGATTTCGACCTAATGATAATGTAATAGATCCTGTGCTAATCCCTGCAGTAAAGGTTGCAGTTGGAACTGTAGTTGCTGCTACTCCAGCACTCTTTTGAAGTTGTGCAGAGACAGACCATGCAGTTGTAAATCCATATGCAGCATTACCAACGTCTACAACTGTAAAGGTAGCATCAAAAGTAGAACCTCCATATATGGTTAAGTTCGATGCTACAGGAACACCTGCAGTGGGATCAAATGTAATCTTTTTAGTTGCCATTGACTAACTCTTTAAGTAGGGATTTAATCTCATTCATTTCATTTTTTAGATTAACAAGATCTTCTTCAATAGTAGAGACTTGTTTTGTTTTTGCAGTTTTAACTTTTCGACTTGCTACATATTTTTCATAATCTAAATTGTTTACATTAACGATAGATCCTGTTTTTGGATCTCTTGCCAAATCACTTTGGTCTTTCACTTTGTTTAATGTCATAGTTATGCTAATGCAAGTACTCTCAAATCCTTCATTCTAGGCACATATGCCTGATTTTTAGATGTCATAACAATTTTAATTCTATAAGATCTGAATGAAGGTAAGTTATCAGCAGTAAAGGTATAATCCTTATACTCGATATCTTGTGGTTCAAATCCATATGAATTAGATTTAACGACTAAAGTGTCAGATTGACCATTACTATTTTTAGGTGCTATTACCTGTCCTTGTTTATTGAGGTTATTAAATCCTGGGAAAGGAGTAAATACAGGTTTGAATCCTTGCTTATCACTAACTGCATAGAATGCTCTTATATCAGCATCAAGATGTATATGAGCACCTAATAAAATTTTAATAGATGTAGCAGGATTTTCTAAATTAATTTCTTTAGATAAGTATTGACATGCTGTAGGATCATCTACAAGAGAATTAACTCTTGGATCAGTTGTATAATCACCAATAACATCATTAACTCTATTAGATGTAAGTATGGTGCTAACTCTCTGACCATCAATAACAGGACTTATTCTACTATCAGTAGTATTAAGTAACATTCTCATATTAAGAGATTTTGCACCTGCAAGATTTGTTAGTTTAGCATCTGCATTTACTTTAGAAGCAATCAATCTAGATGAAGTCATGTAATTTGATTCATTAAGTGCAACAGATTCATATCCTGCATCTAGGAAAGGAAGTTCATTTCCACTTAAACTCTTACCTGTAGTAGTTCTTACTTCTGCTGTTAAAGATGTTCCCTTAACAGTTAGATTTTGAACAACTGGTGTAATAATTTCAAATGGCATGTTTTGTGTTGCCCTTATATCATATCCACCAGCAGATTTGGTTTGACCTACAAATAACTGTGGATATCCAACATCATTACTTCTATCATCATTATTATCATTAAACTTCTCTGACATATCAACTTTAATATTATAGGAATCAAAAGTGATAGGATCTGATTTAGTAACATCAGATAAATCATGAGTCTTATTAATTCTCATCAAGTTAACATCAGCCAATTCATACTTAAATACTGGAGTTCCAACTGGGTATGATACTGGGTTTGCCCCTCTTGTAATATTACCACCAATTGAATTACCAGAAACAGATGTGTATTCAATAATTTCTTCACCAATACGAAGGAATCCCGTATTAGTGGTTCCTACGCCTACATTTTCAAACTCTTCAAAATCTTCTGCTTTAACAACAGAAAGAGGTGATGTTGATGTTGCAGTAAATGCAGCAGTTAATTTGGTTGGTTTAACATCAGATTGAACACCTGAAATCTCAACTTTATTATCACTGAAATACATACCATGATTTTTATGATTTACCTTAATATGCAATCCATCATTATCCTGATTGATTGAAGTAACCTGAACATCTCCACCATTAGCACTATTCAATTCTCTAACAACTGTATTGCTGTCAACAAACATAACAGTATTTGCTGCACCAACAACAAAGTTACCTTGAACTTCATTTAAAATAAGTTCTGATGTAGCACCAATAGATGTAATTGTTAATCTAGCATTTCTTCCAACAGAAGCAATTCCAAGAGTATTAAATCCAACTACATCACCTATCTGATAACCAGATCCACCACTAGTAATTGTTGCTCCATTAGAAACTATAGATCCACTATTAATTGTAATAGAACCTACTGCTCCTCTACCGTTACCTGTTATAGTAACTAGATTTACACCCGAATAAGTAATCTGTGATGCTGCAGGAGTATATCCAATACCAGCATCAGTAATTGCTAAATTAGGTCCAGCAGCAGTTCCTGCAGTTCCAACTAGATTACCAGTTGCTTGTGTTGACATCTGATAGACAGTATTTCCTAATTCAAGATTAGCATCAAATACAGTAGTACCTAATCCAACTCTAACTTCTTTTGATCTTAAACTTAATGAATCTGGCATCAAAATAGGAATTTGATTATTTCCTTTTGTAAGATCTGGGTTATAGAACTCTACACTTCCTGATTCAATAAAGTCTGCTCTATAAAGAGTAAACTTGAGGTCTTCCCACTGACTTGGCTCCCATGTAGAAGCATTTTGAGATTTAAAGAGAGAACCCAAATATGGTTGGTTAGAAATAAAGGTATTAGTAAGAAGGTCTTCTTCACCAATACGAGAAATATAAACACTATACTTGGTAGAGTTAGATGCTAAACAAATTGCATACTCTCCACCATTTTCCAAATATACTGGAGACTTAAATTCTATAGTAGTAGCAACTGATCCATCACCTGAAATATTAACCTGATTAGGATTTAATACAATCTCAGAGAAAGGTATAACCTTTTGTGTTGGGAATCCTCCCTGCATTGTCCTCAACTGGAAGACTACAGGAATGTCCATATCATCCTTTGTGCGGAAGAATATATCACATTTTGTAAGGAATACACCAGTTTCTTCTTCAACCAAGAAAGATTGTGCAAGAGGGTCAAACCAACCTACATCTCTTTCTTCAAGTGGTCCTGCAGTTATAGCAGTAGAAACAGTTTCTGAACCCAATGTTCTATTAACATTACGTTGCTGGAATTCTTGTTTCTGCTCAACTCTAGCATTTCTAACTGAAATAATAGTCTCTTGAACTGTTTCTAATGCACCAGCAGCAGTATAAGATTCTTCTGCAATAGTAACTGCTTCATTATGATTATTGTCCTTATCACTAACAAGAGTAAAGACACTACTACCAGTTTCAAATCGTGGGAAGTTAACTCCATTTGGATTTGGAATGAAGTAACTACCAGCACAGAAAGCAGATAAGTCTGAAATCAATCTAACATTAGTAATTTTTGCTTGTGCTCCACTACTTTTTCCAGTAAGAACCATTCCAGATTCTACAAAACCAAAGAATTGACCTTGCGTTTCACTTTGAAGTGAAAATGTATCAATATTCAATGTAGTTGAGGTAGATGTATATGTTGCAGGAACTGGTTTTTGTGTATAAGGACTTGAAGCATAAGTTACTGAAGGTGCATTATATTGTCCTTCTTTATGATTAGACTGAGCAGCCCTAAAGGTTATGCTTGGTCTTGTATTACTAAAGTTATCTCCACCAAGTCCTGTTCCTTGGACATTACCAATAACAGTTTCGCCAACTTGGAATGTTCCAGATGTCATTTCTATTTCTAGAAGTTTTGGAACACAGAACTTAGTAACATCTTCTCCATCAAAGAATGCATAGAGTTGAGTTATTGGTTTCATTCTCTTAGAAACGAATTCAACGTTTCTAGATCTCATATAAGGAATGATATCTCTATTAACAACCTTCTCTCCTTGAGACTGTCTATCAAATACTTCACTAACAATAGTTCTAACGCCCTGTCTGGACTCTACACCCCTCTGAATCGTTTCTCTTATTTCTTCTCTAACTGTAGTAGTTTGACGCTGCTGAATCCATCTGGCTGGGTTTGTAGAAGGATCTCCATTTGGCCACCCACCTCTACTAAATCTTGCACCCCACTGACCACCATTTTGAGTTACTCTGGTTGTATCTACAACATCTATACCAGTCCAATTAGTCTGCCATGCATTCCATAGAACAGGTGCAAATCCTGTTTGAGGATCTGTTCCAAAGTTTCTACTTGCTGCTGCCATTGTTTCTGCATAATTACCTTCTGTTTGAATAACTTTTGCTTCTAATCTAACAGTGTCTACCCAGTTATCACTTGCTGGAGTTAATTCTACAGTTCCTTGCCAGAAACTAATAAGGAAAGGAGTTACGCTTTCTGTTCTTGTAGCAAAACTTTGCTTTAACCACTCAACATCAGCATAATCTAGAGTTATAGCATCGTTGTTCTTTCTTACATTGATACCTTCAATAGGACTGAATGCCAAATCTGTAGTAGGATCTACATCAGTAACAGGACCAAAAATCAAATCTACTGAATTAGTATAATGCTTTGGTCTGAGTTCTTTGACTGATCTATCAATACTATTTTTAATACCTATTCTATCTTCTTGTGGTAAGAATGAATCAAAGTTATCAACGAAGAATCCTGACTTAAATCTATTAAGTCCATCAGCATCTGAAACAAATAGATTAGCAGTATTAGTTTCTAATAAAGTTAATGCAGTATAATATTCTAAATTCTTAATTCTATTCTCAAGATTCTTAATGTCAACCATTTGGAATCTCTTATATTCATGAGAACGAATATCTGCCTGTTCAGGATTAAAGAGGAATGGTGGTAAGTTTATAGTTGCCACTTCAAGAGCAGCATCTACATTACCAGGTTTATCTGGTTTTTCTGCAGGAGCACCATACTTAACTTGAAACTCTCCAGTTTTTGTTAAGAAAATTCTATCAATTCTTCCAAGGAAATGTGAGAAAGAAGCAATAATAGCTTCATCAGATGCTAGAATATTAGAGGCAGTTTGACCTTCATTGTTAAAGGTTCTTCCATAAAACTCTAATGGAGATCTAGTGCTTTCAGAAACTATGTAATCTGCAACTCTAGGTCTAATATCAATAATGTCTGCATTAGAGATACCATCAATTCCCATGATATCTTCAGCATAATCAAAGTTATCATATGAATTTACTGTTGTTATGTCTCCATCATCAGTAGAATCATAGAATGCATTTTCAAAATAAACTCTAATCTTCTTATTTGGTGCATCTGCTTCGGGTCTTCGTGTTATAGATCCATAATCATATATTGTTTTTTCTTGACCAGTGCTAAATGTATATTCACCACCAATTTCAAAACTAGTTGCATCTAATGTTGTAACAGTTCCTTGTATTTCAGATTCTTGGAATATTACTGGTTCTCCTTCAGCAAACACAAAATCATTCTTGTAAATGAATGTAATTTGACTGTCTGTCAATCTTTCTGCATAAATCGCTACTGCTCCACTATTTTGACCAATAAGATGCTCTCCAACTGTTAATTCAGTAGTAGTTGTAGACTGACTATTGATATCAGAAAGAATCATCTTAGGTGCTGATGGAACTTCTACACCAGCAGATTCATATATTCCATGAATCTTCATAACATCAGCAGAACCTAATGTTAGAATCCTATCTTGAACTCTTGTTCCATAAGGATAAGATCCGTGTGTTAAACCATCATTTGTTGTGGTAGATCCGATACCAGATGCAGGATTTGTAGATTTATCAACAATAATACTATTAACTCTATTCTTAATTTTCTTCTTCGCTTTTGGTTTTTGCTTTGTAAGTGTAGCTGTTAATTGAGCACCAGCATCATTTGTTCCTAAATTATAAATTTGAAGTGCTTTACCATCTAAACTAATTTCTATCTGATCAGTAGATAATGGTTCAGTGCTACCATCAACACGAACTAATGAATATCTCTCTTCATCAAATGGAAGGAAGAACTCACTGGATCCAGCAGAAACTGATTGTGCTAACTTGTTATTTACAATATTAACAGTAAATACTTTTCTTATAGAAAGAGTAGCATTAGTTAAATCTACATCTGAGATATAATCCTTTGGCAATCTAGTGAATAAAGTATTATCAGAAGATGCTGCTAATTGTGTAGTTATAACTTGTAAATCTGTTACTTCTCTTGCTACAGTTGGTAGACTTCCATTTGCTATTCCATCTACATCTGCGACATTAGCAATTGTAATTGAACTCTCGCCAACAACAGTTATTCTTCCGTATGTTGGGTCATTAGATTTAGCAGGATTACTGAATTGAACTAGATTGTTTACCTTTACTAGTCCATTACCAGGAAATACATCACTACTTGCACTAGTTACAGTGCTTACTCCACCTGAAGCAGCAGTAACAGTTGCAATTCCGACAAAGAGTGATGGGGACTGAATGACATCTGCATTAAATGTTCCAGCAGTACCAACTGTTCCATCATTAGTAGCAAATACTGATTTAACATCAGAGATATTGTATGCAGTAACTGCTATTGCAACTCTTCCATTCTGAACTCCATTGAATATCAATGCTTCATTTTCTATAAAGTCACCTTCCCTTTCATAAAGATTTAAAGCAGCACTATTAGTAACAGTATCTTTAAGGAATGCAGTTGCTCCACTATTAGCACCTTCCACAAAAGTTGGAGTAGGTAAACTATCAATGGGTTGATTTAAACTTATCTTGGTAACTGTCTGAACATCATATAAAGATAAATCCCACTGATTTAAATTAGAAATATTATTATATGATCCAGTTTCTAAACTATAGTCATAAACTCTAGCAAGACCAATTTCAGAACCAGGAACTGTTGTCTGATCAGCACCTCCTCTTTGATCTCTTAAACTTAAAATATAAGTATTACCAATACCTATAGTAGGATTTCCATAGGTTCTATTTAACTTTAATGTTGCACCTGTATTGTAAATTATATTCTGACCTTCTAAAGTCTTTGTTGTCCTTGGTTTTGGACAATCTAAAAAGACAGGAGATGTAGTTTCTATCTCATATCCTCTTACATATGCTTTACCTGGAGAAAGTTTATAAACAGCAAGATCCTCTGCTGGTATAGTTCCACTATAGGTAAACTGACCTTCTTTAAAAATACCTCTATTACCAACATTATCATTTAATGAATCTCTAGTAGTAACATTAAATGGTCTTACATAATAGTCTCCAGACTCGTCATAAGTTCTACGTGCAAGTTCATCAGAAAGACCTTTATATGCACTAGTTCTTACTTTAGACTTAAGAACACCTTCAACAACTGATGCTTCTTCAACGAAAGCATTATCATCAAAATCATCTAACGGCTTCTTGAAAAGACTAAGTGTAATTTTTAATCTATCAGCACCTGGAGCAGAATAGTTATTAAATCCCTGCGAATTATCATTCAGGGTTTCATCCATATCAGAGTTTATAATCTCCTCATTTACTGCTAAACCAACTCTATAATTTCCCTTATTATTATACTGTTCTAGTATAAGAGTCTGTTGTTCTACTTTAACAAACTGCCCTCTAACGAAATATACACCTTCTTGAATTTGAAAAGATGATCCAGTAGCAGCAGCATTTTTTGCTAATGTTATTGCAAATGGACTTCCTGAAGTGATAGAACTATTACCTAATAAACCAGAACTAATACTAGTGTTAGATGTTAATTCTTCACCATCAGCAAAAGTTTGTGTTGTATTATTTGAAGTGCTTGAACCAATATAAGCAACATATAAAGTTAAATTTCCTCTTTCAGAATCTTCTGCTAATAAAACATTATCTACAACTGCAGTTACACCAGATGTTCTTCCTGTTATTTGCGTTCCAACTAATTGATCAACATATGCCGCTACAGGAATTCCTTGAAAAGTATTTTGAAGTTGGATATTATAGTATAACTTATTATATCCAGTATTACCAGGTATTACCTTTGCACCTTCTTTGAAAAAATGTTGGCCAAACTTTTCAATCTGATTTTGTAAAATAGATTGGAGATTATTAAGTTCTCTTGCCTGAACAGGAGTTCCAGGTTTAAACAGCACCTTATGATAACCACTATTATCTGAATAGTCGTCAAAATATGGCGATACGTTTAAATTCGTTTGCTGTGGCATGATTTTTTAGAACTGCAAAATAACTTTGATATCTTCTTTTTGATTTAATGACCTTGTTATGGATGGTCTATTATCAATGTAAATAATATTTCCAGAATACTTTTTAGATTCAGGATTAGCAATGCCATTATTAAATGACTGCCCAAGGTAATACGTCTTACTATTTATTACGGTTGAGACACCTGTAAAGGACGTATCTATTGCTAAATTAGATCCCGTAGAAGGAATGATAGTAAGACTACCATTACCACTTGGAGTGCTAGTAAATTGATTTAAGTTATATCCAAAAGGAGGATTTGTTTGAGCAGTTCCTACAGTATTAAATCCTGCCATAGTTCTGTCTTGCCAGAACTTTAAAACTCCTGTAACTTGATCATAACTAATGACTTTACCTAGAGCAGTAGAACCTGTTCCAATAGTTTGTTTTATTAATGCATCAGCAGTAAATGTAGCAGAACTATATCCAGCACCAGTCAAACGAAGAGCAGGAACTGCACTTGCTTTGTCTAGTGTTAATAAGTTATTAGATCCAAATCCTTTAGGATCTTGAACAACACCAATTCTTGCTACTTGATTTCCTGTAATAAAATCAGGATTTTCTGCATCATTTTCTATTCTAGAATAGAGCAAAACATTATATGCACCCAATTCCTCATAGATATCAGATCCATGTCCTCCTTGAGGTGGAATAACAACATCAAATGTTGGAACTGTGGTTCCTGTAGGAACTCCACCAGAAACTAAATCAACATTACCGTAAGAATAACCAGATCCTTGACTAGAAACAGTTATAGAATCAACTGTTTGGTCATTAGACATAATGATAGTGCATTCTGCACCACCCCCATCACCTTTAATTGGAACTCTTGTATAAACAGCACCAGCAGTTCCTAAACCAACTCCTCTATTAGTAATAGTAACTATCTTAATAGATCCATCTACTGCATTATCTCTTACTGCAGCATCATCAGCAGAAGTTTCCCAGTTTGGAGGAACTGGAATAAAATCAGTTGATTCAAATTTTACAATATCACTTGGTTTAATAGTATAAAGATATTTCCATACATACCCATCACCACTACTTCCTGCAGTCTTTGGTTCTAGATCAGTAAATGTTGGTTCATCTAATGATGGTCTACCATTAGGATTTTCTGGATCAGTTCCATTTTGCAAACACTCATAAACTCTATAATCACTATTCAATACATAATAACTTGCAGAATATAAATTTGTAGCACCTGAAACATTAGCAGTATTTGATCTCGTATAATCACCACGATACATATCATATGTCGTTCCTGAAGTCCACAATCTCTTTTGAACTACCTGTCTTACATCTGAAGAAGAAATTTTCTTCAAAGCAATCATAGTATCCCAATAACTATTCTCCTCATTAAAACTATCTTTAGGAGAAGGAGGAGAAGTATCCCAATCAGATTGTTGTTCTGTAGGATTAGGTAATCCAATAAAAGAATAATATGCGTTGCTAGTAGAATTTACACCAGCAATGAAATTCTTTGCATTTAATATCCTAATCTTATCAGTTATGATTGCAGCCATTTTTGGAACTTTTTATTTATTTATTAAAGGTTTTATGAAGGTTTAGTCACAAGACTATTTACCCTTGGATATTTTACACCATTAGGCCATAGATCTCTATTTCCATGATTATCATGAGGGAACGCAGTTCCACTTTGAGGTCTTTTAAAGACATAAGATACATATCGATTATTACCATCACCAAAACTTGTATAAGGACTTTGTGTTGGAGGATCCTCACTAGTAGTTGCAATTTGTGCTTTAGCACCCTCAATCAAATATTGAAGTGCATCTGCTTGCCTCATATTGGGATATTGTTCAGCAGCACATGCTAAAAGTCCACATACTTGAGGTGTTGCCATACTAGTACCACTAGCAGACGCATTATAATAATTAGAATCTCTTGAATCTGCTACCTGATTACCATAACCAGAAGAGGTATTTTTCACGGATGACATAATATTACGACCAGGTGCATATACATCAACTCTTTCTTCAAAATTACTAAAAACTGCTTTAGTTTCTGATACTGTTGCTGCTGTTGCACCAACGTTTATCATATTAGTTGTAGTGCCTGGTGTTCCTCCTCTAATTGGATAGTATGTTACTCCACTAACAGTTACACTATTATTATAGTCTTCACCACCATTAACATCAGTTGGCATATAATCATTTCCAGCAGCAGAACAAAAGATCACACCATCATTCATAGCATCTATTATATCTGCGTCAACAGATGCTACAACTTTATTAAAATTAGGAATAGTGGAACTACCTGGAACAGGAATTCTTTTCGATTGTAATGTAGTTTTCTTTTGTGAATCAGTTTGACCACTAAGGTTTGTTGAATACTCGGTTCTATACTTTACTGCATTAACTGCTGATAGATTTGGTTCATCACTAAACTCTACAAAACTCCAACTATTATTAACAATTGTTGGATTCCTTCTACCAGTTGCAGCATTTATTGGTTTATTATTATGAAAATGTCGAATATATTCAAACATAATATTATACCAAAATAAACCACTTATACCATTACCACCACCAGCATCCGATGCAAATGACATATTGTAAATATTAGCATCTCTTGCCCAACCTTGAGTATTTCCTGCAACTGTACCTGCTACATGAGTTCCGTGACTACTGTTACCACCAGTATAAACATATGTTGCTGCAGTATTACCACTGTAACCTAGAGTGGCACTATATTGAAACCAATTAAATTCAACTGCTCTATTGCTTCCAGTTCCATTTGGATTTGCTTTAAACTCTGGATGACCAAAATTAATATGACTATCAACAATTATCACATCTACATTTTTACCAGAACTTGTTGTATTAACTTGTTCGGTGTAGTCACTTGATCCATTAGTTCCCCAGTTTGCAGTTGCTTGTCCATTAATTAATCTTTTAATACCCCAATTTTTATCACTAGCATCGTCGGGACTCTTATCCCAAGAAGCTTGTTGAGAAGATGACCATAACTCTTTAGTATTCAATGCAACATTTTCTTCACATGCTAAAACTCTAGAATCATTCAATAATTCAGTTGCTTCAGCATCAGATAAAGTAAAAATTGTATTTCTACTTTGAGGTCTCATCAAATCACATGTACATGCCCTACTAGGAACAGAACCACTTCCACTAGAAGCAGTCATTTCATTACAAAAAGATGTTTTATCAGAAAAATTATTAAGGGTGACTGTATACTCTTTCATTTTATGCCTCCGCTTGTATTACATCCATTGTAACTTGAATAGCCCGTGCTTGACTATCCTTGTTGGTCACTTTAGCAAGTATAGCGGTTGTTCCGCTTCCATTCCAACCAAAAACGCCAGGTGACATCAAGAATACAGTTGATCCAGCAGTAGATGTTAAAACTTCTGCAATTACACCTGCACCTGGTAATGGATCTGTCCCCTCTGTTCTACTAGCATCAGAAGTTCTAGATGCAGCATCAACATAAAGTCTAACCCAAGCAGGATGATTAACTGATACTTTAAGTAAATGATATGCTTTATATCCAGTTATTGATAAATCTCCAGAAGCAGCAGCATTAAGACTAGCAGTAGTTGCTGATACTGTTGTTCTAGATGCTAATGATCCACCACCACCAGCAATAGTAATTGTTTTTACTGCACCAGTTCCACTTGCTACAACACCAGATCCAACAAAATTAAGAGTTGTGCCACTAGTTGATAATGATGAACCTTCATCCTGAACTATTATTCCAGAACCACCTGTACCATTAGATGCTGAAGTTATTCTACCTTGAGCATCAACTGTAATACTTGTATTTGTATATGAACCCGCACTAACTGCAGTATTTGCAATATTTAAAGTTACATCTCCTGACGCTCCACCACCAGATAATCCAGTTCCAGCAGTAACTGCAGTAATATCACCTCCTCCTCCACCACCGACACCAGTTAAGTTTGATCCGTCACCATAGAATGTATTAGCAGTAACAGAACCACCAGCAGAAACAGTAGTAGTAGTTAGAATACCAGTAGTGGCAATCAAACCACTAGCATTAGCTTTGAGGAAGGTAATAGAATTATTCTTACTATTAATGCTAGTGATATCAGAAAGAAGATCTAATGAATTATTATTATTTTTAATATAACTACCACTACCAGCAGTATGTAATAGTTCTAAATCATCATCATTCCCAAGAAACAAACTTGTATTATCAGGAAGATTTACAGTATTTAAATTAGAATTACCAGCAGCATTTATAATATTAAAGTAAGATGTTCCTGTAGTACTAATACCTGCAATACTTCCACCACCACCTCCACCACTAGTAGCGTTAATGGTAACTGCACCAGTAGAACCAGATACCGTTACATTATTTCCTGCAACTATAGAAGTTACAATTCCTGACAATAAATTAGTTCCATCACCAACCAAATTATAAACTTCATCGAAATTAGAATTTATCGCATTTGCACCTGCCAAGAGAGTGCTTCCATCTCCTGCATTTGGG
>Ga0208666_1000142_pt1 | contig 33498 bp, 48 predicted proteins | sample 5B_taG_FD_184078 | JGI IMG/M metagenome (GOLD analysis project Ga0208666, IMG submission 184078) | Marine viral communities from the Subarctic Pacific Ocean - 5B_ETSP_OMZ_AT15132_CsCl metaG (SPAdes) (version 2) | ecosystem: Environmental > Aquatic > Marine > Oceanic | place: Pacific Ocean...
TTTACAAACTCAAGTATCATCAACAGCAACTAAGACAGCTTTTCTAGTTGAGCTTAATTTATCATCTACTATCAGATTAACTGATTGGTATTCTAATGTAACTTATGATTCTAATAGCTATGAAGCTGGTGGTTCTTTTTTACAAGTTGATTCCACAACTGAGACTGGTCAATTACAAGTAAATGAAATTGGTATTAGATTATCTAATGTAACAAATCAAATAAGAAGTTTAGTAGAAGATGGTGAATTTACTGATAAAGAAGTAGAGATATATTTAGCTTACTTCAATAATGATGAAACTATAGTTGGTGCTATACCTTTTTTTAAAGGACAAATAAGAAATGTTGGTATAAATGAAACCATAAATGATTCAATAATAAATCTTACTGTTGCTTCTCATTGGGCAAACTGGAATCTGACAAAAGGTAGACATTTTTCTGATGAATCTCAACAATCATTTAGTTCAGGTGATAAAGGCATGGAATTTGCTACACAAACTAAAGATGATGTTCGGTGGGGTAAATAAATGACTATTTTTGCAATATTAACATTTTTGGGAGTTGGAGCTACTGTAGCCACTGTTGTTTCTTGGACTATAGCACTTGCTACTTTGGCAGTTGGGGTCAAGGGTTATAAACAAGCTAGAGATATGCAAGCTCGAGCTCAAGTCATTATGGCTAATAAAACTTCTGCTGGCGGTAAGATTCCTGTTATATATGGAACTAGAAGAGTTGGTGCTCAGATTATTTATATGGATGTATCAAGCAATAATTCAAGAGATTTATATGTAGTCTATGCTTTATCAGTTGGCGAATGTGATGAAATACTAGGAAGGACTATTGAGCTTGATGGCAATCCTTTAACTGATTCAGCAAGATTTAGAGATGGCGGTTATATTGGTTCAGATAAGATATCTTCAGGCTCAGGCTCATTAAATACAGTTTCACAAAATGGTGCTGGATTAGAGCTAACTGCTGGAAGTTTTGGCACAGACCCTGCTGCTAAATATAGATATGTTATGAATCTACATCATGGAGCTGCAACACAAACAGCAGACCCTATGCTTGTTGCATCTATGCCTAACTGGACTTCTGCACATAAACTAAATGGTGTTTGTTATATAGCTGCTCATTATAACTTTGACAACCACGGTATGTGGTCAGGGGTGCCACAATTAACAGTTCAAGTAAGAGGTAAAAAAGTTTATGACCCAAGAGATACAGGTCAAACATTCGGAACTGTATCTACTTATGAATATTCAGATAATCCAGCTCTAACTTTCTTAGATTACATAACCAACAATGAGTATGGTAAAGGTTTAACAGCATCACAAATTAATATGACTACATTTAGCTCTGCTGCTAATGTTTGTGATACTCAGGTTGACCAGCCTTACTTCAATGGTTCAGCACAATCACTTACTTGGTCTGCTAATAGTGGAGATGATTTTTTTACTATTGCAGGAGCAGATGCTAACGAAGATTGGTGGCAGAACAAAATAGGTGAACTATTAGATTTATTTGATGCAAATGGTAATGGTGTTTTGGATGCACTAGAGATAAAAGAAATACAAAGAAGTCAATATTTTGGTTCAACAGCAGAATATATTGTTTTCATCAATGGTTATTTTGATAGTGATTATTCATCACAAACAGGCAGCTCATTATTAAAAGTTAAAAGATTTCACTGTAATGGTTATTTAGATACAAATAAAAATGTAATGGATAATGCAAAAGAATTACTTGCAAATATGCGTGGTATCTTTTTATATGTAGATGGTAAATATGAACTATCAATAGAAGATACAGGTTCTTCTACATTTAGTATTACTGATAATCATATTATTTCTGATGCTGGTATATCAGTTGATTATGGCAATAAAGACAAAAAAGCAAATAAAGTTATTGTTGAATTTTTTAATGCTAATAAAAAATACGAATTAGATACAGCTACAGTTTTACATGATGCAAATCCTGAATATTATTCAGATGATGGTGATGAGATATTGGAAATTAAAGCTGAATTTCCTTATGTAAGCGACCCTTATATAGCTTATAACATGGGTAAGGCAATCCTAACTAGAAGTAGAAATCAAACAACTATGCAGTTCTTAGGAACTCCTGAGATGTATAAACTGAACGTAGGAGATATAGTTACTCTTACTTATGCAGGTTTAGGATTCTCAGGTAAAGTTTGTAGGGTTGAAGCATTAGAATTACAATCCAATGGATTAGTTGCAGTTAGTTTAATAGAATACTTTGATGTTTATACATGGGAAGTACCACCGCAAGAACCAGTAGAAGAATTAGCTAACTTACCTTCTGCTTATGCAGTAAAAGCTCCAACAGGATTAGCATTTACCGACACTGATTCTAGTTCTACAGGTAGACCTTTTTTATCTTGGAATACACCAACAGATTTTCCTGATTATCAATATAGAGTTAATGTTGTTGATAGTTCTGGAAATCAAGTTAAAAATACTATTGTTGATGTAGAAAACTGTGATTTAAACTTTTTACCTGTTGATGCTAATTATGTTGCAAGTGTTAGCTCTTTAAATACATTAGGTTCAGAATCATCTCCAGCTACTTTAACTTTTACTATTGGTGTTGCTCCAACAGGAAGTGCTGATATTAAAGATGATGCAGTAATAACAGATAAAATAATAAATGATGCTATAACTACCCCTAAAATATTAAATGATGCTGTTACTAATGCAAAGATAAATTCATTATCTGCAAACAAAATTACAGCAGGAACTATAGATGCTTCAGTTATTACAGTTACTAATTTAGATGCAGATAATATAACTTCAGGCACTATAGGTGCAGATAAAATAGATGTAACTAGTTTATCTGCTATTTCTGCTAATTTAGGTTCTATTACAGCAGGTGATATTAACATAGGTTCAGGAAATTTTACTGTATCTTCATCAGGAGTAATGACTGCAACTGGTGCAACAATATCAGGAAATTTAACAGCTTCATCTTTGAATGTTACAGGTGCAACAGTAACAGGTAGCATAAGTGCTGGTAATGTTTCTTTAGATGGTGAGCCATTAGATAATGTTTTAAGTTATTCTGAAACTGAAGGTATTGGATTACTAAGTCTTGCTGAAAATGCAAATATAGATGGTGATTTTGTTGTCAATGGTAATTTTGAAGCAACAGGTGCTCAACCTGATTTAATAATAGGTAAAATTACTACTGATTCCTCTAACACCATACAAGCAAATGCAATTCTTAGAAGTGAATCAGGAAGTGGCAGCTTTGAAATACAAGCAGGAACTACTGCAAAAGTTAAGTTAGCTTACGATGCTCTTGGTGGTACAACTTTATCAGCAGATGGTGGTGCAAATGGCGAGTTTAAAATAAATGCAGATGGTTCATTAGCATTAACTTTTGACTCATCACAAAATGCAGATTTTACAGGTCAAGTTTATGCACCTACATTAAGAATAGGTGTTGGCGCACCATCTTCATCAACTGCTACAGGAACAGCAGGGCAAATTAAATACGATGCATTCTATATCTATGTTTGTATAGCAACTAATACATGGAAAAGAGCATCATTAAGTTCATGGTAAACAAATATGATTTTTATATGTTTTAAGATTTATAAATATCAAACATAGGTATAAAATTAATAAAATAGGATTTAATTATGAGTACACACGACTATCACATCGCAAACCAATCAGGTGCGGATTTTAGAGCAGATTTAAATAATGCTCTTTTAGCTATTGTAACTGTAAATAGCTCTGCAACTGAACCATCAACTACATTTGCCCATCAATTATGGGTAGATACATCTAGCAGTGTATTAAAGATAAGAAACGCTGCTGATAATGCTTGGGTTACTACAGGTGTTAGCATTACTGCATCTAATACATTTACTGGCAATTTAACAGGAAATGTTACTGGTAACTTAACAGGTAATGTTACAGGTAATGTTACTGGAGACTTAACAGGTAATGCTGATTCTGCTGATACTCTAAGTACAGCAAGAACTATATCTTTATCAGGTGATGTGGTTGGTACAGCTTCTTTTGATGGTAGTGCTAATATTGATATTGATACGGTTGTGCAAATCAATTCAATAACATTAGGAACTGATACAACTGGTGATTATGTTGAATCTATGTCAGGTGGAACTGGTGTAACAGTAACAGGTGGAACTGGTGAAGGTTCTACTCCTAGTATTGCTATAGGACAAGCTGTAGCAACTAGTGATAATGTTACTTTTAATATAATTACAGCTACTGAAGAATTTATTGGTGATATTGATGGTGCTGTTAGATTTACAGCTAAAACTGATGAAGCATTATCTAAAGGTGATGTTGTTTACGTGTCAGGTGTTTCAGGAAATACAACAACAGTAGGTAAAGCAAAGGCTGATGATGCTTCTAAGATGCCTGCATTTGGTATGGCAATAGAAGATGCTAATGCTAATAACAATCTACAAATAGTTACTTTTGGTAATTTAACATCTATAGATACTTCTAATGAATCAGTAGGTGAAATACTTTATGTATCTACAACAGCAGGTGAATATACAACTACAGCTCCAAGTGGAGAATCATCACAAATACAAAACATAGGTAAAGTATTAAGAAGCCATCAAAACAATGGCTCTATTAAAGTAGGTGGTGCTGGAAGAAGTAACGCCACTCCTAACTTAAATAATGGCAAGATATTTATAGGTAATGGTTCTAATCAAGCAACTACTACAACTTTAGATACTTCTATAGTTGTTGAAAATACTAATCTTTACTATACAACTGCAAGAGTAAATTCTGCATTTGATACTAGGTTGGCTACAAAAGATACAGGTGATTTAACTGAAGGTAGCAATTTATATTACACAACAGCTAGAGTTAATTCAGATTTTGATACTAGACTTGCAACTAAGTCTACAACTAATTTAGCAGAAGGCTCTAATTTATATTACACAACAGCTAGATTTGATTCTGCTTTTACATCTAAAGATACAGATGATTTAAGTGAAGGGGACAATCTTTATTACACCCAAGCAAGATTTGATTCTGCATTTGGTAATAAAACAACTGCAAACCTAACTGAAAATACAAATTTATATTACACAGATACAAGAGCTAATTCAGCTATTGATGCTAGAGTTACTAAAGCATTTGTTGATGCTCTTGGAATACAGGCTGCTAGTGTTGCAGATAACTCAGTTGTTTTAGGTAATGACACTACAGGCAACTATATACAAACAGTAACAGGAACAGCTAATAAGATTTCAGTATCAGGAAGTGGTAGTGAGTCTGCAGACATAACTCTATCACTACCTGATGATGTGCAAATTGCAGATAGCTTAACAGTAGCAGGTAATCTAACTGTTAATGGAACTCTTACATCACTAGATACTACTAACTTAGATATAGAAGATAACTTATTCCAACTTAATGCAGGATTAACAGGTAGTCCTGTAAATGATTCAGGTATGTTAATTAATAGAGGTACTGCTGATAATAGTATCTTTATGTGGGATGAATCAGTTGATAAATTCACATTAGGATTAACAACAGCAGATGGTGGTGCTACAGGTAACATAACTCTTAATTCACTAGGTACTTTAGTTGCTAATTTAGAAGGTAATGTTACTGGACAAGTATCAGATATATCTAACTTTACAACTGCAAATTTAACTGAAAATACTAACCTTTATTACACTGATGCAAGGTCAAGAGGTGCTATTTCTGCAACTGGTGATATTTCTTATAATAGCTCAACTGGTGTTATTAGCTTTACTCAATCTGCATCTCCAGTAACAAGTGTAAATGCACTAACTGGTGCTGTTGTATTAGATACTGATGATATTGGTGAGGGTTCAACTAATATTTACTTCACTAATGCAAGAGCAGATACTAGAATCAATTTACAAACAGGTGCTAATTTAGATTTAAGTTCTAAATCTACTTCAAACCTCAGTGAAGGCAGCAATCTTTATTACACTGATGCAAGAGCTAATAGTGCAATCGATGCAAGAGTAACCAAATCATTTGTTGATGCCTTAAATGTAGTTGCAGCTTCATCTACAGGTAATGCAGGAACAGCAACAGCTTTAGCAACAGCAAGAGATTTTAGTATTGCAGGAGACATTACAGCTTCAGCAGTTTCTTTTGATGGAACTGGTAATGTAGCTTTATCAGCTTCTATTGATGCAAATACAGTTGGCATATCAGAGATTAATGTTACAGATGGTACTAGTGGTCAAGTTCTTACAACTGATGGTGCTGGTAATTTATCATTCTCTTCAGTTTCAGGAACTACTATTAATAACAATGCTGATAATAGAGTTATTACAGGTAGTGGCACTGCAAATACATTAAATGGTGAAGCAAATCTTACTTTTGATGGTTCAACATTAAATCTAAGCGGTAACGTCTCAGTAGATGGTGGAACAATTAATGGCGTAGGTATATCTTCTAATATTACAAACTTTACTAGCAGTATATTAATAAGTAATGATGCAGGTACAGGTACTTTAAGTAGTGCTAATTATAATACAGGTTTAGGTTGGGAAGTTTTTGATGATTTAACAAGCGGTGATAATAATGTTGGTTTAGGTTATCAAGCACTTACAAAATTAACAACAGGTTCAGGGAATCACGGTATAGGCAGAACCGCACTAGAATCAAATACAACAGGTAGCGAGAATACTGCTGTTGGTAATAATGCTTTAAACGCCAACACAACTGCATCAAATAACACAGCAGTAGGTTCAAATGCTTTATTAGCAAACACTACAGGTCATTCAAACGTAGCTGTAGGTGGTTTAGCTTTAGATGCAAATACAACTGGTGTTGCAAATACAGCTATGGGTTATGGTGCATTAAGCACTAACACAACTTCAAGTAATAATACTGCTGTTGGTTATAACTCTATGACTGATACTACTGGAGCGCATAATACTGCTATAGGGCAAAGTGCTGCAAAGGAAACTACATCAGGTACTCATAACACTGCTGTTGGTTCACAGGCTTTATTAAAAAACACTACAGGCGGATATAATGTTGCTGTTGGACAAAGTTCACTTGATGCAAATACAACTGGCGGTAGTAATGTAGCAGTGGGTTGGAATACTCTAAGTGCTAATACGACAGGAGAAAATAACACCGCAACTGGTCTTAATTCAGGAAGTGCAATAACTACAGGCAATAGAAATACAGTAATGGGCATAAACGCAGGTAATGGCATTACTACAGGTTCTAATAATATTATTATAGGAAATGGCAGTAATGTTTCTGCATCAGGTGGTGCTGCTCAAATTGTATTAGGTGATTCAGTAACATGTGTAGGAAATGACAACTTTACATTTGGTATTGGTAGTAGTGATTCAAACATAGCAGCAGGTGCTACATCAATTACAGCACCTTCAGACATAAGACTAAAAGAAGATATACAAGATGAAGAAGTAGGCTTAGATTTTATAAATGATTTAAGACCAGTTACTTTCCAATGGAAGAAAGAAAAAGATATACCTACAGATATGAAAGCCTATAAAGAAGGTTCTGAAGAAAGAACTATGAATGGTAAATACAATCATGGTTTTATAGCACAAGAAGTTAAAGAGGTGATTGATAATCATAATTTAAAAGATGGCTTTGATATGTGGCAAGAAGATGAAGCAGATGGAAGGCAAAGAGTTGCACCATCAGCTATTATGTCTGTCATGGTTAAAGCAGTTCAAGAACTATCTACAACAGTAGATGAATTAAAAGCAGAAATACAAACTTTAAAAGGAGAATAATATGGCACAAACAGTAACAGAATGTCTAACAGCAGCAACAGATAGCGTAACACTTATCAACGGTGTAAACGGTGGAAGTTGGGACGTTGAAGGTATGGAGCAATCAGATATTAACGATATGGTACAAAGAAACGTAGACCATTTAGAACTGGTCTTAGCGTACACAGACCCTGATGTAGCTGGTAGTTCAGAAGATAAAACATCTTATGAAGATGCAATTTCTACTGGCAAAAGTTACATTGAAAATAATTCTTAGTATATAATTTAATTTTAATAAACTTATAGGAGAGTTAAATGAGTAAAGAAGAAAATAAGATGGAAAACCAAGAACCAGTAATAATTACATTTAATGGCACTGAATACAGAGCTGCTGATTTAAATGAAGAGCAAATGGCACTAGCTGCCAAGCTAAACATTGCTGGTAAAAAACTAGCTAGACTGCAAGAAGCATATGATGATTATGTCATAACTGATGAATACAAGAATCTTTGTATTCAATCATTTGATAGAGCTATCAATGCTGAAGAAGTAGCTGAGGTAGTTGAGGAAGAATAAATGCCTAACATTCGTAAAACTACAGCAGAAGTTCATACGCAGTTACAAATACATGAAGCACAATGTGCTGAAAGATGGAAAACTATTTATAAAAAAACTGATGATTTACAAACCTCAATAAATAGTATGAAATTGTGGCTTCTAGGTGGTCTTACAACAATAGTAGCTTCTTTAATTACTATTATAGTTAGAGGTTTAATTTAATCTAAATTAATATATGATAGACAAACTTATCGAACCAGTTAGTAACATTTTAGATAAATTTGTTGCTGACAAAGATTTAAAAACAAAATTATCTCATGAACTTGAGAAGGAAATTATTTCTCTTAATAGAGCACAATTGGAAGTAAACAAAGTTGAAGCAGGACACAATAATATATTCGTTGCAGGGTGGCGTCCTTTCATTGGTTGGATATGTGGTCTTTCAATCGCTTATCACTTTATCTTAGAACCAGTCATTCAATATATTCTTATAGTCAATGCAATTCAATTTGAAACGCCTGAGTTTGACTTTAGTCAATTATCTACAATTGTTATGGCTATGCTTGGTATGTCAACGCTTAGAACATACGAAAAAATCAAAAAATAATATGTTAGACAATGTAAAACAGATGTTACTCAAGCATGAAGGCATGAGAACATTTCCTTACAAATGCAGTGAAGATAAACTTACTATTGGTATTGGTAGAAACTTAGAAGCTAATGGTATATCAGAAGAAGAAGCACTATATCTTCTTGATAACGACATCAAAAGAGTTACAGATAACTTAGATAAGATGTGGAATGTATGGAGACAGTTTCCTGAGAAAGCACAACTTGTATGTGTAGATATGACCTATCAAATGGGTATAACAGGTTTTATGAATTTTAGACAAACAAGAGCATTAATGGAAATGGGTTGTTGGTTAGAAGCAAGTGAAGAGGTATTAAGAAGCAAGTACGCAACTCAAACACCCAATAGAGCAGCTTATAACTCAAGGCAATTAGCCTTATGTCAAAATGCCAAGAAAGACATCAGACCAACATCAAGCTAATTCAAGACTTGGTGCTTTAGGCGAATCCCTAGTACAAACATTTCTGCTTGAATATGCAGACTTTTGTTTCCCCACCCAAGAAAAACATCCAGCAGATTTAATAGTTGAATTTGGCAACGCTAAATATACAGTGCAAGTTAAAAGCAGAAGAGCTACTAAAGAAAAGAAGTTTGTTTTTGCTGCTGAGAACTCAAGAACAATGTCTGATACTTACAAGAACTATACTTGCGATATCTTAGCTTTTGTATTTTTCTATGATGACCAAAAAAGAATCATGTTCAAATCTAATACATCATCACAAAACTATTTTACTTTTGATAAGAAGGTCATTACTGATACTATGGAATTAGATTCACTTCAAGAATCTCTTGATACTCTAAGTGCAGTTCCTGTTCTAAATCCTATAATTTAGCACCTAAAAATAAATTAATATTTTTATACACATTTATATATATTTATGTATAATGGGTGTATGTTAAATAAAATTAAGGAGTTAAATAACATGAGAAACTTAGAAAACAACAACCAAATAGATTTTGATAGTTTAGAGTGGGAAGTACACTCACTGAAGGTTCAAGATTTAGTTAACAATGGAATGAGAGGAAGAGTTGAGTTGAATGTAGAAAAAGCAAATCACTTTTTTAATCTTGCTGATGAACTTTTAGAAAGAGAGTTTGGTCTTGCACACAAAGATGCAAACTCAATTATTAATGGATTTATAACTGAATGGGTAGAGGTAAATTTATAATGACTAGATACACATTACAAGTTCAACTACCTAGCTTAGGCTGGGTGGTTGCTATTAAGACTAGCGACTTATTTTACATGGCTAGTAAGAGAGCAAGATTAATTAAAGAGGGGCATAAGGTTAAATTAACTAAGGAGAGTAAGTAATGGATAAAGCAGAATACAAGGACTATATAGATAATTTATATCTTAGAACAGAATTTACTAAAACTGCAAAGAAATCATCACAAAAATATCTAATTGGTATGGCTAGAATCATAGTAGCAAACATGAGTTTAAATAGTGTTGTTGCAGTAGCAAAAGCACTTTCAGAGAGAGCAGAGGAGGTATCTAAATAATGGACTTTCAAATATTATTAATATTAGGTTTCATGGCAGTTTGCTTATATGCAGTTGCATTAATGATTAACGACAGGAATAACAGGAAATGAATGTAAGATTTAATTTATTAGGTGGTGGTGAATTAAATATCCCACCAAGAGCAATCAGTGGTTTCTATAAAGACCAGTTCACCAGCGAGGTTATTGTTGAAGTTGGTGAGGATGAATACAAAGTCAGAGATTCACTAGATGAAGTTAAATACATATTGGGGTTAGCAAGATGAAAATAGAATCACTAAAGAACTTTGCATCTGAGCAAAGAGGACAAGCACTTATCTATAAAGATATACCTAATGAGGATTACCATGCTGGCGTAGGAATTAGCAGTAGTTACATTAGAAGGTTTGGTCAATCACAGCTTCATGCAATAGAACATAAGCAAGAAAGCACACCTAATCTTAAATTTGGAACTGCTGCTCATGCACTAATAGTAGAAGGGCAAGAAGCATTTGATAAAGAAGTCAGAGTGCTTACAGGTTCTCCATATACAAAAGCATATAAAGAAGAAAAGGCTGAATATGAAGAGCAAGGATTCATAGTATTAAAAGAAGATGATGTGAATCTAATTCAGAGCATGAAAGATAATATGGTTTATGAAGGCAATGCTTATCTAAATGCTAAAGGTAAAGTAGCTGAAGCAAGTATCTACTGGTATGAAGAAGATGTGCTATGTAAATGCAGACCTGATATGTTATGCCCACCATTAAAAGAACCTAACTCAGATAATAAGATTGTCATAGTAGATTATAAAACAACGATATCTTGCGAACCTTTTTCTTTTAATAAGTCAGTTAAGAAGTATGGCTATGACATGCAAGCAGCTTGGTATAGAAGAGGAATACAAATGGCAGGATATGATGTAGAGGATTTTGTATTCATAGCTCAAGAGAAAGTACATCCTTATGCTTCTAAGGTGTTTAGGATTACAGAAGAACAAATGAACTTTGGCTGGACAATGATGGAGAACTATTTGGAAGAGTATAAGGAATACCAAAAGGGTAAACCTCTCACGATTTACAATAGTCCTAATGTTGTTGATTTGGTTTTATAGGAGAGAGAGATGGATAAAGAATTAGAATGGATTGGTATGCCTGAATATAGAAATGAAAAAAGAAAAGACCCTGAAATTACTGCAACCTTTAAATTTAGAAATGCAGATGATTATCAGCTATTTAAAGATTTAGTTAAAGAATATGTTTATGCAGGTGAAAAGGTTTTTGATGGCAACCAAACAAAAACCAAGAAACATGCATGGTTTCCTAGATTACAAAAATCTAGTAATTATCTCTATGTTAATGATGAGCCAAAAAAACCACAATATCCAATATATATTGTGAGTAAGGGTAGATATAAAAGAAATCCTACAAGCAGAGCTTTAAAAGAAATGGGTGTTGATTTTTATATCATTGTGGAAGAGCAAGAATATAATAATTATTTAGACATAGCAGAAGCAAAACAATTATTAATATTACCTAAAAAGTATCAAGATGAATATGATACATTTTGGGAAATAGAAGATGGCAAAACAGGAGTAGGGGCAGCAAGAAATTTTGCATGGCAACATAGCATAGATACTGGATATGAATGGCATTGGGTCATGGATGATAATATTGAAGCATTTGAAAGATTAAATAATAATTTAAAAGTTAAATGTACTGATGGCTCAATTTTTCTTGCTTGTGAAGATTTTGTTAATAGATATGAAAATATCGGACAAGCTGGTTTGCAATATTCATACTTTATGCCTTTATGTGATGCAAGACCACCATATAAATTAAATACTAGAATTTACTCATGTCTTTTACAAAATAATAAAGTAAAACAAAGATGGAGAGGTAGATACAATGAAGATACTGATTTATCAATTAGAATAATGAGGGATGGATGGGTAACAGTGCAATTTAATGCTTTTCTGCAAGCTAAAAGAGCTACACAAACATTAAAAGGTGGCAATTCTGATGAATTTTATTCTGATGAAGGAACTTTGCCAAAATCACAAATGTTAGCAGACATGCATCCTGATATAGCAAAAGTAGTAAAAAGATTTAATAGATGGCATCACTATGTAGATTATTCTGTTTTTAAAAATAAATTAATTAAAAAACATAATTATGATATTTCAAGTCAAGTAAATAATTATGGGATGAAGTTAGCAAGGAAAGATAAATAAAATGAAAGTAGGAATTACATGTAGTGCTTTTGACCTGCTTCATGCTGGGCATATAATAATGTTACAAGAAGCAAAATCTGTATGTAACTATTTAATATGTGCTTTGCAACTTGACCCTAGTAAAACAAGATTCGATAAATTAAAACCCTCACAATCAATAGTAGAGAGACAAATACAATTATCAGCAGTTAAGTATGTAGATGAAATTATTTTATATGAATCTGAAAATGATTTAGAAAATATTTTTAAATCACTAAAAATTGATATAAGAATCATTGGTGAAGAATACAAAAATAAGAATTTTACTGGAAAAGAAATTTGTGAAGAAAGAAATATTGAAATTTACTATAACAGTAGAAAGCATGACTACAGTTCAACAAATTTAAAAAAAAGTATAAGTAAGGGCAAATAGATATATGAGAGTATTTAGATTTATGGAGAGTTTATCTTTTGCCCTTGAACCTAGTATAAGGGTTTTTGGAGAAGTAGGTAATAAAGTTCTAGCTTTATTATTAAATTAAATATAATATAAAAAGTGGAGAGTCATTATGGACGATAAAACAAAAAAGGCACTTTGGATTCCTGAAGAATTACATAAGGATATCAAAGTATTTGCAATAACAAATAACATGAATATTGAATCAGCTACTCAGCTATTGCTGAAGCTAGGCATGGTTTCTTATAAGGAGAATAATCATGGGTCAAAATAGCAAAGCAGTAGACAAACGCAGAGAAGAACTAAAGGCTGAGAAGTTAGATAAGCAAATCAAGAATTATTATTTTCAAAAGGGTGCTGGCAGTCATTATAGAGAAATCACTTACATGAGTGGCAAAGTGGTAAGGACTGATTTTGATGGTTGATTGGATTCTATATATTATTGCAGGCATATTTGGTTTGGTTGCAATAGGCGGTTTGATTAGCATATTAGCAGCAATATATATTTTAAGAGAGTTAGATTAATGCAGATTCCATTTCCAAACAAAAAATACAACATAATTTATGCTGACCCAGCTTGGGATGTTATGAGAGGTTGTGATTGGGGTTCAGGTGGCAAAACGAAGCCTTTGTCATATCCAACTATGACAATAGATGAAATTAAAAATTTACCAGTTAATGATATTGCTGATAAAAATTGCAAATTATATCTATGGACAATAAATAAATATTTAAAAGAATCATTTGACGTTATAGAAGCATGGGGTTTTAAATATTCTACTACCCTTGTATGGGTAAAAAAGCCTAGAGGCTTAGGCTTGGGTGGTACTTATACTCCTAATGTAGAATATTTACTACTTGCCAGTAAGGGCAAACAAGATGCAATAAAAAAATATGACACTTGTTGGTGGGAGTTAGCAAGAAGCTACCATAGCAAAAAGCCTGATTTTTTTAGAGACATGATAAGAAATACATACAACAAAGATGAAAAAGCTATTGAGTTATTTGCTAGACAAACTTTTAATGGTTGGGATAGCTGGGGTAATGAGGTTTAACATGGTAAACAGTAGAAACAAAGGTGCAGCGTTTGAGAGAGTTATAGTCAATAAGATTAATACTGTTCTTGAATCTAAAGGTATAGATACAAGAGTTAAAAGAAATCTTGACCAATATCAAACAAAAGGCATGGCTGATGTCTACTGGGATAAGTTTGCTATTGAATGTAAAAGATATAAAGCTGGTGGCAAAAAAACAATGTATAAGAATGAGTGGTGGAAACAAGCAGTAGAGAGTGCTGGTGATAGCTTAATACCAATATTAATTTATAAATATGATAGAAGAGATATTATGTGCGTAGTACCCCTGTTCTTGGTTACATCAGTTGATGCACCAAACTGGGAATGTACATATCTATGTCCACTATCTGAAATATGTGAAAGGTTAGATGAAATCTTACGAAAAGCTGATGGATTTAAATAGTTATCTGCTGCAGGAAGGTTTTGAAGAGTTTTGTAGGCGTGCCTATGAAAGAATATCATTAGCTTGCGAAATATTATCAATAGTTAATGATGAAACTTACGAGGATTTTAGAGAACGCAATTATGCAACTTTAGAATCTGATTACTTAAATAGTATTGAGAAAACAATACATTAAACTATAGGAGAGTATTATGGATATATTAGGTGGAATGTCTAATTCCAGCAATGAGAGTCAGCAAGTTTATCTTGCTTTCAAAACATCACATCAGCAATTTTTTGCTAATGGTGAGACACCAGTAGAGTTTCAATATCTACAGCTTGACCCTTCAACATTCAAATCAGGATGGGGAAGATATACAAAAGCTGATGGGTTTGAATATCACTGGGATGATAAATTTGGTGTAGTAGCACCTAAACCAGCAGATGACTATAAAAGAGCATTTAGTGCTTGGGTCTTTCCACAAGGAGCTCAACATGCTTTTTTATGGCAGAGATTTACATTTGCTGAATCAAGTGCATTTAACACAATACTAGGTAGCTTTTGGAATCAAATGGATTCAAGTTCAGCTAACTTACCTGTTGTTAAGTTTGAAGGCTCTAAACCTATTCAAGTAGGTATGGGTAATTCATCAGAGCTATCATTTAGCTTTGCTAAGTTTGCACCTAGAACTGCTGAGTTTGTGATACCTAGTTGGTATACAGAACAAGAAGCACCAGTAGATGACACATTCAAAGACCCCAATGCTGGTCTTGCTGACAAGGTTCAGGAGATGATTGATAAGAATGAATTATCTGATGATGATATCCCATTCTGATGCAGTCAGTTGATTGGCAAAGAATAGCACCTGAAGTTGCAAAGCAATTATTAGGTGAACCTACTAGTACCTCTTCTAAAGAATATAGATGGGGTACTCATGGGTCTTTGACTCTTAATTTAGAGTCAGCCACTTGGTATAACTTTGAAGATGATACTGGTGGTGGAATAATAGATTTAATAAAACATCTAAATCAAGATGTTAATACAGTTTTAAAACAGTTTGGTTATGACTTAGCATTACATTCAAATGACTCCTTAATCAGTGGCTTTGCTCCCCCTAAAAGCAAAGCTACAAGTAATGCTAGGTCATTCTCTAAAGTACAAATGAGGGAGCTTCATTCTCAAGCAATAGTTAAAGTGCAATATGCAAAAAACTTTTGGGTGATGAGGTTTCCTGATGGTCATTTTATTAAACAAAAATATGCACCTTTCAGCTTAAATGATGATGGTTCTTGGTCTATGAAGCGACCTGAAGGCTCTCTTCCTATCTATTACACTGATAGGGCTAAGGATAAACCTATTATTATAAATGAAGGTGAGAAGGCTCTAAGAGGTTGTGAAGAGATTTATGATGGTGATTCTTGTACTTGGCATGGTGGGGTTAATAGTTGGGAAAAGGCAGATTGGAGTCCTATATTTGGTAGAGATGTTTGGGTATTTCCTGATAACGATGAAGCAGGAATTAAATGTGCTAATGAAATAGGCACTATGTTAAGAAAAAATGGTTGTAAGGTTAAGGTAGCTCAACCCCCTGAATCATTTAATGAAAAAGATGATTTGTATGATGCTTTTATAAGGGGTGATTTTAAGGAGTCTAAAGATTTAGAAGATTACATTATTGGTTGTGTAGAAAAGAAACCTAAAGGTATGGTTACTTTTACAAGAGCTGATGAGGTATTAAGACAGGTAGATAATCCTGATTGGCTGATAAAAGATGTTGTAGAGAAAGAATCACTGATGTGTATCTTTGGTAAACCTAAAAGTGGTAAGTCATTTATTGCTATAGCTATGGCTACTGCTATTGCTAAGGGTGAAAGATTTTATGGCAATGAGTCATTCAGCAAACCAGTTATGTATGTATGTGGTGAAGGTCAAAGAGGTGTTAAAAGAAGATTAGCAGCTTGGCAACAGGGTATGTTTGATTTAACTGGCGTACCTTTATATCTATCAGATAGAGCTGTTAGAGTTAATGACCCTGATGATTTTAAGATGCTAGAGCTAGAGATAGAAGCATTGACTCAACAAGTAGGTGAAATAGGAATGATAGTCATTGATACATTCCAGCGTAACTTTGTGGGTAACGAGAACAGTGCAGAAGATGTGGGTAACTTTATTAATAAATTAGATGGACTTATATCACATTATAAGTGTTGTGTATGTTTGGTTCACCATACTGGTCATGGCAATTCAGATAGAGGTAGAGGTTCAAGCGTAATGGGTGCTTCTTTAGATTATGAATTTAAGGTAGATAGAGAAGATAAGGCTGTTGGTGATAACCTTGAAGAACAAATGTTTGTATCTTTTGAGCAGACATTAAATAAAGATGGTCAGGGAATGTCTGAGAAGTCTTTTGTGTTTAAAGAGGTTGAGATTATTGGTGAGGGATTAAATTTAACATCAGGATTCTTAGAAGAGACTAATATTGACTTTAAAACTAAGAAATCAGATAAATTACCGCAAATGCAAGATAGAACATTAACCGCATTAGAAACTGTAGCTTATATTAAAGATAATCAGAATCCTCAAGACCAATTCTTAATGCCAAATGATTTAGAGGGATTTGTTAAAAACAAAGCTGGAGATAATATAGATGCTAATAATATTGGCAAACATTTAAATGCTTTAAAAGATAAAGGACAGGTATATAAGCATGAAAAGTTTGGATGGCAACATATTAAATTTAAGAATGTGCAACCAAATTTGGAGGAAAAGTTTGATTAAGAAGGAAGTTGGTAGGAAGTTTGGTAGGAAGTTTTGAAGGAAGTTTTAGCTAAATATGAACAATTAGGTCGGAAGGAAGGGAAGGAAGTATGTAATACTTCCCTTACTTCCTACTAAATCATCAGGAAGGACATGAAAACATACTTAAATGAATCTTTAAAAGATAAATTAAAAGAATTAAGACTTTATGAAGTCGATACTCGTATTAAGTGGGGTAATCGTAAACGAATCTTCAAGATGGTTGGTGTACAGTTTGAGATTAAGTTTTGTAGAGCAGAACAAATGTTAAAAGATTCTTTGCAAAAAGATGCACCTAGAAAACAAGTGCAAATGGTTGAAATGATGTTAAGAGCTTATGAGCAGTTAAATATTAAATGTGAATCTAGTGGTTATATACAAATACAACCAAATGCTAAGTGTTTTAATTTTGATAATAAAACAGCACTGGTTTGTGATACTGATTCAGAGAAACCTGTATTGGAGAAAATACACAAAGATGAGAAGGATATAATGATATTTAGCATAGAAGAATTATTTAGATGTATTCCTAAAGATTTTATAAGAGCAAAAGAACTGCTAAGTAAATTAGATAAATCAGTAAATATTAAGAGAGTTGATTATGTCTAAGTATTTTAAGAATAAAAAACTTAACTATAAACTTATCCACAAAGAAACATTAATTGCTGTTGGAACTGGTTTATCAATTAATTATCCAGTTAATTTATTACTGGTTTTTTTATTGCTAGATATATTTAATTGGACAAATAGTTTTTTAATTGGGACAACAATAACAGCAATCATAACTTTTATATCTTATATTCGTGTTTACATTATTAGAAAGCATTTTGCAAAGAAGGAAGTGAGATAATTATGTCTAACTGGCATGGTGGTAAAGGGTCAAAGCGTAGACCTGAAGATAAGAAAAAGATTGATGATAATTGGGATAAGATATTTAAAAAGAAGAAGGATAAGAAAAAGAAATGAGTAAGTTTCATCAAGAAGATTTACCTTATGGAGAAGCTGGAGAAAAGTTTGTGCTGAATATTGTTAATAGAAAACATCCAATGGCATACAAGATGGAAGGTTATTTTATTGAGTATGACATTATGATTCCTGAGATAGATAAAACAGTAGAGGTAAAAAGAGATAAGCATACTGATAGGACAGGTAATGCTTTTATAGAAACTCACTGTAACAAGATTGAATCAGGCATCAATGCAACTACAGCAGACTACTGGGCATATCTAACTAAGACTATGCTGTATTGGATTAAGTCAAACGAATTAAAGATATGTATATTAGAAAATAATATACCTGAAGGTAAGAACTATAAGATTGATGGAAAGATAATAGATGCTTACTTGATACCTATAGATATATTTAAAAACTATTGTATGCGAATAGATACATTAACTGAGGAGCAACTATGCCAATTAAACTAAAGCCAAGTGCCAAGATAAGAGATAGGGCTACAGGTAAAACAACTACCGAGCATTATTATCTAAAGTGTATGACACTTAAAGAGCTAAATGATTACATTGAATCATTTAGTGCAAAGAAAAAGGTCATACTAAAATGTAAGAATGAAATAATAAGGAGAGAGAAATGAATGACCCAGTAAACCATCCACTACATTACAACAATGCTGAAGGTGGACTAGAATGTATTGACTACATTAAACAACAATTAGGCAAAGAGTTCCCTGCATATCTTGAGGGTAATGCAATTAAATACTTGCATCGCCATAAATACAAAGATGCCAATATACAAGACTTAAAGAAGTCTGTTTGGTATATTAATAAGTTAATAGAACATTACGAGAACTTATGAAGATAGATAAACAAAAATTAGAACAAAAGATTAAGGAAGGAAAATCATCACATGATATTGCTATGACTTATGATGTGCATCCATCTACTGTTAGAAGAAAAGCTAAACAGTTTGGATTAAAGTTTGAGACACAATCGCACTGGAGAAAGGGATGACTGTAAGTATAAAGATTGAATCTAATGTTAAAGAGCTTAACAAGAAGTTAGGAATGTTTCAGAAGAAGCATATGCCTGAGATAGTATCTGAATCTATAAATGAGGTAGGTGTTAAGAGTGTTAATGCTATGAGAGCTCAGTTACTTAAAAAGTTAGATAAGCCAACTAAGTTTACATATACAGGTGTTAAGTTATTTAAAGCAAAAGCAAGAGACTTATCTGCTTTGGTATTTATACCTGACATACAAGCTAAGTATTTAAAGAGACAATTTGAAGGCGGAATAAGAACGCCTGAAAGAAACAAGATACCAGTGCCTGTAGATAAGGGAAAGATAAATGCTTTTGGTAATATAAAAGGAAAGAGAACTGGTTTAGTTAAGCGAAGCACTGAGTTCATCGGTAATGTAAGAGGTGTTGATGGTGTATGGAGAAGGACTGGTGGCAAACGTAATCCTAAACTAAAACTAATCGTAGCTCTTGAGAGCTCAGTCTTTTATAGAAAGCGTATTGAGTTCTATAAAACTGTTACAGGTGTTGTGCAGAAGAACATGGACAAGATATTAAATAAGAACCTTAGAAGGATAGTTGGCAGATGATAGGTTCTTCTAGGACATTCGACGTGGGTTATTCGCGACGACAGTTTTTTTTTAGCGACAGCCTAAATCTAATAGGGTAATAAACGCACTGTATGGCTACACAAAGAGAAGTTGCAGACCATTTGGATTTATCGGTCAAAAGAATCTCAGAATTGATTAGAGATGGTATCTTGCCATCAAAACAAGGTAGAAGTCCTTTAAATATAGATGTTTGCAGAGTTGCTTACATTTCGTACCTTAGAAAGCTAGGTGGTTATCATAAACGCAGTGGTTCAGGCGATATTGCAGAAGAAAAAACTAAACTAACAGCAGCTCAAGCTAGAAAAGCAGAACTAGAAGTAGAAGAACTAGAAGGAAACCTAATACCAGCACAACTTGTTGAAGATACTTGGGTTGACTATGTATCTAATGCAAGAGCAAAGCTATTAGGATTACCTTCAAGAATTGCACATCAGGTTATTACTGTAGATAAATATGCAGAAGCAGAATTGATATTAAAAGAACAAGTGCATGAAGCACTAAACGAGTTAGCTCAAGATGGAATACCTCAAAAATATAGAAAAGGTGATACAGGAGACCAATCAGACATGGACTCCACCACCCAATCTGAAGATTAGTAACTGGTCAGATAACTACAGGCGATTATCTCCTGAATCATCAGCAGAAGCTGGTGCATGGAAAACTGATAGAGCTCCTTATCAGAGAGAGATAATGGATTCATTCAATGACCCTGATATTCAAAGAATAGTATTTATGAAGTCTGCTCAAGTTGGAGCTACTGAGATTTTATTGAATGTCATTGGCTACTACATAGACCAAGACCCATCTCCAATGTTAATAATGCAACCTACATTACAAATGGCTCAAGCATTTAGTAAAGATAGACTTGCTACTATGATTCGTGATTCTGAGAAGATAAGAGACTGTGTTAAAGACCCAAGAAGCAGAGATAGTGGTAATACAGTTTTATCTAAGAAGTTTGCAGGTGGTAATCTAAACATAGTTGGTTCTAATTCTGCATCAGGACTTGCATCAAGACCTATTAGAATTGTATTAGCTGATGAGGTTGATAGATATGAACAGTCAGCAGGAGCAGAGGGAGACCCAATATCACTTGCAACTAAAAGAACAACTACCTTTTGGAATAAAAAGATATATATGTGTTCTACTCCAACAATAAAAGGACTATCAAGAATAGAAACTGCTTTTGAAGAATCAGATAAACGCTATTACCATGTACCATGTCCTGAATGTAATGAGAAGCAAGTATTAAAATGGAAGAATGTGGTTTGGGAAGATAATCAACCTGAAACAGCTACTTATGCTTGCGAACATTGTGGTTCAGTTATAGATGAAGCTAAAAAGCAATGGATGTTAAAACATGGTGAATGGATAGCATCAGAATCTAAATCAGATACAGCAGGATTTCATATATCAGAGCTATATTCTGTTTGGTCTACTTGGGCTGACATGGCTAAATCATTTTTAGAAGCTAAAAAGAATCCTGAGATGTTAAAGACTTGGATTAATACTGCTCTTGGTGAATCTTGGGAAGAACAGGGTGATGCTGTTGACCATGAAACATTACTAAGTAGAAGATTAAATTATGATTACACAACTATACCTGAAGATGTTTTAGTTCTAACTGCTGGTGTTGATACTCAGAAGGATAGATTAGAACTGCAATTAGTTGGATGGGGTAAAAACTATGAAGCATGGGTTTGTGATTACAAGATATTTTGGGGAGACCCAAATGCTATGAATGTTTGGTCAGACCTAGATGCTTATTTAAAGAAAAGATTTAAAACTGAATCTGAAAGATTGATACCTATATCTTGTTGCACTATTGACTCAGGTGGACATCATACCAATATGGTTTATCAGTTTACTAAACCAAGACAGTCAAGAAGAATATTTGCAATTAAAGGTTTATCAACAGCAGGTAAACCAATAGCTAATAGACCTACATTTGTTGGAAAAAATAAAGCTGTTCTTTATGGTGTTGGTTCTGATAGTGCAAAAGAAGCTATCTTTGCTAGATTATCTACTGAACCTGACACAACTACTTTGCATTTCTGCTCAGACCTAGATGAAGAATACTTTAAGCAGCTTACAGCAGAGAAAAGAATCACTAAGTTTGTAAGAGGAAGAAAAACTCTTGCTTGGAAGCAGATAAGACCAAGAAATGAAGCATTAGATACATTGGTGTATAACTTTGCTGCTATCTATATCCTGAATCCTAACTATGATTCTATTGAGAATAAAATACTTACCCAAGAGTCAAAACCAAGAGAAAAAACACAAAATAGACCACAAAAAGGCATAAATAGGGGTAATTTCGCTACTTCTTGGAAATAATTGCTGTTTTTTGCAAAAAAAAGGCACTTTTTTTACTAAAACTATATACATTTATATAAAAGTATATAAAATAGATGGTATACATTTTAATAAGGAGTTAAAAATGAAAAACTTAAAACAACAAATAGCAAACTACAAAACAATGACTTTTGATAGATACAGAAGAGTGAAAGCAGAGCTATTATCATTATCAGATAAAGAGCAAGCTGATTATTACTTTGAAACTATTGAGCCACTAGTAGATATTGAGCATGAAAGAAGTATGGCTTATGAATCTAAGCAAGAGCAAAAAGCATACAAAGATTCAGTAAAATTTTTATATATGATTGCAGACATTCTTTGGACTGGTACAGAAAGATGGTTAGATTCAAGAGTTGAGAAAACAATTGAGCAAGAGCTAGAAGGAATGAATAATGATGTTTTAGTTCAGTATGTAGAATTATTAAAGAATGGTTTTGGTAATAATTTATCAAAAACTGAAAAAAAATATCACATCGCTTATTGTGAAAATATTTTAGAAGCAAGGGGGGTGTAATATGAAATCATTAAAAAATCTTAAAAAATATTCTCAAGAATGGGATGAGGTTATGAATCTTGAACTAGAAATAGTTCAAGATGCATACAATTATGATGAGCATGGCAAGAAGGATGATTATTTATCAAATCCTGTTTATAGCATTAAAATACCAAACTATTGCACTGGTTATAAAGCAGAAAAAACTATGGATGGTTACCAGCCAAGTTATAATCAAAATATAAATAAATTGTTATATCCATTAAATTTGTTCCCTGATTCTAGTCTTGCAGACTATCCTAGACATGGAGATACAAAAAGAATTTTTTATCATAACTTGGAAAAAGCACAAGCTGCATTATTTTTTATTAAAAGTTATGCACAAGATTTTGAAGTAGTAGAATATATATAATCCCACCAAAATCACAAAAGGCTCTTAATTGAGCCTTTTTTATTTTTTGCCTTTTTGATATTGACAATAGCCTATTGCACATTAGTGTTAGATGTAGATATATCTAAAACATTTATGAGGTTTTTGCTTGAGCAACAAATTTGATTCAACAAATTATCCATCCCAAGTTCCTACTGAACTTCAGTTGGGAGACTTTTGGGCATGGAAAAGAGAAGATTTATCAGATGATTATCCAGTAGCATCTTATTCATTATCCTATGAATTTAACTTAATTGATGGTGCTACAGCTTCTAATTTTACATTAACTGCAACTGAGTCAGGTAATACATATATTATTGAAGCTACTAATACATCTTCTTACGCAAAAGGTAATTACAACTGGGTTTCTTACATGACTAGAAGTTCTGATTCTGCAAGAGTCAAACTAGAAGAAGGTTTTGTAGAAGTTCAAGATAATTATGCAACTACATCTGCTTCAGTTAGAAGTCATGCAAAGATTGTTTTAGATAGCATAGAAGCAGTTATTGAGAACAGGGCAAATATTGACCAATCATCTATGTCTATAGCTGGTAGGTCATTATCAAGAATGTCTATAGACGAACTATTAACTTTTAGAGATAGATACAAAGCTGAATATCTTAAAGAAGTTAAAATACAAAGAATTAAAAATAAACGTGGGTCAGGAAATACTATTAAAGTAAACTTTGGTAGAACCACTGGCTCTAATCCTAAGAGCTACACATAATGGCATGGTATAACAGAATATTAGGCGTTAATGAGCCTAAGAAAAAGAAAAGACAAGCATATAGAAGAAGCTATACAGGAGCTAATACTGGCAGGCTGTTTGCAGATTTTGTTACCACCTCTACAAGTGCTGATGCTGAAATAAAAGATAACATAAGAATACTTCGCGATAGAGCGAGAGAATTAGCAAGAAACGATAGCTATATTTCAAGATATCTAAACCTGATGATATCTAATGTTATCGGTAAGCATGGCATAAGAGTTAGCTCTAAAGCTAGGAACGATAATGGTTCTTTAGACATTGGAGCTAACCTGCTAATTGAAAGAGCTTGGAAAGAATGGGGTCAAGTTGGCAACTGCACAACTAATGGAAGATTATCATTCTTAGACTGCCAAAAAATATTTGTTGAATCGCTATGTAGAGATGGTGAAGTATTAATCAGGAAAATAAAAGATAGCAATTCTCCTTTTGGTTTCCAGTTACAGTTTTTAGAAGCAGACCATTTAGATGAAAATAAAAATGATGTTTATAAAGCTACTGGTAATAGAATCAAAATGGGTGTTGAAGTAGATAAGTATGACAAACCAGTTGCTTATCATTTATACAAAGACCATCCTTACGATAGAGTTTATTTAGCTCAAGCTCAACACATTAGAGTGCCTGCTGATGAGATTATCCATGCTTACCTACCTTCTAGAGCAGAACAAACTAGAGGTGTTTCTTTGGTTGCTACAGCAATGGCTAATGTGAAAATGCTTAATGGTTATTTAGAAGCTGAAATTGTTGGTGCTAGAGTTGGTGCATCTAAAATGGGTTTCTTTACCTCACCTGATGGTGATGGATATGTTGGTGATGGTGAATATGAAGATACATTCAATCCAACAATGAACGCTCAAGCTGGTGTATTTGAACAATTACCTGCTGGAATGGACTTTAAGGCATTTGACCCTAATCATCCGAATTCAGCATTTGAATCTTTTACAACTAGCGTATTAAGAAGTATCGCATCAGGTTTAAATATTTCTTATCATTCATTATCAAATGATTTAACTTCAGTTAATTATTCTTCAATAAGACAAGGTGCTTTAGAAGATAGAAGTATGTATCAGATATATCAGCAATTTGTAGTAGAACATTTTATTAATCCAGTGTTTCAATCATGGTTAGAAATGTCTATATCAACAGGTTATATTAACTTGCCTATGGGTAAATATGAAAAGTTTGCTAGGTCAATTAATTTTATACCTAGAAGTTTTGCTTGGATTGACCCATTAAAAGAAATGCAGGCTAATGTAATTGGTTTGCAAAATGGTACTTTAAGTTATTCAGATATAAGTGCTTCTTATGGAAGAGATGTAGAAGAATTATTTGAACAGCACCAAAAAGAAATAGAACTAGCTAAACAATATGATATTGAAATAGCTTATCAACCATTTGGTCAGAAATTACCTGTAGAAGCTAAGATACAAGGTGGAGAAGAGGAAGAAGATGCCTAATCCAAATGCAGGAATGAAGTCTGAAGCTCAAAAAGGTTTAGATTGGCGTGAAGAATTTGGTAGAGGTGGCACTAGAGTTGGAGCTGTAAGAGCAAGACAAATAGTAGCTGGTGAAAACTTATCTGATGATACTGTAAAAAGAATGTATAGCTTCTTCTCAAGACATGAAGTAGATAAAAAGGCAGAAGGTTTTAGTGCAGGTGAAGATGGCTATCCTTCTAATGGAAGAATTGCATGGGCACTATGGGGTGGAGATGCAGGATATACTTGGTCAAGGAGACTGGTGGAACAAATGAAAAAAGAAGAAGATAGAGCTTTACCTGATGCACTTAAACTAGGTGATTTTGTTAGTTGGAATAGTGCTGGTGGAAGAGCTAGAGGTAAAATAATTAAGATAGCAAGAGATGGGAAAATTAACATTCCTAATAGTGAATTAACTATTACTGGAACTGCAGATGACCCTGCTGCATTAATACAAGTTTATAGAAGTGGTGAGCCTACAGATATTGAAGTAGGACATAAGTTCAGCACTTTAACAAAGATTAATCCCATTAGGGATTTTAACGATTTCAATTCTAATGAATTGGAAAAACATCCTTTATTAACAAATGAAGAGGAGATATCTATGAATAAAGAAGATAGACATATCCTTAATGTTAGTGAAACTGACGATAAAGTTATTGTTGAGTTCGCAAAGCATGAGGATGTAGAACATGAAGGTGAAGAATTAGAAACAACTGAAGAAGTATCTATGACTGAATCAGATGAGGAAAGAAAAGTAATTGATATGCCTATGAAATATAGAACTATTGATTTATCTAAACATTCTTACTTTGATGAAGAAAAGAGAATAGTTCGCGTAGGTGTTTCTAGTGAAGAACCTGTAGAACGTAGTTTTGGCATGGAAGTGCTAGGACATTCTGCTGATGATATAAACATGGAGTTTATAAATTCAGGCAGAGCACCATTATTGCTTGACCATGATATGACTAAGCAAATTGGTGTAATTGAAGAATTCAAATTAGATGAGACAGCAAAAAGGACAACTGCTGTAGTTAGATTTGGTAAATCTGCTTTAGCTCGTGAAGTATTTGAAGATGTGGCTGATGGTATACGCATGAACATTTCAGTTGGCTACAGAATTGATAAACTGGAACGATACCAAGACAATGATGAGACTTACTACAAAGCTCAATGGACTCCTATGGAAGTTTCTTCTGTATCAGTCCCTGCCGACCAGTCAAGACTTGTTGGTGTTGGTCGTTCTAAACAAAAACAAATAAATAACACAAAGGTGAGAATAATGGATAACGATAAAAAACAAGATATTAATCTTGATGAAGTTAGAACTCAGACTATTGATGAAGCTAAAGCTGAATTTAAAAGAAACTCAAAAGAGATTATAGATTTAGCAGCTAGACACAATAAAAGAGATTTAGCTGACAAAGCAATTGCTGATGGCGTATCTGTAGAAGAATTCAGAGGTGTATTATTAGAAAATATTTCTAACAACACTCCTTTAGAAACTCCTTCAGAAATTGGCATGAGTAAAGAAGAAGTCAGAGACTTTAGCTTGGTAAAAGCTATAAGAGCAATGGCAAACCCTTCAGACAGAAGAGCACAAGAAGAAGCAGCATTTGAATTTGAATGTTCTGCTGAAGCTGCAAGACAGTATGGCAAAGATGCACAAGGCATTATGCTTCCTGCTGAAGTGCTAAGAAGCTGGGGTAAAAGAGACTTAAACACATCTGATGATGCAAAACTTGTAGCAGAAGATTACAGAGGAAATGACTTTATTGATGTACTTAGAAATGAGTCTTCAGTAATGCAGGCTGGAGCTACTATGCTTAGAGGATTACAAGGTAATGTTGTAATACCTAAGAAAACTGCTGGTGCATCTGCTGGATGGATTGCAACAGAAGGTTCTGCTGCATCTGAAAGTGAATTTACTTCAGGTTCAGTAACTATGTCTCCTAAAGTCATTGGTGCTTTTACTGATGTAACAAGACTCTTATTACAACAATCTTCTTTAGATGTTGAGAACTTAATCAGAGATGACCTAACAAAATCAATCGCTACTGCAATTGACTTAGGTGCTTTAGCTGGTTCAGGTTCAAGTGGTCAACCAACAGGTATTGCTAATACTTCAGGTATTAACACTACAACTTTTGCTGCTTCTAATCCAACATGGGCTGAAATAGTAGCTATGGAAAGTGCTGTTGCTAATGACAACGCATTAACTGGTTCTTTAGGTTACATCTGTAGACCTGCTGACTTTGGTACTTTAAAAACAACTGAAAAGGCTACTGGCACTGCTCAGTTTGTTGTTTCTCCTGACAATAGCATGAATGGCTATAACGTTGTCAGAAGTAACCAAGTAACAAGCGGTGATTTCTACTTTGGTAATTTTGCAGACCTATTAATTGGTATGTATGGTGGACTAGATATTACTGTTGACCCTTATGCATTATCAACTTCAGGTGGAGTAAGAATTGTTGCTCTACAAACTGTTGATGTTGCTGTAAGACATGCAGTATCTTTCTGTAAATCATCTGACTAATTAGCTGATGCTTAAATGGAATGGGGGTAGTAATACCCCCAACTTAAATATGAAAAAATATAAAATCTTAATAGATACAATGGCTGGCGGTTCTAAAGTACATGCTGGTGATATAGTTGAACTACCTGAGCATGAAGGTCATGCTTTATGTGGTTATGGCAAAGCTGAAGTTCATACAGCTAAACCTAAAGCAAAAAAAGAAGATAGAAGCGTAGGTTTAGAAACTTCAAAAGTAAAAGCTCCTAAGACTAGAGCTAAAAAATAAATCATGCCTTTAGAGAGTGCATTAGATTTTAACGCCTATGTTGATACAACAACAGGTCATGGTGTTACTGCTACTTTCTTTGAAGTCCAATCTTCATTATGGGATTTAAGACAGGGATTAATTGATACTTGGTTTGATATTGATTCAGGTGATGCCTATAGTGTTAATATCATAATAGACCAAGAATATTTCAATATAGAAGGTGGCACTGTTCCTGTTGCTGGTTATCAACCAAGAGCAATTTTGAAATCATCTGATGTTCCTTATATATCTCAAGAAGATAGATTAGTTGTTGATGCAATTACAACTGATAAAGGTAATGTACTAAAACCTAAAACTACATTTTTAGTAAAAACAGTAGAACCTGATAATACAGGTTTAGTTTCAGTGGTGTTAGAGGAGCAGTAATGTCTCAATTTAGATTAGAAACTGAATTAGATATGGCTGGATATTTAGATATTAATTTTGGTCATGGTGTTTCTGCTGTTTATACAAATAGCGGAAATTCTACAACAATTAATGTAATCCTAAATAATGAATATGTAGAACAAGAAGAGGGCATTGGTGTAGAAGCATTAAAACCAATAGCCTATTGCAGGACTATAGATGTTCCAAATATTGCATTTGGAAATACTTTAGATATATCTGCAATAAAAGATACAAATGGTAATATACTCAAAGCAGCACAAAATTATACTGTTGTTAATATACAATCAGATAGAACAGGTTTTAGTGCATTAATGTTAGAGGAAATATAATGGCAAATCACATAAGACAACAAATAAGAGAAAAGTTTGGTACTACTTTAACTGGTTTAACTACAACTGGTTCAAGAGTCTATGAGTCTAGGGTTTATCCATTAGAAACAGTACCAGCATTAGTTATCTACACTAAGTCAGAAACATCTGAACCAATAGTAATAGGTACTGATAGAGTTATGAGTAGAGAATTATCAGTAGTAGTAGAAGGATATGCAAAAGCTACTAGCAACTTTGATGATACTATTGATACAATAAGCAAAGAAGTTGAAGAAGCAATAGCAGCAGACAGAACTTTAGATGGATTAGCTAAAGACTGTTATTTAGAATCAACTGAAATAGAGTTTAATGGTGAAGGTGAGAAACCACTAGGATATGTGAGTTTGACCTTTTTAACTAATTACTATGTCAAGGAAACTAATCCTGACGTAGCAGTATAGGAGACAATTATGAAAATGATTAGTCCTGACGGGAAAGTTTCTATAAAAGCTCATCCTTCTAAGGTTGAGTCTTTATTGAATATGGGTTGGAAAGAGGAAGCAGTCCATTCGCAAGATAAAATTAAATCTTCTTCTAAGAAAAAGTCGAAAGACGAGGTAGAAAATGGCAACACATAAAGGAAGTGAAGGAACTGTAAAAGTCGGTTCTAATGCTGTAGCTGAAATTAGGTCTTATAACATTGATGAATCTGCTGATACTTTAGAAGATACTTCAATGGGTGATTCTGCTAGAACATATAAATCATCATTGACTTCTTTCTCAGGAAGTTTAGATGTATTTTGGGATGAGACTGATACTTCAGGTCAAGGTGCTTTAACCATTGGCTCAGAAGTAACACTAAATGTTTATCCTGAAGGAGATGCATCAGGTGATACTTATTACACTGGTTCAGCTATTGTTACTGGAGTTTCAAGAAGTGCATCATTTGATGGATTGGTTGAAGCTAGTATTTCAGTACAAGGCAATGGTGCTTTAACATCAACAACAGTATAAGAATATGAAACTTATAGATAAGGCTAAAGCTCATTTTGACTCATTAGATGTCAAAGAGATAGAGATACCTGAGTGGAGTGATGGAGATGAGGTTCTTAAAGTATATGCGAAGCCATTAACGCTGGCAGAAATGTCTAAATTGCAAAGATATGCAAAAGATGATGATGTAGCATTGATGGCTTATTGCTTAATATACAAAGCCTTAGATTCTGATGGTGAAAAAGTATTTGACCTATCAGATAAACATACACTTATGAATGGTGTAGACAAAGATGTACTTGCAAGAGTTGCAACTGAAATCATGTCATCACCAAGTGTAGAAGAACAAGCAAAAAAGTAGTAGAGGATAAGGACTTATTTGCTAAATATTATCTAGCTGAAATGTTGCATTGCACACTTCAGGAACTAGAAGAAAAGATGACCTTATCCGAGTTTACAGGATGGATGGCATACTTAGAGGAAAAAAATAGGCAAATAAAAAATGGCAACTGATTATAAATTAAGAATTAAAGCTCAAGACCAATCTAAAAAAGGTTTTAATTCAGTTAATAAAAACATTAACAGCACACAAAATGCTATGAAAAAATTAGCTGGTGCTTTTGCTGGTGTTTTTGCTGTAAGACAGATTGTTCAATTTGGCAATCAAGCATTACAAGTTGCTGATGATATTGGTAAACTTGCTGATTCTGTAAATGTAAGCACAACATTCTTGCAGCAATATCAATTTGCTGCTGAACAATCAGGAATAAGTACAGAAGGTTTTACTAAAGCACTAAGATTTTTTGCTAAAGGTGTTGGTGAAGCTACTATGGGCACTGGTTTAGCTAAAAGAGCTTTTGAAGAAATGGGTATTTCTTTAGAAGACGTTGATGGTAAAACAAAAAATACTGAAGATTTATTTAAAGAATTTTTCCATAGCTTAGAAGCTATAGAAGACCCATTAAAAAGAAGCGGTTTACTAGCACAAGTATTTGGCTCAAGAGTTGGTATACAAATGGCAAACCTTATTAAAGGTGGTGCTATGGCTATGGATGATTTAGCTGAGTCTGCTACTGGAATTTTTAGCCAAGAAACAATAGATAATGCAGAAGATTTTAATGACACTATGAATAGATTAAAACGAGATGTTTTGGTGCCATTACAAAGTAAATTTATTAATGTAACAAAAGCCATTCTTGATTTTTCAGAAGCTATGGGTTTGATAAAACCTGACTTGTTCACTAAAGATATTGATGAATTGAATACTATATTATTAAAACAACAAGAAACAGTTGCTAAATTGGAGAAAATGTATAAGCAAGACCCATTTAGTGAATCTAACAAAGTAGCACTGCAAGTAGCTCGAGATAATGAAGCAATAACAAGAGATTTTATTATACAAAAAGGAAAACAAGCTGACATTGAAAAAAGACTTGGGACAATAACAGATGAAAATAATGATTCACAAAATAATTTTAATAACACAATAAAAGATAGTATTGTTATTACTAAAAACTTTGCAGATACAGTAGAGGGTCAATTAACAAGTGCATTTACAAACTTTTTTGATGCAACAAATAAACAGTTTTTAGATTTTAAAGACTTGGCTACTTCAGTTGTTAGGGCAGTAATAAATGAATTGATACAAGTATTTATAGTGCAAAAATTGGTTGGCATGGCAAAAGGAAGTATTAGTGATATAGGTAATTTATTTAAAAGTGCTGGAGAAACTCCTGATTTAACAATGGGTAAATTAGGCGGAATGGGTGGCTTACCAGTTGGAGAGGGTGGTGGTTTTACTGGTAGAGGGGCAAGAGCAGGTGGTTTAGATGGTAAAGGTGGTTTTATGGCTATGCTTCATCCTAATGAAACTGTAATTGACCATACTAAAGGTCAGGGTATGGGAGCTACAGTCAACTTCAATATATCAACAGTAGATGCTGCTGGATTTGACCAGTTATTAGCATCAAGAAAAGGATTGATAACATCAATCATAAACAATGCCATGAATAATCAAGGCAAGATGGGGGTAGTATAATGTCAGGACAATTTCCAACATCTCCTAATTTTAAAAGTTTAAATTTTAAAGACAATAGACCTACTTTATTAAATCAAACACTATCAGGTAGAAAACAAGTAAGACAAATAGGTGCTCAGTATTTTTCTTTTACAGTGCAAATGCCACCCTTACAACAAGAAAAAGCTCAAGAAGTATTTGCATTTTTACAAAAACAAAAAGGTTCTTTTGAGGACTTTACTATAGTTGCACCACTAGATAACTTAGGTGCAGGCAAGTCAGAAACAGATATCCAAGTAGTTGGAGCACATACATCAGGAGATGCTTCTATAGCCTTAGATGGCTTTACAGCTAGTCAGACAGGTGCTTTAAAGGCTGGAGATTTAATTAAGTTTGCTAATCATAGTAAAGTTTATATGATTCAATCAGATATTGATTCTAATGGTAGTGGAGCATTAACTGTTCTAATATCACCAAACTTAGTAGCATCTCTAGCAGATAATGAAGCTGTTACTGTAAACAAACCTAGCTTTACTGTTTATTTAGAAAACAATGAGATTATGTACTCAACAGATGCTAGTGGGTTTTACAGTATTTCATTTGATGTTAGAGAGGTTATAACCTAATGCCTAGAAGTCTATCTACTGATTTACAAACTCAAGTATCATCAACAGCAACTAAGACAGCTTTTCTAGTTGAGCTTAATTTATCATCTACTATCAGATTAACTGATTGGTATTCTAATGTTACCTATGATTCTAATAGCTATGAAGCTGGTGGTTCTTTTTTAACAGTTGATTCAACAACTGAAACAGGTCAATTACAAGTAGATGAAATAAATTTAGGATTTTCTAATATTACTGACCAAGTTAGGTCTTTAGTTCAAGATGGTTCTTTTACTGATAAAACAGTAGAGGTATATATTGCTTATTTTGATACTAATGACAGCATTGTGGGTGCTATTAATTATTTTACAGGTCAAATTAGAAATGTAGCAATATCTGAGAATATAGACACATCTGCTTTAAGCATGACTGTTGCATCACATTGGGCAAATTGGAATTTAACAAAAGGCAGACATTATTCAGATGAATCTCAACAATCATTTAGCTCAGGTGATAAGGGATTGGAATATGCTACTCAAGTTAAATCAGATGTTAGGTGGGGTGCATAATGGCTAATCCATTTGTAACATTTTTTAATTGGATTGCTACAACTTGGAAAGCAGCAGATGCTATTGGAAAAATAAATATGATATTTAATGCTGTTACTGTAGCAGTAGGTGTTAAAGGATATTTACAAGCAAGACAAATGCAGCAACAAGGTCAATCTATATTGGCTAATAAAACTTCTGCTGGTGGTAAGATTCCTGTTATATATGGAACTAGAAGAGTTGGTGCTCAGATTATTTATATGGATGTATCAAGCAATAATTCAAGAGATTTATATGTAGTCTATGCTTTATCAGTTGGCGAATGTGATGAAA
>Ga0208666_1000143_pt1 | contig 33458 bp, 54 predicted proteins | sample 5B_taG_FD_184078 | JGI IMG/M metagenome (GOLD analysis project Ga0208666, IMG submission 184078) | Marine viral communities from the Subarctic Pacific Ocean - 5B_ETSP_OMZ_AT15132_CsCl metaG (SPAdes) (version 2) | ecosystem: Environmental > Aquatic > Marine > Oceanic | place: Pacific Ocean...
GAACATGGCGCAGGCTGATATTAACAACAAACTTAGGGCTGATATGTCTAACCAAGGTTCAGCTTTAGCAGGATCACAACAGCGATTAGCTGCAGGTAATCAGTTAGCCAACCTATCAAACTTAGGATTTGGTATGGGTCAGCAGCTACAAGGTAACCTGGCACAAGATGGCGCAATGAAGCAGGGTATTAACCAGTTATTGATTGATGCGGTTAAGAATCAGTTTAACCAGCGATCACAAGCACCATTCCAAGGTATTGGATTGCTCACTCAGGCACTTGGTGCATCGCCTGTACCTCAGACATCAACAACCAGTAAACAGCCTGGATTGTTTGATTATCTAACGCTAGGAGCATCGCTGTAATGTACGATCCTGCGAATGATGAAGAGGAGAAGAACAGGGCAATCGCGCAGAAAATGTTAATTGCCAATGAGCTTAAAAAGTTACAAGCAAATGACATGGCATCAATTACGCAAATGGCTCCGACAATTCCAAATGTAACGCCTGATGTAGCACTACCTCCTCCACCACAAACGATGATGGATCAGATGCGACCCTATATGAATAGCATGGGTCAGGCCGCACAGAATTACACACAGGGGTTTATTGCACCCAATGTTGACCCTGTACAGCGTGGGGGTGGTCCTATGCGACCTACCTCTATTCCAATGGCTCCCTACGGCCAAGGTTTAGTCAATCGTATGGGTGAGGATACAGACAGTGAGAAGCAAGACGTAATGATGAAAATTATTAAAGCTATGATGGGAGGCGCGTAATGCAACAGAAAGAAGAACAAATGGGCTTGTTGGCGCGGCTAGGCAAGGGCATACAAAATTTGCGCTCTGATCCAGAGAGAATGGCTCGATTGCAAATGGGTTTTAACACCATGCGATTAAATCCTGATCCTAACATTGCGGCAAGTGCTGCCAATACGATCAAGATGGCACAGCAAAAAAGACAGTCAGGTGTAGACGCTAATTCTACTATTGCTTATCTAAACACGATGCCTGACAACCCTTTAGCTCAACAAGCATTAAAAGCAATACAAGCTAATCCTGCAATGGCAAAAGATATTTTTAGTTCATTTTTGAGTAATCAGTTTAAACCTAGAGCAATGAGTAAAAACATCGGTTCAATACAGGTTGCACAAACAGATATGACAGTTGGTAACACGCAATTAAAGGCAGGAGATCAATACACAATTACTTATGATCCAAATGCAAATGGTGGTTATTCAGTCACTAATTTAGGTACGTCTGCTTTAACTGAAGAACAACAAGCAACACTTGAAAGTAAAACTGAATTAGACCTTGCAGATAGACTTGCAGATAGAAAGATAGCAACAGACTTATCTAAAGACTTATTTAAGCAATATGACTCTCTTGATAAACAAGCAGCAAGCCTTCAAGAGATTAGAAATTTAATTGCTAATGAAGGGGCGATCACAGGCCCGATACGATCTAGATTGCCAACTTTTGATGCTGCAACGCAGTCACTGCGAACTATTGCAAATCAGCTTGGTATCCAAATTATTAATTCAGCTACATTTGGCGCATTAAGTGCAACAGAATTGCGTTTAGCATTGGAAACAGGATTTCCACAAAACTTAGGCCCTGAAGCGGCTGTTGAGTACATTGATAAAAAACTAGCAGCACAAGCTAAATTGCGAAGTGAGTTGTTAAAGAAAGTTAATAAACTGCAAAGAATGCCGTTTTCGAAATATACATCGGAGCTACAAGATGAGTTAGAGCAAGAGTCGATGGTAGCAATGCCACCTAAAAACAATCAAAAATTGAACGCGGCTGCACTTGCACAAGGAGTCACAGTAGCAGAGCTTTGGGCAGATATGAATACCGCGCAAAGACAAGCATTTATAGGTAATTAAGATGACTGACCAACAAGATAGAATTCTTGAAGAAGTTATAGCCAAACGAAATAAAAAAAATGAACCTGTTGTAGAGCAACCAGAAGGTTCTTTTTTAGGTAATTTGACTCGAACCACATTAGGTCAAGGATTACTGCTTGGCTTCGGTGATGAACTTGAGGCTGGCTTTAGAGCAGCAGCGTCAAAATTAACAAATGATCCTCAAACGTACAAAGAAATTAGAGATGGTGTGCGTGAGCAAATAAAACAATTCCAAGCGCGCAACCCTGGAACAGCAATTACCAGTGAAATTGTCGGTGGTTTGATACCTACTGCAGCGATGCTTGTTGCAACACCCTTTACAGGGGGATCAAGTGGCGCAGGGGTAGCGGCTAACACAGGTCGCATGATGGCAGGTGCAAAAAGAGCATTAAATGCAGCGCCAGTGAGTGGAGGTGCGGCTCTTGGTTACTCAGAATCTGATGACTTGGGTGGGTTAGCCTCTGACACAATTATTGGTGGTTTAGCAGGTGTTGTTGGCGCTGAAGGGTTACGGCAAGCAGCAAAAATAGCAGGTGGAAGTTACACAAAATTTAATACTTTTATCAGGAATAAGTATGGGAATGAGTATGTTGGTCCTGTTTCTGAATACCTCAATAAACTACGGCAACGTACCGGAAAAAGTGTAGAAGAGACCATCAAAGATATTGAAGATGGTGGTGTCATGGCTGAAGATGATGCTTTGGTTGCAAGTTTGCGTTCTATCGCAGCCGAGGGCGGTGAGGCATCTGGAGACATTAAAAGGGCTGCAAGTGCGAGGGCTGATGAAACTATGCAGATTGCAGAACAATCTGTCAAAGATGCGTTAGCACCAGATATCGAAGATGCTAATGTGTTACGTGTTCTTGGAAGGGAAAGTGACAATCTCAGAGCATCGCAGGGCGCAAGATACGAGTCCATTTACAGTGATGCAGGACCAATACCAAAATCATTAAGTGATCGCATTGTAGGCATGATGCGTGTCAATCCTGATGTTAGAAAAATGTTTACAGAAGACTTTATGTCGGAACGATTAACTAACCCAGGACTAAAACCATTATTTAGAATGGTGCAAAAAGAAGATGGCTCAGAAACAATGGAGCTACTGCGGCCAATCACGTTAAAAGATGCAGAGGACTTTAGACGTAACTTGCAAGAAACAGCAAGTATGATTTTTGATTCACCAAACAAAAGAAATGCGCCAGGTTTTAACTACATTGAAGCTGAAAAAACTATTAGGTCTTTAGTTGATAGGGCTAGTCCTGCCTTGAAAAATGTACGAAGTGATTTTGCAACACGTGAGTCTATTGATGCAGCAATTAAGAAAGGCAGACAGATGGCTGGCAAAAGTCCTGATGAGATAGCAGTCGCAATGGACGGTATGACAGAAGAGGAATTGAAAGGCTTTAGGGCTGGTATGCAAATCACTATACGTAAAAAGATGTTGGACAGGGGTGGTACATTTAGCGCGAGCGCTGGTGGACTTGAGGTATCAAACAGAACACCTAACCAAGTCATGCAAACAATTTTGCCTGAAGATCAAGCTGACAATGTAATAGGTGACTTAGCAAGGGCAGGCCGTGCAGCGCAAAACAATGTGAAAGTTAAACCTGCAGGTGCTGCAATCACGCAGTTTACAGAGGCCGCAGGAGGTGAGCGAAGTGCTGTGGGAGCAGCGGCAAATGCAAGTCGTGCCGCACAGGGTGATCTTTTTGCTGCAGCTAATTTAGTAACAGATTTAATATCAACAAAACAATTAGGTTTAGATGATCGACAAACACAAAAGGTTGTTGAGATACTGTTTTCAAGAGACCCAGACTTAGTACGATCTGCACTTACTGACACCACTAAAATGGGTGAGTTAAATCGCAAAATTAGTCAGGTCGCACAGGCTGTTGTGCAATTGGGTGACAATGTTGCAAAACGTCAAGCACCAGGTCTTATTAACAACTTAGGCCAGTAACCACAATAATTTACTTATAACCGTCTTAACTGGCGGTATTTCTCGTGGAAAAAATATATGGAACTCAAAAAGCTTACTGAAGACGATATCAAGTCAATTGCAGCAGATGCCGTAGAAAACGCGGAGGATTTTGTTAATTCTGAAATCGTATCTGATCGACTAAAAGCACAACGATACTACGATGGAGAGGTAGATATCGGTGAGGAGGATGGTCGCTCACAGGTCGTATCGACCAAGATAAGAGACAAGATTCGGGCCATAAAGCCAAGCCTTATGCGCGTATTTTTAAGCACTGACAAGCCTGTAGAGTTCGCCCCAATGGGACGAGAGGACGCACAGTTTGCAGAGCAAGCTACAAAGTATGTCAATTACAAGTTTAATCAATTGCATGGCTATAGCGTTCTATCGGATGTGTTTTCAGACTCATTGCTAAAGAAGTGTGGTGTTGTTAAGTGCTATTGGAATATAGAGAAAGAAAGCGAGACATTTGACCACCAAGACCTGCCTGATGAAGAGTTCTCGATGATTGTCAATGATCCTCGTGTTGAGGTGATTGAGCATACTGAGACTGTCGAGATAGAGATAGATCAGATGGGTATGGAGATGCAACGCACAAGCCATAACGTCAAGGTATCAGTTACTGAAGAATACGGTGATTTAGTTATCGAATCTGTCCCCCCAGAGGAGTTCTTTATCTCATCAGATGCTACAGGTTTAGATGATGCTTACGCTGTTGTTCACAAGCGAGAAATGCGAGTAGGTGACCTGGTTGCAATGGGCTATGACTTTGAGGTTGTCTCTGAGCTAACAGGTGATGATACGGACAACTTTGCTGATGAAGAGAGATTTGAGCGTCAGAACTTTAGCTTTGATGATGATGAGCAACCCCTAGACCCAACCATGCGTAAGGTCATTGTATCTGAGGTCTACATGAAGATTGATGCAGATGGTACTGGTGTACCTGTTATGCACAAGATACTCCTTGGTGGTAGCGGTGATGAGTTGTTAGACGTTGAGCCTTGGGGTGATCTTCCCTTTGCCTTGTTTCAGCACGACCCAGAACCGCATACTTGGGTTGGGAATTCACTTGCAGATATTCTCTTTCAAGAGCAAGACGCAGCTACAGCAATGCTCCGTGGGGTCCTTGATAACGTGGCACTAACCAACAATCCTCGAACAGAAATTGTTGAGGGTATGGTTAATATCGATGACTTCCTAAACAACGAAATTGGTGGTGTTGTTCGGACAAAAGCTGGCGGTTCTGTGCAACCTTTGACCGTACCATTTGTAGCAGGTCAAACTTTGTCTGCTGTTGAGTATTTTGACAACCAAATTGACCATAAAACAGGCGTATCTGCCGCATCTTCAGGTCTTGATCCCAATGCACTTAGAAACACCACAGCAACGGCTGTTAATGCCACCGTACAGGGCGCTGCAAGTCAAATAGAGGTAATGGCAAGGAATCTAGCTGAAGGCGGTGTATCGCAGTTATTTAAGCTAATGATGAAGTTGACCATTGAGAACTGTGACAAGACAGAAATGATGGCAATTGCTGGTAGTGACTATATGCCTGTTGACCCACGATCTTGGAACAAGGAGATGGATGTTACGGTCAATGTTGGCCTTGGAACTGGCAGAGAGGGTGAGCGTTTAGCAGCCCTACAGCAAGCACTTGATATGCAGGTTCAGATATTTAGTAACTATGGCATAAACAATGGTCTCGTAGGCATGACAGAGATACGCAACACCCTAGCCGATATGTTGGCCCTGGGTGGTCTTAGAAACATTAATCGTTACTTCAAGCCAATGTCGATGGAGCAAGAGATGATGCTCCAGCAGCAGGCACAAGCGCAAGAAGGTCAGGAGCCTATGGATCAGGCGGCTGCCTATCTGCAGGCAGAGCAACTTAAAGCGCAAGCAAAGTCTCAGACGGACATGGCAAAACTACAAATTGACGCACAAAAGGCACTTGCAAAAGATGATCGAGAGCGTGATCAGATGGACCAAGATTTGCTTGTTAAGGCGGCAGAGATATACGGCAAGTACCAGACCAGTGTTGATGTAGCAGGGGTCAAGCAGGCACAAGCGATGCCTAGATACCCAGCGGCCTCACCTGTCCAAGCTGTTACTGGCGGTAGATTTTGAATATAAAAGAGAAGGCTCAACGGTACGACCGTTTATCAAAGGATGATGTATTTATTGAGCTTTTACAGGATGTCAGGGATGACGCAGTAAGCGTATTTCTGGAGCAGTCTCGTGATGACGAGGCGATTCACATGGCGCGCAATTTAATTGATGCGCTTAATACAATCGAGACCAAGATCAACACCATAAAAATGGCCGATCTTGTCGATGACAAAAGGAAAACAGCACCGTGGAAACGACTGAAAACAATCTAGATGGCAGCATTGAATCTGCTGCAGAAGCACTCCTAACGCCAACCGAAACCGAAAAAGAACCAGAAGTTGTTAAAGAGGCTCCAGCTGAAGAGGCTGAAGTTGAAGAGACAGTTGAAGAGGAAGAAGAGGTAGAGGAGCAAGAGGAGTCCGAAGAAGACGAAAACGAAGACGAAATTAACCAGGACACTGAAAACGAAGACGATGCCGTTCAGTCGGAACAGTCTTTTACTGTCAAAATTGATGGTGAGGAAAAGGCTGTAACCCTAGAAGAACTCAAGCAAGGCTTTTCGGGCCAGAAATATGTCCAAAAGGGAATGCAAGAAAACGCCCAGATGCGTAAGCAGACTGAGGAAGTTTATAACGCCCTTTTGCAATCTCGTCAGCAGGTAACTGATTTATTTCAGAAACTGCAAAATGGAGGCGCTGCTCGTCAGCCTGTCAAACCAGACCTAGCAATGCTAGACACCGATCCAATCGGGTATGTTGAGGCAAATGCTCGTTATGAGAATGATATGGCGGCCTATCAAACTGAGATGCAGCAATTTCAACGTATTCAGAATGAACAGCTACACGCGCAGAATTTAGCACTAGAGGCGCACCGATCGCAGGAAATGTCCAAGCTATTAGAAATCATGCCTGATTTGAAAGACCCTGATAAGGGTAAGGTTATGAGAGAGCAGATGTTGGCGGTTGGAACCGAGTACGGTTATAGCGGAGAGGAAATCTCTGCCATTGTTGACCATAGAGCTATCCGAGTTCTGGAGGATGCTAGAAAGTATCGTGAAATCGTAGCTGGGAAGTCTAAGGCCGTTGAGAAAGCGACTCAAAAAAAGAGAACGCAACCACTTAAAGCAGGCTCGAAAAAGGCCAGTTCACAGGCTAAAGAGTTGAAGACTAAACAAAACCGATTGAAACAAACTGGCTCAATTGATGATGCTGTTGCACTGATATTGGGTAACTAATTTATACTTGAGGATTTTAAAATGGCACAGCCAAGTAATACTTTTGACAGCTATGATGGGGCTAATTCCATCCGCGAGGACCTTTCAGGCGTTATTGAAAGCGTGTCCCCAGAAGAGACTCCTTTTTACTCAGCTTGTAAGAAGACCAAAGCAACCAACACTTACCATGAGTGGCAGACTGACGCTCTACGCGCTGCTGGAGCAAATGCTCACATTGAAGGTGATGCAACAACTGCTGAAGCACGTACTGCAACTACTCGTCTTGGTAACTACACGCAAATCTTTAAAAATGCTGTAGTGGTTCCTGATACAGATGCTGGCTTGACTAAAGCAGGTAAAAATTCTGAGATGGCGTACCAAATCATAAAGGTCGCTAAAGAGCAAAAGCTCGATATAGAATTAAGTCTGTTCGCTAACAACGCACAAGTAGCTGGTAATGCTACTACTGCTAGAGAGCTTGCTGGTGTCCCAACTTGGATGACTACTAATGACAGCTTTGCTTCTGGCGATTCTGGTGCTGCTCCTAACGGTACTGGATCAAATGCACGTACAGATGATGGCACACCAAGAGCTTTCACTCAGGCGTTGTTTGATTCCATGATGCAGTCAATTTGGACTGCTGGTGGTAACCCAGACACTGTATACCTCTCGCCTTTCCAAATGAACGTAGCTCTAGGCTTTACTGGTAACAACAACCAGCGTTCACAGGTACAGGCTGGTGATCAGAAAGTTGTTAAGTCATTGGACGTTTACATTACACCTTGGGGTACGGTTGAATTCCAGCCAAGCCGATTGATTCGTGGCCGTGATGTATTTATCTGCCAGAACGATATGTGGAATGTTGCTATGCTACGTCCAACTAAGAACGTAGAACTTGCGAAAACTGGAGATAATTCTAGTAGACAAGTAACAACAGAACTGACTCTTGTTTCTAAGAATGAGGCAGCGTCAGGAATCATCTGTGATTTAACTACTTCTTAATCGTTGTAACTAAAGCCTCACCCTCGCAAGGGGGTGGGGTTTTTTATTGGAGTTTTTATGGCAACACCACGCAAAGGCAAGGCAAAGGTAAAGGTAACGGCATCAGGTAAAAAGGTGTCATACGGTCAGGCTGGCAAAGCAAAGGGTGGTGGCGCAAGAGTAAAACCTGGTACTTCAAAGGGCGATAGTTATTGCGCTCGAAGTTTAGGTATCAAAAAGCGTTTGCCAAAGTCAAAACAGAACGATCCCAACACACCAAATAATTTAAGTCGTAAGCGTTGGAAATGCGCTGGGGCGAAATCGCGGAGAAAATAAGCCATGGCAAAGGGCGTTAATCATTACAGCAGAGATGGCACTGTGCATCGTGGTGGTGTTCACAAGATGGCAAATGGAGATATCCATACTGGCGCAAGACACACTGCAAAAAGCAAAAAACTTTTTCATTTTTCTGAGTTATCAAAAACAGCGCAGACAAAAGCACGTAAGTCGCGCACTACTACAAAAAGGAGATAGTAATGGCTAAAGGTCTCTATGCCAATATCCATGCAAAACGCAAAAGAATTCAGAAGCAGAAAGCTACTGGTAAAAGGTAGAGAAGATGCGTAAGCCTGGCACAAAGGGCGCTCCTACCGCGAAAGCATTTAAACAATCTAAAAAAACTGCAAAGAGGAAATAGTTATGCCAAACGTAGCTGGAAAAAAATATTCGTACACCACAAAGGGCAAAGCTGCCGCTAAGAAAGCTAAATCTGCAATGAAAAAGAAAAGGAAAAAGTAATGCTTATAAAAGAGACGATCACCCCTACTGAAAAGGGAATCGATATTAAAAAGACGTATGACAACAACGTCTATATTGAAGAGGCCAAGCAGATTCGTGATCAAGGTCTTGGTCAAACTGGTGAGAACCGTTTAGTAGGTCGTTTACCTGTACATTTGGTATCGCAGTGGATCAAGGAAGCAGGTATCTCATGGTCTGACAAAGCAGCTACACAGGACCTTATACGCAGAAAAATGCTATCAGGTGAGTTTGATAAGTTTAGAGTTTGGAAAGGAACTTATTAATGGCATCTAACAAGGATTCTTTGTCAGTACACGAAGAAATATGCGCTTTGCGCTATGAACAAATACAGGCACGGCTAGATTCTGGTGCTGCTAAATTCGAAAAAATGGAGCGCATTATTTTTGGTATTTATCCATTCATTCTTGCGGCTGTGGCGATTGGTAAGTGGCTATAACATGGAAGAGTATAAGTATTTCAAAATAGAAGATTTTGATTGTCAGGCAAGCGGTAACAACGAGATGGACCCTGCCTTTATTCATAAATTAGATCAACTACGAGCTGCTTGTGGCTTCCCTTTTATCATTACCAGCGGATACCGCGATCCAGACCTACATCCAATCGAGGCTGCAAAGCAAAAAAAGCCTGGGGGAAAGCCAGGACAACATAGCTACGGCATTGCTGCAGACATCATGGTAAATGGTGGGTCTCAGAGAATGACAATTGTCAAACACGCTGCCGCACTTGGATTCACAGGTATCGGCATTCACAAACAATTTATACACGTAGACACACGCAAATCAACCCCCATGCTTTGGGGATATTAGGAGAAAGAAATGAACGAAAAAGGATTGTTATTGCCTAGCTGGGCTATCCCACTGTGTATATCAGCAATAATTGGATTTGGGTCATATCAGGTGGCAATAGCTGAAGCTGCAAATACCAAACTGACAGTAAAAGAACTGAAAGCTAAAGTTACTGAGGTAGCTAACGAGGCAGCCGACACCGGAATTATAGCAGAAGTGAATAGCGCAAAAATTGCAGCTGTGGTTAAGGCCATTGAAAAAAACAGCGAAACCAATGAAAGAACTGCTGAATCACTAGACAAGCTAATCATTTTATTGATGCAACAAAACGCAGACTAATGAAACAGATAGCATTCGCACTTGTTTTTTTTATGCAAGATGGGAGTGTTGATGAGTCATTAACTAGGTTGTATGCCAAAAAACACAATTGTATTTATATGTGTCAAGAGTTGTCTAAATCATCCATTAACTACAAACCGATAAAGTGTACTTGTGAGGTACGTTTTGTCGATGCAAAGACGGTTCTAATCAGATGAGAATCTTGGTTTTTGCATTAATGGTCGAAACCTTGAACGCAGGTGTGGTAGTTGAAACAGAAAATTTTGGCCTGTTCAGGGACATACACCGCTGTACGTATTTTTCTAAGGCGATATCGACTCAAAGCGAGGGTCTTTGGGAAATTCCTATACGCAGCTACTGCAAACCTCAATGGGAGCCTAGAGACACAAAGAAAGAGATTTTTTAAATGAATGTATCAATGCAAGATTGGGAATGGTTTAGCGACACCTGGAAGGGTTTATTTTTAGCGCTTATACCTTTTTGTGTCGCAATGTATGTTTTAATTTTTAGGTAAACTTATGTTACAAAATTTGATAGGACCAATCGCTAATCTTGCTGGTACGTTTTTAAAAAACAAGCAAGAAGAAAAACAAGCTAAACACCAAGCTAAAATGAGCGTTATTCAGAGCGATGCCAACTGGGAATCTAAGATGGCAGAAGCCTCTGGTAGTAGCTGGAAAGATGAGTATCTAGTATTGCTCCTAACAAGCCCTGTAGTGGCTATTATGTTCGGGGCGATGACTGACCAGCCTGAGATCATAGAACGCGTGAAATCGGGCTTAGAAACGCTAGAAATGCTGCCTGATTGGCTGTCCTACTTATTGTACGTAGCAGTCACCGCATCATTTGGTGTCAAGGGTGCTGACAAGATAATGAAGATGCGTAACAAATAAGTAAAATCTGCATACATTGGACTTCTAAGTAATTGATACATAAAGGCGAAAAACTTCTAATTGCATACATTAAAACGCTATAACTCATTGATTTATATCATTAATAGTGATGGCTTTTAACCAATTGGTCGCGCGTTCGAGTCGCGCACGGCCCACCATTTTTACTGACATCTCAGCGATAGTACCTACTAACCTATCACCCTCTGCATACATTCCTGCATACATTAAACAGCTATTCTGGCGTATTTACACGCGGAATTGACTTGTCATATATGTCTAACATACGCCTTGATTTATGGCCTGTTGCCTCTAGCTTTTGATCTGCCGTACCTTGGGTATCGGTTGTGCCTCTTCTCTTCATATCATGTAGCCCAAACCATTGCTCTTTTGTCATCAATTCTTCATCAATTGCATTGTTTAAAAAACGTCTCCAAACGGTTTGCCATCCACTAAGAGTAATTTGTTCTCCAGAGTTGTTGACTAGCAAATAACGGTCTTCTGGTTTCATTGGGTAAGGTCGGGATTTTTTGGCCCATATTGCATCACGATCAGCGATACATTGGTCAACAACAAATCGTAAGCGTGGTGTCCACCTGGTTATGTTGGTACGAGAACCCTTTGCTCTTTCGCACAGCAGCCCATCTTCTAAAATGTGAGCATCAGTCAGGTGTCTTGCCTCAATACCCCTTAAACGGTTCAAATAGGTCAATTCAAGGCTTTTCCATATAGCGTGAGGCACTGAGCCTTTTGTATGCGCTCTTCGTTTAGCGCCATCTAAGGCAAATCCTGTAAGGGTTGCAACCAATACACGATCTGGCAGTCGTTGTTTTGGTGTTAGTTTGGCAAGCTCAACTGTCGTAGCAGGGTTAGTATCCATGTATCCACGATTAACACCCCAATTAAAAAGCCGTGAAAGATTTTGTTTAGCTCGATGAGATGTTGTCGTTCCATTGTTCTCATCAATCCTGTCGATAATTTTTTGAACTAACTGCGGCCTCCACTGGTGACGATTTGTCAGTGGCAGCATAATTGCTTTGTTAGTTGATGGTATTTTGCTGATGATTTTGTGTGTGTTTTCGTGGCTTTTTTGGGATGACTTGCTCAGTTTTGACCACTGAGGTGAGTCTTTAAACTTATCTACTAGCCATTTGAATGACAATGTATCAGTGTCAGGCTCTTTGATGGCATCCCAAAGTTCTGCCATCGTTGCATCTTGACCAGCGATTCTGCGCGTTTTCCGTTTGTCATTCTCAAAGAATGAGACATACCAAAAATTACTACGACTATTAAAATAACACCCTGTAGGAATTTTATTAACGTCAATTCCAGGTGGATATTTTTTAGAGCGTAGGCGTTTATTTGTCATGCAATATCGACATAATTATTATTGTTGTCTGATGGTATACCAGCTTTTTCTATCAGTCCAATGGTAGTCCATGTTCCTTTTTTGCCAACAAAACACTGTATGCCCTGATTTCTCAGACACTTTAAAATGTCAGGTGTACGTTTATAGCCAGTGATAGCCTTTAACGCGTCGTGACTTACTACTTGATTGCTCATTGCTCTTCCTTTAGTTTTTTGGTTCTAAAAAATCCTTCATGTTGTTTGTTTTTTGCGTGAAACAGACGGGCGTAGTAGGCGATAAAATCATTACTAATTTTGAAATCATCACCCGATGTTTCCATCGCCACTTCCCAACGAATTCTGTTGACGATCAGCCATGCACTTAAATGCGTATGGCCTTGTCGGATTGCATCTAACGCAAACCTCTCAAACATATCGTAAACGTGGGGGTTAGCCTTATGCCAACCCCACCATTTAAGTTTTGTCTCAGAATGGAATGTCATCGAACGTAGGCTCTGGTGCAGGTTTTGCTTTTACTGCAGGTTCTGGAGAAAATAATTGGTCTGATATTTCTTTTGCAGGGCTTTTTTGTGGTGGAGCCTCTTTGACAATTGTCACGCCCTCACTCCAAAATGCTTTCACATTTCCAACATAAGGCATCTTGATACCTGCATCACGCTCTTCTGAAGTTGTGCTTTGCTGTATGCCGCCATGTTGCCCATATTGATCGGGCTCCTCTGGACTTATAAAACAGGTTAGGTCAATGTACTCTGCGCCATTTTGTGACTTATAGGCACGACTCCTATCTATCTTGCTCAGATCGACTTTAAAATTAACTGCAACTTTCATGCTCTTACTCCTCGTTTTTCTCTACACTTTTTAAAAAATAAATCTGCATCAAAAACAGCTTTATCGCTAAACAAATTCATAAACACATCTGCTCCACGTAACTCAGCCATTTCTACCTCTTGTATTTCCAGCTCTTTCCGCAACTTAGCTAACCTGGAAACTGTTGCCAGATATTGCTTTCCATCGTGTTGCATTAATCCTTTCTCTTCCTGATCTAACAGGTAACTTCCCATCTTGCTCATTCTGATAATCCTTTGTCTTTATCTACAGATGGTCTTCTTGGAAACTCATCACTTTTAATGACGGCTCTCTCCTTAGTGCTAAAAATCCCACCTTTGGTTGGTGCTTTCCAAAGCAAGTCTTGTATGTCAGAAGTGAGCGTTGACCATTCTTCACTTGCTCCTTCAAGATCGTTTAAGTAAATGTATTTTTTTATAGCGTGTATTGTTGGAAAACAAGCGCGTACACAATCGTTGTAATGAATAAAAGAAGCGGTAGCGTCTAACACGTTTTGTTGGATGATGGCATTTGATACTTCATTAGCTGAAGCGTACTCTGTACCTGCAAAGCCTACGGCTGCAAGCGCACGACCAATTGATGAGGTTTCACAGTTCTCTACCGCGGAAGTCTTGTTAATATTGCTGCTACCGCGTACCTCCTCTGCATATCCAGTGCCACGAACACGACCATCACTATCTTTAATGGTGGCCTTGATCACAACATTTGTCCCATCTGCTACAAGGTCGGTTTCAATTGACCAGTTTTTGTGTTGGTCAGATGCAAGAAATTCATTAACCCTGAGTGCTACAGTCTTGTAATCATTCTTGCCAATTTTAACGATGCCATCACTCATATCCAGTACCCCATTACTAATGATCCAAGTATTAAAGATGCTGTAGTTACTAAAAAGATAACGCGTTCACGATGAGCGTTTTGCTCCACACGCTTAAAAGCAAGGTAACGATTAGCTCGTGCTTGTCTTTTATGGAATTCATAACACGCTAGATACTTATTCATGGCGTATCCTCCAAATGCGCTCGGCATAATCAAGCATATGGGATTGCACAAAACGCCCTAAGTCCTCGTGCTTTTGTTGCGCGATCATATCTAAGATGTCAGCTTTGAAATCTAATTCAGCAACTCTGTTTCTTGAATGATCCGAATGGTATTGCACACCATCTGCGCTAAATGCTTCCCAAAAAATGATGTCGCACTCTAAGGTCTCAAACAGCTCATGTAGCTCTGGATGTTTTTCATCGCCATCACAATCATCTGGCGCTGCAGTCCTAGCTGGGTCTTCATACTGAATGCTTGGGTTATACATAGCTAACTCCCTTTTTACCGTGGTTAATGTATCTGTTTTGTGGTTGTTTTAACGTAGTTTAACCACATTTTGTGGAGATTGCAAAGGATTTTATGCAAAAGTTTGCAGTTGTAACCCTTTACATTAGCTTAAATATCTGTTTTTATAGTAAACCGGCAGACGATAATGATAATAGATTGCACCCAAAAAAATCATTTTGTGGTGATGGCGAAGGAATGTGAAATGAAAGATAGCGATATCGAATTGTTGGTGGAAATTAAAAAACTAAATGACCAAGAGTTAAATATTGCAATCGATTTTTTTAATGGTGTTTTAGAAGAGCTTTTAAAATCGAAGTCGCTTGAGAAACGTCAGAATCTGACAAACGCGATACCTGCTGCATAAGTAAATATAACTCTTTTTGCTTTTCTGATAAATCTTGATTTTCTATAAGTGCTTCTGAGGCAGTTGTTTCTAGCCCCAACAGATAAGCAGTTGAAACATTGAGAGCTTCTGCCAAAATTTTTGCCTGCTCAACTTTTAATATACGCAAGCCTGCCTCGTAATTTGCAATACGCGATGTCGAGAGTTTTCCTTTTGTTTTTTCCGAAAGTCCTGCCAGGGTAAGTCCAGCAGTCTCACGCAATGTTTTTAGCCGTAAATGGGCAATGCTCATACTAATTATTTATCGACGTAGTTAATTATTACAATGAGGATTGTAACCACAGTTAGTGGCTCAGGCAACCATTTTATCAATTAAATAAATAACCATTCAGTCGTGCATAGCTTAATAATCACAAAATGAGGAAAAATATTTATACTTTTATGTATACATTATACACATTATGTGGTTAGATAGCTTAAACACATGGAGGTGAAGCGTTGAATCCTAGCAATGGAAAGACAAAATTTCAAACATATCTATCACACCTGGGCGATAACGAAGCTTCTAAAGTATTAGATATTCCAGAACGTAGTGTCAAAGCCTATCGGTTAGGGGAAAGAGCCCCTAAATTACAGGCCATACCAGCAATTGTAAGTGCTGCAGATGGTTGTCTTTCTTATGCGTGTTTCTTTGAGTCTTCCCATGAATAGGGATTTTAAAGGTGTATGGATACCGCGTCATATTTGGTGTGATACAACTTTGAATTGGACGCACAAGCTACTGCTCGTTGAAATCGATTCGCTTGACACCTTAGACCACTGTTTTGCCTCGAACAAATACTTCGCTGAGTTTCTAGGCTTATCAAAAAGTCGTGTTTCAGAGGTAATCTCTGAGTTAGAAAAGCTCGGTTACATAAAAGTTCTACTCAAATACAAAGGAAAAAGTGTCGAAAAGCGAATTATTACGCTTACAAACAAGGTGGTCGGTTTACCGAATAGGGGTGGTCAGGAAACCGAAGGGGGGTATTCGGAAAACGGTGAGGATATCAATACAAATATAAATATAAATAATAAGAAATTTATTGTCCCGACCATTGCAGAGGTTGAGGCATACAAGATCGAAGTCAACGCAGAGTGTTCACCCATTAAATTTATGAATTATCACCAATCACGAGGTTGGAAGGTCGGTCGTGGATCGATGAAATGTTGGAAGTCGGCATTTAGGACTTGGGAAATGAACCACCACGAATTTAAAAAGGAGAAGGCAAATGGACGTACAGGCAGTAGTAAAGCAACTCAAAACTACCTCGACATCAACGCCCAATTCTGAATCGCCACGATCAGATAAGGAGCGTCAGGCAACTAACTACTTGTTTGGTTTGCTGGCTGTTGTGTTTGGTACTAAAAAAATGAACGTGACATTCCCAGATGAGATGCTCGTTGCGGCAAAACGAATGTACGCACCGCAGATAGTGAGATATACAAGAGATGAGATAGACAAGGGCATTGAGTTTGTTAAACAGGAGCGTAGCAAGGGTAACCAGGACTTTGAGTGGCCGAATATCGACAGGATTATCGGCACGATACGTGAGGCAAGCCGTTTACGTGAATTACATAAGCCCTACGTGCCAGAAAAGGCGTTGTTAGGGCATGACAAGGCTGTGGCTAAAAAGGCTGGTAGGGCGGCTCTGGATACGATGAAGGAGATGTTTGCATGAACAAAATAACACGCCTAAAATTTATTGGTGAATCTAAAAAGTTTAACTCAAACCAATCCTACACTTTAAATCAGATCGCTGAGAAAACAAACACTCCGCTGTACAAGGTCCAAGCGCAGTTAAATGGCTGCACTGTGTTTGATGCAAGCGACATCACTGAAACAAAAAAAATCAAAAGCATTTACAAGCACTACCAGTGTCAGGCGCATGAAACTTCTGCAGCCTGGTTAAAAAAGGCGTTAGTTTGATGTCTGCTATTGATGCCATAGCTAGAGCTAAAGTGATCAATGCTGCAGGTGATGATGCTTATATCTGTCAGCGTCAAAACGGCACGTTGTGTGTGTTGACTAAGCAAACAAAGAATTACTGGAAAAACAGAGATGCCGACATTTTAGAAATTTGTCGTGTGACGGACATATTTTTATGAAGGCAGTAGTGAGAAAAACCAATCAATCGCTCTTTGCTGCTAACGAAGCAACAAGAAAGATTTTTGAAAAACTCCCACAACACGAAATCCTTATCGAATTTAAAAACCCAAATCAGCGCACAAACAAGCAGAACGACTCAATACACCTGTACTGCGAGAGAATCGCTACAGCGGCAAATGACGCAGGATTTGAGATGGTTTTAAGCTCACAGGTCCTAAACGCTGATGTCAGCATCCCCTGGACAAAGCAGTTAGTCAAAGATCACATCTGGCGAAAGGTGCAGCTTGCTAAATATCCAGATATTGAAAGCACTACAAAGTTACAGAAAAACCAAGTCAGCGAAATAGCAGAAATTATTACACGACATTTAGGAGAGAACAGGGGGCTAAGTATCCCCTTTCCAAGTGATGACAAATGAGAGGTGGTAACGATGGATTTATTTGCAGATGTATTTATAGGCTTATTTTACGTTAGTTTTTTAGTTGCAACAGTTATGGACTGTTATTGGACATTGAAATATGGGCATTAAACAAAAGGCAACATTTTGAATGTGGATTCTGCCAAAGAATTACCTACTGTCCTCTCATTTTGTAGCGGATATGGTGGCCTCGAAAGAGGACTTGACCTTGCCGGATTTGAACATCGAGTCATCGCTTATGTCGAGATCGAAGCCTACGCAATTGCGAACTTGGCAAACAAGATGGAAAGAGGGGAGTTATTACCAGCACCTGTTTGGTCGAATCTTAAAACCCTGCCAGTGGAGCCTTTTCGAGACAGAGTTGACCTCATTACTGGAGGCTACCCATGTCAGCCGTTTAGTGCAGCAGGGGAAAGAAAAGGAGACAAAGACCCAAGACACCTATGGCCTCACATACGGAGACACATCGAAGCAATTAGACCTGTTCGAGTCTTCTTTGAAAACGTCGAAGGACACATCAGCCTTGGACTCAGAGAAGTCATTAGCGACCTGGAAAGCCTTGGTTATAAAACAACGTGGGGAATATTCTCAGCGCGTGAAGTTGGCGCTCCGCACCAAAGAAAGCGAGTCTATATTTTGGCGAACTCCATCAGCAAGCGATGCAGAGGGGGGGCATATGAGTCCGATGGGAGGGAAATGGAAGTTGAGCGATCAGGTTCATTACAGTTACACGAATGGCCTAATCGACCTGATAAGTTACAACAAAACAGGGAAATATCGACAAGACATCAACCCGTATTTTCTAGAGAAATTGATGGGTGTGCCAATAGGGTGGACAGAATTAGGATGTTGGGAAACGGAATTGTGCCACAGACAGCCGCAAAAGCATGGACCACGCTCACCAAAAGGATTGGAGGAAGTTAATGGGCATCAAACGAGAGGCTTGTGATAAGTGGTTTAGCGATGTTATCAGACTAAAAGCTAACCATACGTGTGAGTGTTGCCATAACCAGGATAGGCAGATGCATTGCTGTCATATCTATGGGAGGGGCGCAAAATCAGTGAGGTGGTCAATTGATAACGCGCTTTGTATGTGCAGCTATTGCCACAGATACTTTACTGAAAACCCCATTGCATTCACAAATTTCTTACAAGTTTATTTAGGAAAAGGGCATATGGAAATGCTTAACGAGAAGTGGCGCGTTATTTTAAAAACTAACAAGCTGCTTAGAAAGGAGATCGCCAAACACTACAGGGAAGAGCATAAGAAAATGGTTGATGATGTTGGGTATGAGCCTGTGAGTTACAACTGATGGAAATTTTATCAATGTTAACTCCTGGATCACCACCAATCGATGGGGATACTATACGATCAACTGCGAAAAGTAGGATTTCTGCAGGTGATGTTGCCTCATGTCTCTGTCGTGTCGATAGACACACCTATCTGTATGCGCTAAGTAAATACTGTTTGGATAATAGCTCAAGGGACGAGCTAAACGCGTTGTCAGTGAAGTATGCAACAACCCGACAATACAGCAAGCAAGCAACGGAGCCAGATGATGTGGTAGAGCGCCTAGCCCTTGCATCGTTGTGTTATTCAATATCACCTAGTCGATGCTCTTACTGTGGCGGCACAGGTGAGAGAAAAGTGGACTCTAAAGTTGTTGGTTGCACAGTATGTAGTGGTTCAGGCAACTCTGATATGTCTGTAAGGAAGTTAGCAGATGTGCTTGGTGTTGGTCGGTGGAGGGCAAAAAAGGTGTGGATGCAAAGATTTCAGTCATTAGTGTCAGACTATCAGATACGAGATGATGCGCTTTATTTAGCTATTAAACAGGGCTTACAGGATTGACAAAACTAAGAATCATTAATCTTATTGCTTAGATTGTAATAAATATTTAATTGCTAAAATCGTTTGTTGTTGCACAGGGTGGTCTTGTTCTAACCTAATGATCTGCCTGTTGGTTAGACCTAGTTTTTCTGCAAGCTGTAATTGAGTTAAGCCCAACTGTTGTCGGGCTTTTTTAAATTCAATGTTAGTCATTTAAAATCTCATCCCAACAGATTCCTAACCCTACCTCTACCGTGTCTTCAAAATTTTCTTTTGCCTCTTTGATGGCATCGTGAATGTCATGGTATGGCTCATTGTCTTCTAAATTATCTTCGTTGAATATATCTTCTGCAATTTGTAACGCTGTTTCGATTGTAACTATTGGTCTGATCCATCCATTCCATCTTTGCGGATGAACATCTATTGCCGCATAAATTGGCATAGATAAATCACCGTCAATTGAAAAGTTAATTTTGTTCATTATTTTATCTCCAAAACATCTAATAATTTTTCATAAGTTTCTTGCCCACTTTCGGTCATTCTTTGAGTTTCCCAATCAAGGTCTAAAATTAAATCAATAATATTTTGTGTTTCTTTAACGCCCAACGCTTTTGCAATTTTATTTAGCTTAGTCATAATTTTTCCTTGGTTAGTGTTTTGATGTAGTAACTATATGACATTATGTCATGTAATGCAAGTATTAATCTGTGATTTTTTAAATAATCTACACGTTGTGTTGTATTACTAGCCACTTTGTGGTCAAATATTACCAAGATAGGGTTTCTGTCACTTAGCGACAAGAATTATTCTGTTTTATTCCCTTTTTTTAGGCTGCTTTTGCGGCCTTTTTTATTTGCTGACTCTGGGACTGAAAAGTACCCCAGGGCTGGATATTGATATGGCTAGACCTACGGTTATCACTAAAGAGGTACTCTCGAAACTAGACACTGCGTTCTCTATGGGATGCACTGACCTTGAGGCGTGTAATTTTGCAGATATTAGCAAGGCTGCACTATACCGCTATCAAGAGAAGCACGAGGAGTTTAGAGACCGAAAAGAGGTCCTTAAAGCCAACCCCTTTATGCTGGCACGATCAGTGTTGATTGATGCACTGCATGATGGTGATGTAAACACCGCACATAAGATGATAGACCGTAAGGAAGGGTCTAAGGTAGCGGTAGACCACAGTAGCTCAGACGGCTCTATGAAGCCAACAATGATACAGCTAATGCCTGTTAGTCCTGATGACAACAGCGACGATTAATCTGCCTGAAAAGTTATTACCAGTGTTTGCTGGTGAATGTCGTTACCGTGGGGCTTATGGAGGCCGTGGTAGCGGTAAAACAAGAACCTTTGCATTGATGACTGCGATCAAGGGATACCAGTTTGGTATGTCAGGCCAAGCAGGTCAGATACTGTGCGCTAGAGAGCATTTAAACTCATTAGATGAGTCCTCATTAGAGGAGATCAAGAGTGCTATTCGCTCTGTTGATTGGTTAGCTGACTACTACGAGGTTGGTGAGAAGTACATACGCTCAAAGGATGGCAATATTAGCTATGTCTTTGCAGGGTTAAGACGCAACCTAGATAGTATCAAATCTAAGGCAAGAATCATTATAGCGTGGGTAGATGAGGCAGAGCCTGTCTCTGAGGAGGCATGGCGTAAGCTAATACCAACGGTACGGGAAGAGGGCTCAGAGATATGGGTAACCTGGAACCCTGAGAGTGTTAGATCATCTACTAATAAGCGATTTAGAGAAGACCCACCAGAGGATTCACAGATTGTTGAGCTTAACTGGCGCGATAATCCGTGGTTTCCACAGGTACTAGACACTGAAAGGTTAGCCGATAAGAAGGTTAGACCTGATGTCTACGATCATATCTGGGAGGGCAGTTATTTAGCAGCCCATGAGGGTGCGTACTATTCGCACTTGATTGAGGAAGCAAGGCGTGATGGTCGGGTTGGTAATGTCCACCACGACCCTTTGATGGAGACTAGAGCCTACTTTGATATCGGTGGTACTGGTGCTAAGTCAGATGCTACAAGTATCTGGACGGTGCAGTTCTACAAGTCAGAGATTAGAGTATTAGGTTATTACGAGGCGCAAGGTCAGCCACTAGCGACTCACGTTGCTTGGTTGCGTGACCAGGTACAGGATATTAAGACGGTTGTGTTACCACACGATGGTCGAACACACGACAAGGTTTACTCAGTGAGTTACGAGTCAGCCCTACGCGATGCAGGCTTTAACGTCATTGTAGTGCCTAATCAGGGCAGTGGTGCTGCAGGTGCAAGGGTTGAGGCCGTTAGACGCATATTACCCTCAGTTTACTTCAACGAGCCTAATTGTAAGTCAGGTATGGAGGCGCTGTGCTGGTATCACGAGAAGAGAGATGAGGCGCGCAACATTGGGTTAGGACCTAACCATGATTGGTCATCACACGCTGCAGATGCCTTTGGAATGATGGCGGTGGTATACGAGCCACCAAATGCCTCATGGGGCAAGCCGTTACGAGTTAATTTGAAAGGTATTGTATGAGCGATAGGATGGCAGGGATATTGGAGGAGATTGGTAGATATCTCCAGAGAGAGGAGCCAATAAACCCAGAGATGATGCCACGCTCTTATATGCCTCAGTCTAACGTCATGTCATTAGCCCCTTACATGGCGAAAGGATTGATAAATGATGTTGCTCGGTATGGTAAGCAAGCATTTACAGGTGAGGTATCAGACAGAGAATTATTGCCACAGCAGCCGCTGACAGGCGATGCAAAGGCCGTTGCCGATGCGTTTGGTTCTGGTGTTGGTAAAGTATTAAATTACCAAGTGCCGACCTTACAGGGATCACGATCAGTCATGGATGACATTAACATGGTCGTAGATGCCTATCAGGATGCGAGACCAGGGATTGTTGAAGCATTGGGTGAGCCATCTGTTAATCGTGTTGAGGGTGCTGGCCTGTTGGGGTCGATGGTAATACCTGGTAGGGCAAATAAACTTCTTGATGCACCGACTGTAAACAGAGATATGGACTTGTTGCAGCGTGTTGGAGATGTAGATTCTGTTAACACAATGCGGCTGGATGTTGAACCAGGTGTTGATCTGATCCCAGAGTCGCTCGTAAAAGCGCAAGATTTAGAAGGCCGTGGCTTTGTGTCAGGTATGGCTGATACCTCCAGAGGTGATTTATCTAAAGTTGTTGCGGTAAATGATCAACCAATTGACATGGTTAGACTTGGCGGTGTTGATTACATGAGACAACCGCAGAATGCAGATAAAGGTATTTTGTGGGCATCTGATGCAGGTCAAGTATCAGGATTAACAAATGCTGCGAAAGCGGCTGAGTCATTGCCTGGTGTGTCGCGTTCCCCCGTGTACATTCCCTATGGGATGGGTGGTAAATCTACAGACTTTGCCACAATGACTGCTGATGTCATGGTTCCAATTGCAAAAGCAAATCTTAAAAAGAAAGACAAAAAGCGGTTAGATAAAAGAATTCGCCAAGGGGCTGGCAATAAAACAAACGAGTTTACACCTCAACCAGATTGGCCTGGCATTGATAGCCCAAAGGTTGATGAATGGTTAGCAAATGCTGGTGGCAACCGAAAGGCAGTGCAAAAAGCGATTGATGAGTTCAGAGATGAAGCTGGTATTAACCTATCGCAAGCTAGAGCGGCCATTGTTGACCCATCCCAACTTAATCCAAGAGTTGGTGATTTACGCACGATAGGCATTATGGATATGGTAAATGCGCCAAGACCTGGTAACCATCCATCCTACAATACCGATATTATGGGCAGTTATTTAGGTCGCTTTGGAGAGGGAGCAAACCTACTAAGTGATCTCAATCCAATGATACGAACAACGCAAGCAGATTTCAGGCAAGAAATGGCAAGGCGTGGACACAACGTAGACGCACAAAAAGTACCATCTGCTGTAGGTAAAACTATGCAGCCTGGTTTAATTGGCTCATTTGATCAAGCTACTTTAGATGAGTTAATTAAGAAAGGACTTATAGCGCCTTAATATAATTTCTTGTTCGCTTTTAGAAACACCGTCTTGGTCCAAAAGGCTTTGTAAAACACCTTCTGTCCATTCAAGAGGGTCATGGCGAATTACCTCAATCCATTCAGTAGCATTATCGGATAATTGTATATTTTCCATACTTTATTGTAACAAAATTTACGAGAAATTACATGGCAATAACAACTTACAGCGAGCTTAAAACAAGCATTGCTGACTACCTCAATCGTGCTGATTTAACGTCAATCATACCGACATTCATTGCACTAGCAGAGGCACAGATTAATCGTGATGTCAGGCACTGGTCTATGGAGAACAGGGCTACAACTAGCTTTGATGGCCAGTACGGTACGCGCCCATCTGATTGGGTAGCAACTATACGTATGCATCTAACAGGTAACGGCACAAAGGCGATGAACCTGATTAGTCAGCAGGCGATGGCAGAGAAACGTGCTAATGACAATGATACTGCTGGTACACCTATGTTCTATGCTCACTCTGAGTCACAGTTTGAGCTATACCCAACCCCAGATCAGGCAACAACAGCAGAGATACTGTATTACCAAAAGGTCCCTGCACTAAGCGATAGCAACACAACTAACTGGCTTTTGTCTTATGCGCCTGATGTCTATCTGTATGGGTCGTTAATACATTCAGCGCCTTATCTTGCAGAGGATGCTAGGACGGCTGTATTTGCACAGATGTACGGTGCATCGGTCAATCAATTAAACGAAAAGTCTGAGGAGTCAAAGACCTCTGGCAGTGGATTAAAATTACGAGTGAGAGGTTTAGGATGAGCTTTACCAATTTTTTAGAGACAGAACTACTAGATCATGTGTTTACTAACAGCGCCTATACAGCGCCAAGCGCAGTGTATCTGGGTTTATTTACTGCAGCGCCTAATGATACAGGTGGTGGTACTGAGTTATCAGGTAATGGTTATGCGCGTCAGACTATGGCGATGAGCGTATCAGGTAACACGGCAACTAACTCTGCAGCAGAAGAATTTGCAACGGCAACAGGCTCCTGGGGAACCGTTACTCATGTTGGTGTATTTGATGCATCATCTAGCGGTAACTTGTTGGCCTATGGTGCGTTGTCTGCGTCTAAAGCTATTGCAACTGGTGATGTATTCCGTATCCCAGCAGGTGATCTTGATATTACGCTAGACTAATATGTTATACGGTGTCTATCGCTACGGACAGGCTGCATTCTCTACAGCCACGTTGCACGATGGTGCATCCACCCTTGTTGCAACATCACAGGTCCAAAGCTCTGGCACACGAGTTGTACAGGGTTCTGCAACCATTGGCGCAAGTGCTGGGGTTACCTCTAGCGCGTTAAAGGTTGTCGATGCAAGTAGCACGATTAATGCAACTGCAGGCACAACAGCAAGTGCGGTAACTGTTGTTGATGCGATCTCTACGATTAGTGCAGCGACATCGCTAACATCCTCTGCTGTAACGGTTGTTGATGCGGCATCAGCCTTTGGTGCGACTGCAGGCACAACGGCCTCTGGATTACGCATTCACCAGGGGGCAAGTACCTCAAGTGCAAGCGCATCGGTTAGCACTTCAGGATTAAGAATATTACAGGGCGCATCTGCTGTATCGGCAGGCTCTAGCACACAGGTATCGGGTTCTGCATTACTTGCAGGTAGCTCTACGATCTCTGTAGGTAGCGCACAATCAACCTCTGCTTTGTTAGTTAGGCAGGGCATATCGACAATATCTGCAAGCTCATCATCTAGCATTCAGGCCACTAAAGTCGCAAATGGCGTGGCGATGCTTGGATCAACTGCACAGGTTGTTACGTTGGGTAACATCATTGCGGTAGGGGCTATGTCAAGCAGTACGGTCAGTTCGGCCACTGCAAGCGGAGTTATTTTGTGGGGCGACAGCCCTGAAGTAAGCACAGATTGGGAAAATATAGCGTCAGTATCCTCTACTTGGTCTGATTCTTCACAAGGCAGCAATAGCTGGTCAGACAGCAACGCTACATCAAACAATTGGACGAATACGTCCGACAACGAAAATTTATGGGAGGCCGCTTAAATGGCTGATACAACGACTTCAACTTACTCACTGGTAAAGCCAGAGGTTGGTGCGTCTGCGGATACGTGGGGTACTAAGCTCAACAATAACCTGGATGCAATTGATAACCTTCTTGATGGGGGTGCTGCAGTTACGGGTATGGATTTAAACAATCCTGATATTGATGGCGGTACGATTGATGGCACAGTGATTGGTGGTACGACTCAGGCTGCAATTAGCGGTACTACAGGTCAATTTAACACCTCACTAAACGTAGATGGTGGCATTGAGTTTAATTCGTTGTCAGGCACAGGCTCTGTAGCGATTACAGACATACTCGACCAAGATGATATGTCAGGTAATAGCGCAACGGCTTTAGCGACTCAGCAGTCCATTAAAGCCTATGTAGATGCACAACAGGACACGGTTGATACATTCGCAGAGGTTTTGGCCCTTGGTAACACAACAGGTGGTACAGATATTGTATTAAGTGCAGGTGACAACATAACAAACGCCTCTGGGGACCTAACAATAGACGTTGCAGGTAACATATCTCTTGATGCAGATGGTGGCAACATACTGCTTTTAGATGGAGGAACTAGATTTTCTAATATTTCTTCATCTTCAACTGATTTAGTTATACAAGCATCTGTTCAAGATAGAGATATATTTTTAAAAGGCAACGATGGCGGTAGTGTCATCACAGCCCTTACCCTTGATATGTCAGCGGCAGGTGCGGCTACGTTTAATGCAGGTGCTACGTTTGGTGGCAACGTCACAATACAAAAAGACGATGCTCTTATTTTTGTGAAGGAAACTGATGGAACTAACATAGCCGCTGTTGGTGACTTAACAGGTGCAGGTCAAGGTGGAGCGTTTTATTACAATCACGGTGGCACTGCTGTTATACAGTTAAAATCATATGAAGCATCACAAATAAATACTGGAATGATTTTTAATGAAGGTGGTGCAGACCTAGACTTCCGCGTTGAGTCTAGCGGCAACGCTAATATGCTATTTGTTGATGGTGGTAATAATCGAGTAGGTGTTGGAACTGCGTCTCCTAGTAGTCAATTCGAAGTGCAAGGTACAAATACTAATAATAAAATAAGTTCATATTTTTCTGGTTTATATATAAGTGGCTTTCAGTTTTCAGACTTAAACGGAAGCATTTTCTATGACGCAGGTACAGATGATTTAACGGTTTCCGCAGGTCATGCAAATAGCAAACTTATTTTGGCATCGGGAGGCAGTACCGCACTTACCCTTCTTGCAGACCAAAGTGCTACATTTACAGGAGCAATTACAGCCAACGCAGGTGTGGTTGTAGATAACATTACAATAGATGGCAATGAGATTGACGTAAGTTCTGGCGACCTAACACTAGACGTTGCAGGAGAAATTAATCTTGATGCAGATGGTGGAAAAGTTAGATTTAAAGATGCAGGAACTGATATTGGATTTGTTAGTTTTGCTAACACAGACTTAACTTTTTACTCTTCTGTTCAAGACAGAGATTTAATATTCCAAGGCAATAGCGGCGGAAGCGCTATCACAGCCCTTACTCTTGATATGTCAGATGGTGGAAGTGCAAGATTTGCCCATGATTTAAGTATCGTAGACAACGGTCAAATTTTATTAGGTGCAGGACTAGATGGAAGAATTAGCAGTGACGGCACGAATTTAAATATTCTTGCAAACAACGGCGACCTAACACTAGATGTTGCAGGAGACATTGTTCTTGATGCAGGTGGTGGAGAAATCGTATTAAAAGATGGTGGTACTTCTTTTGGTCAGCTTAAAGGGTCTACTTCTGACCTTATCGTACAGTCATTAGTATCTGATAAAGACATTATTTTTAAAGGCAGTGATTCAGACGGAGAATCAGTTGTTACAGCCCTCACTCTTGATATGTCAGATGCAGGTGCGGCTACGTTTAGTGGTGATGTAAGCGTACCAAACATTTCTGTAGCAGATGACATCCGACACACAGGAGACTCTGATACCTACATAAGCTTTGAAGCTAACAATCAAACTTTCTACGCAGGTGGCACACGGACGCTTGATTTAGCTTCTGGTAGCGTGGTGTTTAATGAAGGCAGTGGAGACGTAGATTTCCGCGTTGAGTCTAACGGCAACGCTAATATGTTGTTTGTAGATGGTGGTAATAATGTCGTAGGTATTGGAACTGGCGCACCTTCAGGGAGTGGTTTGCACGTTCATAACTCAAGTGCTGGTGAGCAGTATATCTCAAGCAGTAATTCTGCCTTGCGTTTCGTTTCTACAGGAGGCGCAAACTATATTCAAAGCGGAACTGCAACCTCGTCCTCTTCTGCCGCTGACCTTATTTTTACAAATGTTGGTGGCACGGGCGAAGTTTTCCGCATAGCCGCAGACGGCTCTCTATCCACCCCAACCGCAGGAAACTCTAACGTCCGTTTTGGAGCGAACGCAGGTAACAGCATTGCAAGCGGTGGTAATCAAAATACTGTTATAGGAGATGAAGCAGGTACTGCCATTACTACAGGTGATGAAAATGCGGCATTAGGCTATTCAGCGGCAAGCACAGTCTCGGAAGGTATTAAAAACACCGCACTAGGCGCTTATGCTTTGCGGTTTGATACGAAAGGCTCACAAAGTGTTGCCGTAGGCCATCAGGCTTTGGCGGCTCAGAACTTTACTTCTGTAACTACTGCTCACAACGTAGCTGTTGGTGCTAATGCAGGTGTATCAGTAACTACAGGCGTAAAAAACGCCCTCATAGGTGGTTTAACAGGTGATGCAATTACAGATGCTGACGGTAATGCGGCTATGGGTCATTCTGCATTGTCTTCAAATGTTCTTGGAAGCTACAGCGTAGCAATTGGTTTTAGAGCTTTAAATAATCAAAATCCTGTAGATGGTAGCGGAAACAACACAGCCGTTGATATGTATAACACCGCTGTTGGTACTGACGCAGGTACAGCAGTAAGCACAGGCATAGAAAACACAATCGTTGGTGCTTTAGCAGGTGATTCACTGACTGATGCTGATTTTAACGTAGCTTTAGGTGCAGGAGCTTTAGGTGCAGATACTTTAGGAAGTAGGTCAACTGCTGTTGGTTATTTATCTTTATTTAATCAAAACTTTACTTCAGCAACAAACAGCAATAACACAGCGATTGGTTACGCGGCAGGTACAGCAGTAAGCACAGGTATTAAAAACACATTTATGGGTGCGCTTGCAGGTGATGCAACTCAAACTGGGGAAGAAAATGTTGCAGTTGGTTATCAATCTTTATCAGGAATTAATGGAGATGCAAATACTGCTTGTGGTTCTTTAGCTCTTAGTACTGTTACTGGCGACTCAAATACAGGGATTGGTAGAGCCGCAGGTTTTCAAATTACATCAGGGTCTAATAATATAGCAATTGGACTTGATGCTCTAAGAACAGGGAGTCCCGGAGGCGCTCAAACTACTGCATCTAATAAGATTGGATTGGGTGATGAAAACATTACTTCTGCCCATATCCAAGTAGATTGGACAGTAGCCTCTGATGCGCGTGACAAGACAGACTTCACAGCCCTAGACCTTGGCTTGGACTTTGTTAAAGACCTAAAGCCTGTCACATACAAGTGGGATAAGCGTTCCAAGTATGGCGATAAAGAAGCTGATGGTTATGACCTTAATGCACAGACTCCAGATGGAACTCACAAAGAAAATTGGTTGGACATTGGTTTCAAGGCACAAGAAGTAGAAGCCCTTGAGATTGCCGCAGGTTACAACAAAGACAACAAAACCAACCTAGTCTCTAGCCACACTGAAGACGGCAAGCAGATGGGCTTACAGTACAGCAAGTTTGTACCAATCCTAGTCAAAGCCATCCAAGAGCAACAAGCCTTGATTGAATCATTAACCGCAAGAATAGAAACCCTAGAAGGATAAATAATTATGAGTGAAGAAAGAACCGCAGAAGAAAAAGCGCAGATGTACAGCGCAATGCTAGGAAGCGTTAGCGTCATTACAAACGCCCTAGATTCAGAAAACGATTTCTGTTCTGACATGACAGCCGAAGAAGTTAAAGAGCGTGTTATGAGAAGTTCAGGATACCTATCAGCAGGCGTAGCAATGGATGATTGGGGCAGTGAAGATATGTCCACCATCAATGCCGCCATAACAGCCGCAGAAGCGGCATAAAAAGGAGAAATAAAATGGCAGTAACTTGGACAATCACAAACATGGAATACACCAACGACTCTGACAAGGGTGTAGTACACGCCGCTTGGTCAGCTTCAGAGACTGACGGAGACCACACAGGAACAGTATCGGGCATGGAGTCCTATACGCCTGACTCTAGTGCATCTGGTTATATTGCATATGATTCGCTAACAAATGCAAAAGTAGTGTCGTGGGTAAAGGCAACACTAGGTGCTGATGAAGTCACTCGTGTAGGCGAGAAGATAGCGGCTCAGATTGCTGAGTCAAAAACCCCCTCAACAGCATGGGGAAAACCGTTTTAATTTTTAACTAAAGGAGTAGCAAAATGGGTAAAAAAGAAAAAACCCCAATTGTCATAAACGAAGTTGAATACACGCTAGAGGACATGACTGCAGAACAGCAGGTGATGGTCAACCACTGCGCTGATATTGAAAATAAGATACGCAAGATGCAATTCAATATAGATCAATTAGCAGGTGGTAAGGAGTACTGGATTACCAGGTTACAGCAGTCACTAAATGCAACACCTGAAGAAGTTGCTGCGGAGGCATAATTATGGGTATTTTTGCAAAGATATGGAATTTTTTAACAGGCAAGAAAGAGGTTAAGGAGCCTGTTAAGCAAGCAAAGCCTGCTAATGTTAAGCCAATCAAAAAGACAGCACCAAAGAAGAAAGCAGTAAAGCCTAAAGCAAGGCAAGTCAAAAAGTCTTAATCAAGACGTATTAATAAGGAACCCATTATGGCGCTTGTAGCCCTAGAATTACCTGCTGGCATCTATAACCACGGGACAGAGCTTGACGCATCTGGTCGGTGGATAGACGGCAATTTTATACGCTGGCAGAACGGCTCTGTGCGCCCTATTGGTGGGTGGACTTTACGTAAGGCGACGGCAACTGCAACTGCGCCACGAGGCATGGTTGCGTGGATTGATCACTCTGCGGTAACACATATAGCTGTTGGTACGCACAACAAACTGTATGCGCTAAACCAAGGTTCTGCGGTCCAAGACATCACACCAGTAGGCTTTACTGCTGGATCGGTTGATGCCCCTGCTAACTATGGTTTTGGTGGTTTAACTTACGGTAATGATCCCTATGGATCGCCAAGAGATGCTGCAGTACCAACACCAGCAACAACCTGGTCACTTGATACGTTTGGTCAGCACTTAGTTGCTTGCTCGTCCTCTGATGGCAAGATATATGAGTGGCAGTTAAGTACCTCTGCGGTTGCACAAGTTCTAAGTAATGCGCCAACAGGTAACAACGCAATAATGGTAACTGATGAGCGTTTTGTGTTTGCCTTGGCCTCTGGTGGCAACCCACAGAAAATTAATTGGTCTGATCGTGAAAATAACAATGTTTGGTCTGCAGCAACTACCAACCAGGCAGGTGACATAGAGTTACAGACCGCTGGTGAAATTGTGTGCGGTGTGCGATGTAAGGGCTCTGCATTGATTCTCACAACATTAGATGCTCATACTGCAACTTATGCTGGACCTCCTTATGTTTACTCATTTGAGCGAGTAGGCAGTGCTTGTGGTGTGATATCTGCAAAGTCTGCAATTGCAGTTGATCAAGGTGCTTTTTGGATGGGAACAGGTAGTTTCTTCCAATATAACGGTAACACTGTGCAAGAGATGCAGTGTGATGTCTCTGATTACGTATTCACCGATATTAACGAGGCACAACGATCAAAGGTCTGCGCGATACACAACTCGCAGTTTGGCGAGGTTTGGTGGTTCTATCCATCAAATGACTCAAACGAGAACAACAAGTATGTTGTCTATGATTACAAGGAAGGGCATTGGAATATAGGCTCCCTTGCAAGGACAACAGGAGTTGATTTAGGAGCGTTTAGATCACCCCTATGGTTTGACCCATCTGGCAACCTTTATAACCATGAATTCGGTTATACGCACGATTCTGCGCCTTATTTAGAGTCTGGTCCTATTGTTATGGGTAGTGGCGAGAACATTATGAAGGTCAACGAGATTATTCCTGATGAGAAGACCCAGGGAGAGGTCAGTTTAACCTTTAAAACACGTTTTTATCCCAACGGTGATGAGACAAGCCACGGACCGTTTACATTGGCTAATCCTACGGGTGCAAGATTCCAGGGTAGACAAGTTCGGATGCTAATTAACGGCTCAGAAATCAATAACTGGCGCGCAGGTAATATGCGGTTAAATGTTATTGAGGGTGGTAGGCGTTGAGTTCACAGTTACCACCACCGATTGGTAATGATTGGAAGGTGTGGGGCAAAAAGTTAGTTGACACGATGCAGCTAACGCAGTCGCAGCTAAAATATTTTTTAACAGGTGACTCGGCCATTAACGAGGGACTACTTCTGTGGAATAACACAGGGTATCCAGTTATATCCAAAACAAACGCCTATCGGCAAATATTATTAGAGGGTGGCTGCGGTCAGTTTTATGCAACGCAAACACAAACAGCCTCTAACGCTAACACAGCTACTGCGGTTACCTTTAACAGCGCGGCAACAGCAGATGGTCTTGCAATTGATGGTTCGGATGCGACAAAAATTAACGTCACAGAAGCCGGATTGCTAAAAGTAGACATTACAGCACAAGCAACTGCTAGCTCAAGTTATACGGGGTACTTGTGGGTAAATGTGAACGGTACAGATGGCTTTGCGGTAAAAAAATCTGTCAATGGTGATGACACGATCACTCACACAGCGCTTGTTACGGTTAGTGCTAGTCATTACCTAAAAGTTATGTATGCGGTATCAAACACAGGTTTGACGTTGCCGAACACAGCGGCATCATCGCCTATTCCAGCCATACCTGCAGTGCAAGTTGCTATTAGTCGCTGCAAACAGTAATGAACCTCAATGATGAACTTAATCGTTGCAGACCTTGGATAGAGTCAGCACTTGAGTACTCTGGCGGCACTCATTTATACGAAGACATCGTGCAGGGCATTGTCACTGGACGAATGCAGTTCTGGCCTGCAGAGAAGGGCTGTGCTGTAACAGAGATTATTGTATTCCCACGCAAAAAGATTTTTCACATTTTCCTAGCAGGCGGTGAGAAGAATCAGATAACCGACATGGATGACTCTGCGGTTGAGTTTGCACGGCAACAGGGCTGTACAGGCATGACAGTCGCAGGTCGTAGGGGTTGGGCAAGGGTTTTAAAAGAACAAGGGTGGACAGAGGCGTTCACAACACTAGCAAAGGATATTTAATATGTCAGGTGGAAAAGGCGGTAGCCAAACAACACAGGTAGAGATTCCTTCATGGATTCAGCAGCCATCAATACGGAACATGGCAAGGGCAGAGGCTCTACAAAAGGTTGGTTATCAACCATACATGGGTCCTGATGTCGCTGGATTTACTCAGCCACAGCAACAGGCAATGCAAAGCAATCTTAATGCAGCGGCTGCATTTGGTTTAGTGGACCCTGGATTAGACGCAATGGCAGGGATGCCAGAAGCAACACCGTTGACTTATGATGCTGATGGCTTACCAAGTCGGACAGGTTTACAAGGCTACTCCTCATACCCTATGTATCAAAAGGCAGTAGATGACTACGAGGCCGCTAACCCTGGTCAGGCGCGTCAATACAACAACTTATTTGTAAATCCCCAAAGTGGTCTTGGTGGTACTACTGGCACAGGCATGATGGGCGGTGGTATTAACAGTGGTGGGCAAAACAACTCAGGTGCTGGTAGTCAGACAGGTGATCCAGGTGATGTCGGTCAATTTACGGCATTTGATCCTACTAATTACTCAATATCTGATGCAAATCCATACGGTGTTAGTTTTACAGCGCAAGCACCTGATATGACAGGTTACATCACTGCTGATCAATTAGATCAACGTCTAAGTGCAATGCAACCTACTGCACCGCAAGATATGTCTGGTTTTGCAACAACTGAG